>JAAUYI010114065.1_pt1 | contig 20092 bp, 22 predicted proteins | sample 7278041 | NCBI WGS metagenome assembly JAAUYI01 (sample SAMN14350216, study PRJNA611818) | marine sediment metagenome | isolation source: surface marine sediment (0.6m) | place: French Polynesia: Moorea | collected 2018-08
GATCGAGAAAGTGCCGCCCGATCTATCCAAGATGCTGATTTGCCCAATGCCCGGGATGCTGGTGAAACTGCATGTTGCGGAAGGGGATGACGTTCAGCCCGGCCAGCCACTGGCGACCGTCGAAGCGATGAAAATGGAGAACATCCTGCGCGCCGAGAAAGAGGGGAAAATCGCCTCGATCAACGCCACCGAAGGCGAGAGCTTGGCGGTCGATGCGGTGATCCTCGAGCTTGATTAGCCCCTAGTGTTCAGGCATCGTTTCGGATGAAATATGGTTAATCCGACGCCACTTTCGGAAATTCACGTAATACGATCTGTCCCTTGACGGTGCAGAGGCATTGCGCACCATTGTATCTTTGCGTCAATTTCGCGCTGAATCGCGAGATTTTACATTAACGCGCTGGCCAACCCCTAGCGAAATAGCGACACTTCTCAAATCGATTCGGCATGTCGCATAGTTTCGATTTGAAAGGGGTTGAACCATGGCGAGGAAAGGTACCGGTTACTTCGACCGCAAGGGTCATTTCTTCAAGACCCCGCGTGAAGCCACTGCAAGCGATATCGCGTCACTGCTGGGCCAGATCGGCGAAGGCGAAAGTCTTGCACCGGGCATCGCTCAGATGCTGATCGAAAGGCGCGCTGATATCGAAAAGCTCTTCGCCGAACACGACGACATGATGGCCGACTACGAAGCCAACGTCACCGATATCACGAGCAAGGTCACCAAGTTATCGGAACGGCCGGCAAGCTAGTTCAGGAATCCAGCCCGCTAAGAATTCTCTTTGCTGCCTCACGCGGGGTTGAGAGACTCGTGTCGACCTCTGCGTCATACTCGATGTTGGAGTGCAGGTGCCCCGATTGCTCGCGGGCCAGTCCGACAAGTCTATCGCCGCGCGATTCCTCCCGCTTCTCGATAGTTTCGATCGGGGCGTGGACCTTGACGAAGTGCACGTCGAATCCGCGCAGCCCGGACCGATACTCTGCAGCTTCCTTCGCATGACAGACTTCATCAACGACGAGGTCGAAACCATTTTGCGCTGCATCCACAACGAACCTGCGCATGATCCGAAGCAAGGCTTCACCGCGCGGGCCGTTCGAGATCCTGGGCAATTTCCCGAATTCGGTCGGGATCATGTCGATACTGAACCAGTCGGGTTTGAATTCGTGGCCATTGGGCAGGAACGATATGAAAGCATCCATTTCAACATGCAGGAATGTCGATTCGGACTCTTCCTGAATTGCTCTGGCAAGCGTCGATTTTCCTGCGCTGCTGACACCGTTGAGGATGATTACTGTCGCGCTCATTCCCCCACCATGGCCACTGCGCGGATCCACCCTGCACTGGCGCGTTCGATCTTCACCGGGAAGCAACTGAACATGAAGCCGTGCGGCGGCAGGCTTGCGAGGTTTGTGAGCTTCTCGATCTGGTAATACGGACGAATGCGCCCGGCCTTGTGGCCTTCCCAGATGATCGAGGGGTCCTTCTCTTCGGCCCAGCGTTTCGCAGTGTGGCTGAACGGCGCGTCCCAGCTCCATGCATCGGTGCCGACGACCTTGACCCCGCGCTCGGTCAGCCAAAGCGTTGCTTCAGCACCTAGGCCAACACCCTGGTCGATGAAGTTATCCGTGCCGTAGATCGCTCCGGATTGGACGAGGACGATGTCGAGGGGCCGGAGGTCGTAGCCGATCTTCTCGAACGCCTGTTCGACCTCTGCGGCGCTGACGACATGGCCATGAGGCAGGTGCGAGAAATCGAGCTTTACGCCGGGGCGAAAGAACAGGTCGAGCGGGGCCTCGTCGATGCTTGGGGCAGGACTGGTGCCCAAATCGGTGGTTGAATGATAATGCCACGGCGCGTCCATATGGGTGCCGTTATGCGTCGCCAGTTCGACCTTCTCGACTGCCCAGCCTTCGCCATCGGGCAGGTCGTCCTGCTCCAGCCCGGGAAAGAACATCGCGATCTGCGCCCAGGTCTGCTCGTGAGTCATATATTCGATCCTCGGTCGCATCACCTCGGGGTCGGAGACCACGTCATTGGTGATCGGGATCGATAAATCTACGAAGCGGGTCATGCGCTGTAAGCGGGCTCGCGCTGCAATTCCTCGTCGAGGAATGCCGCTATATCGGCGAGCTCCACGTCGCGGGCAAGGTACGCCTCACCGATACCTTTCAGCAGCAAGAACGGCAGGGTATCGCCCTCCATCTTCTTGTCATGCCGCATGTGATCGGCGAGCGCCGCGCCGTCGCATGTGAGGCCCAATTGCGACGTTTCGGACGGGAGGCCCGAAGCAGCGATGGCTTTGGCGACACGTTCCGCCTGTGAAGTCTCCATTTCGCCACGCCGCGCCGAATAGCGCGCGGCCAGCACCATGCCGAGCGCCACCGCTTCGCCGTGAAGCAGGCGATCCGAAAAGCCCGTTTCCGCTTCAAGTGCGTGCCCGAACGTATGCCCGAGATTGAGCAGCGCGCGCACGCCGCTCGTCTCGCGTTCGTCTTCGGCGACGATGCGGGCCTTGGCGCGGATGCTGGTGGCGATAGCATGGGTGAGGGCTGCGTGTTCGCGAGCAAGAACCTCGTCGCCGTTTGTCTCCAGCCAAGCAAAGAAGTCCGCATCGCCAAGCAATCCGTATTTGAGCACTTCCGCATAGCCCGCCCGTATTTCGCGGTCCGGCAAGGTGTCGAGCACAAGGGGATCGATCAGCGCTGCCGAAGGCTGGTGGAACGCGCCGATCAGGTTCTTGCCCGCTCGTGTGTTGATCGCAGTCTTTCCGCCGACCGAGCTGTCCACCTGCGCCAGTAGGGTTGTCGGGATCTGCACGAAACCGCAACCGCGCTTTGTTACCGCGCAGGCAAAACCGGTCAGGTCGCCGACCACCCCGCCCCCCAGCGCGAAGACATGCTCGCTACGAGTGACGCGCAGGTCGAGCAACCAGTCGGTCAGCTTCTCGAGCACCGCCCAGCTTTTTGCGCCTTCGCCAGGTTCGACGACGAACCAGTCGACCGTGTGACCGCAGGACGAAAGGCTGTCCTCGACCACCTTGCTGAATTGACTGTGCGTGTTCGTATCGGCGACGAAGGGCACTCGTCTTGCGTCACCATAAGACGAAAGATAGCGGGAAGCGCGCTCGGCCAAGGTGCCGAGAATCCCCCGCTCGATCCTCACTTCGTAGCTGCGCCCGGAGAGTTCGACTGGAATGACGATTGCGGCGCCGGTCACGTTAGCCATGCGTCGATCCCTTCGATAATCGCCTTGGCGGTGTCAGCATGAGGGCCATCCTCGCTCACCACCCGCACCTGTGCCTGACGATAGTGTTCTTGCCTCTCATTGGCGAGACGTGTGAGGATTTCCTTCGGATTGCCATTGCGCAGCAGCGGGCGGGTATCGCGCCGCGAAGTGCGCTCGACGAGTGTATCGACATCGCAATCGATCCAGACCGCAATCGCCTTTTCGAGGATCAATGCGCGGGTATCTGGGTCGACGAAAGCCCCACCGCCGGTCGCGATTACGCCCGCATGCTCCTCGATGAGCCGAGCAATGACGCGCCGCTCCCCATCGCGGAAATAGGCTTCCCCGAACTCCTCGAAGATTTCGGCGATGCTGCGCTGTGCGGCTTCGACGATCGCATCGTCGGCATCGACGAATTCGCGCCCCAAAATTGCCGCTAGACGCCGACCGACTGTCGACTTACCGACGCCCATCAGGCCAACCAGCACAATCGGCCGGTTGATCCGGCGCGCTATCCTGGCGATCTCGACATCGTTCAAAGTGGCCTGTTCGGTCATTGCCGCATGGCCTATAGATGGGGTAGAGCGCGCGCAACATGTCAGAACTGCGTCGCTTCTCTCGTCCCCCGACGAATCCAATCGAGCCGCTCGGCGAGCCGCCGCGCTCGGTCGGGTTGCGTGGGCGGCTGCCCTATTATGCGGCCGGTGTTGTCGTTGTGGTGTTGACGCTGGCATGGATCGATGGCGGAGAAGAACCAATCCGGCCGATCATCCAGCCAATCGAGACGCCAGGAGCGAATTGATGCAGCGTTTGCACTGGTTTGCGACGGTGGCTGCCGTCGGTCTTATTGGCGTCACGGCAGGTGTGCTTTCCAGCGGCCCACTGACTGCGCAGGAAGCTCCCGAATCGATCCTCCCTCCGGGTTTTGACGACCCAGCACCAGCGCCGACCCCGACTCCTGCGCCCGTTCCCACGCCGACCGCGGTCGCACCGCCGTCCACGCCGGGCGCACCGGCGCCCAGCGTTTCGCCCGGTACGACGCTTCCCGGAACCGCACCGATCCCCGGCGCGCTGCCTCCGGTTCCGCAGGCTTCGAGCGAAGATCTCGCGCGCTTGCCAACGGTCGAAGAGCTTGAAAGCATGACGACCGATGAGCTTGACGACTTGCTCGGTCTGAAACCGCGTTTTGACATTCCGCCCGCTGCTCGGCGCTCACTCGCGCAGGTGGGTGTCCTGGCTCCGGCAGAGGGCGGAATGCCCACCGGCTCGCTCGCTCGCCAGCCTGCGAGCCTGGTCAGGGCGGCATTGGCCGGAACCAAGGGACCGGTCGTTTCGCGTTGGGGACATATCCTGTTGCGCCGCGCTTTGGCCAGCCGTCTGGCAGCGCCAGAGGGCATGAACCCGGTTGAATTCGCTGCCTTGCGTGCGGGCGTGCTCAACAATATCGGCGAATACGCGGTCGCGCGCAGCATCGCGCAGGATGTCGACACCGGCAACTGGAGCGATGCGCTGACCAAAGAGGCGCTCACCGCTTACATCGCGTCTGCAGATTTCGTCGGGGCGTGTCCGGCTGTGCGCTTGCAAGGTTCCGGAAACGACGGCGCGCAATGGACGATGATGCGGGCGATCTGCAACGCCTATGCAGGCGAAGGCGCGCTGGCCGGATCGCAATTGAACCGCGCCTTGAGCGACGAGATCGCTCCGGCGATCGATATCCTGCTGGCGCAGCGCTATGCCGGTGCAGCGGGCCGCGGGCGGCGCGCGGTCGAAATCGAGTGGGAAGGGGTGGAGGAGCTCAATCCCTGGCGCTTTGCGCTCGCCAATGCCGTCGGCGAAGCGATCCCCGAGGCGCTGCTTGAAGACATGCCAGGCTATTATGAGCGCACCGGCGCGATCGCACCGATGGTGCCTCTGGAGCAGCGCGCGATGTATTCCTTCCGTGCAGCGCGTGAGGGGATCCTCTCTGCGCGCGCAATGGTCGATCTCTACAGCCAGATATATGCCGACAATTCGATCATGGGCGAAGCATCAAGCCAGGCAGGACGGCTCCGGAACGCCTATATCGCGCCCGATCCCGCAGCACGTGTCGCGGCGATGCGCGCCTTGTGGGGCACGCTTGATGGGGATCAAGAGGAGCCCGAATACGGGGCGGCAGTACTGACCGCCTATGCCGCCGCGCGCATTATGCCGAGCGAAGGTCTGTCGCGCTATTCAGACGAACTGGTTGTCTCGATGCTGGCCGCAGGTCTCGATCGAGATGCGGCGAGTTGGGCCGGGGTGATCGAGCAGGGCAGTGTCGCTTGGGCACTGATTGCTGTGGGCCGCGCTCAATCCAGCGGGGTAGGTGCAGAAGGTGTCGACGCCTTCATCGACAATGACGATAGCGAGGAATACCGCAGATCAGCGTTCCTTGTTGCCGGCCTCGCGGGCCTCGGGCGGATTAGTCAGGGCCAATCGGGAGAGTTTGCCGGACGGCTCGATTTCGACCTGTCGCGTCAAACCCGATGGACGCGAATGATTTCGCGCGCGGCCGATGTCGGTAATCCGACGCTTGTTGCACTGCTCGCAGGTCTCGGCATGCAAGGTGTAAATTGGTCGCAGATGACCCCGCTGCACCTCTATCACATCACTTCGGCCTTGCGCCGCGTGGGACTGGAGGCCGAAGCCCGGATGATCGCGGCGGAGGCGGTCGCGCGCGGATAATGTCGGCTTCGACGGAAGCGTTCCTCGACATGCTTGCCGCAGAGCGAGGGGCCGCTGCAAATACGCTTTCCGCATATCGTCGCGATCTGGACGGCGCCGAGGAACGGATTGGCGATCTGGCAAAGGTGCCGCGTGCAAAAGTCGCCACACTTGCGAGCGAATGGGCATCGCTGGCTCCCTCGACAATTGCCCGGAAAGCCTCAGCTCTTCGGCAGTATTTCGGTTTCGCGGTCGATGAAGGATGGCGGCAGGATGATCCTTCGGGGGCTTTGCCCAAACCCCGCACCCGCAGACCGCTTCCCAAGGTGTTGAGCCACGAACAGGTCGAGTCATTATTCGCTCGGGCCGAAATCGAAGCGGAAAGCCGCAATCCTCCGAAAGTCCGCCAGCTAGCCCTGCTCGAATTGCTTTATGGTTCTGGCTTGCGCGCTAGCGAGCTCGTCAGTTTGCCGCTCAGTGCTGTTCCGCGCGATGCTCCGATGCTGACCGTGATGGGAAAGGGCGGGCAGGCCCGTATGGTGCCGGTGAGCGAGCGGGCCAGCGAGGCTTTGTCCGCTTGGCTTGCAGTCCGTCCGTATGAGCCACCATCGCGCTATCTGTTTCCGTCACGCGGGGGTAAGCACCTCTCACGTGTGCGTCTGTTCCAACTGTTGAAGGAACTTGCCGCTCGCGCCGATCTCGATCCGGCGGGGATCAGCCCTCACGTCCTGCGCCATGCCTTTGCTACGCATCTCCTCGAGGGCGGGGCGGACCTTCGCGTGCTGCAAACCCTGTTGGGCCACGCCGATATCGCAACCACGCAAATTTACACCCATGTCGATGCAGCGCGACTGGTCGCCCTGGTTAACGCCAAGCATCCTCTTGCCCATCGCCGTTCATAGGACTAGCGCGAGCGCATGATTTCCTACCTCGAATTCGAGAAACCGGTGGCGCAGCTCGAAGAGCGCATCAAGGAACTGCGCGAAGTCGATGCCAGCGGCGACGTCGATGTCGCCAGCGAGATCGCCCGGCTCGAGACGAAAAGCTCCGAATTGCTGGCGAGTACCTATTCCTCGCTGACGCCGTGGCAAAAGACGCAAGTCGCGCGGCATCCTTCGCGCCCACATTTCCGCGATTATGTCGAGCATGCGTTCGAAGATTTCATGCCGCTCGGCGGCGATCGCTACTTCGGCGATGACCTCGCGATCATGGGCGGCTTTGCCAAGCTCGGCGGTCGCCGGGTGATGCTGATCGGGCATGAAAAGGGGCATGACACCCAGACCCGGATCGAACACAATTTCGGCATGGGCAAGCCAGAGGGGTATCGCAAGGCGATCCGTCTGATGGAGATGGCGGGTCGGTTCGGTCTCCCTGTGGTCACGCTGGTCGATACATCTGGCGCATTTCCGGGGATCGAAGCCGAGGAACGCGGGCAAGCCGAAGCGATTGCTCGCTCGACCGAAGCGTGTCTGTCCCTGCCAGTGCCGATGGTGGCAGTGATCGTCGGTGAAGGCGGGTCGGGCGGGGCGGTCGCGCTGGCCAGCGCGGAGCGGGTCCTGATGCTCGAACACGCGGTGTATTCGGTGATTTCGCCCGAAGGTTGCGCGTCGATCCTGTGGCGGACCTCCGAAAAGGCTCCTGAAGCAGCGCAGGCGATGAAGGTGACCGCGCAGCACCTCAAGCGGCTCAAGGTGATCGATCGGATCGTCAAGGAACCGGTCGGCGGCGCCCACCGCGACGTGGCGGCCACCGCGCAATCGCTTGGCAAGGCGCTTTCCGAAGAGCTCGATGCGCTGGCAGATTTGCCGGGCGAGACGCTGATCCGGACCCGCGAAGAGCGGTTCCTGCAACTCGGCGATTAATTCGGCACGCGCGGCCGGCAGCGACCAAGGGGTTGCCCGGCATCGTCAATTTCCCGATACTCCCGGTCATTAGGCATCGCGCAGGTGGCATGCGGTCCAACGATAGCGGGAGAGACGATATGGGACTGGTACGCAACAAATTGTGGCTCGCGGGCGCCGCGCTATTGACCTTGTCACTGACGGGATGTGTCGGCGGCCCGATCCCCTCGGCATCCACTCCGATAACGCAGACGGAGGCGCAGCAAGGGGCCCAGTACCACCCGCAATTCCTCGCCGAGTTCGGCGGCGCAATGACGGGGACGCAGGCCGCCTATGTCGAACAGGTTGGCAAGAATATCGCGGTGCAATCGGGCCTCGGCAATGCGCGCGAGAGCTTCACGGTCACGCTGCTCAACAGTTCGGTCAACAACGCCTTCGCCATCCCCGGGGGCTACGTTTACAGCACCCGCCAGCTGGTGGGGCTGATGAACAATGAAGCCGAACTGGCCGGCGTGCTGGGGCATGAGGTCGGGCATGTCGCCGCGCGGCATTCGCAGCGACGCCAGCGTGCGGCCCAGACCAACCAGTTGGGCGGGATCGGGATTGCTATCCTTTCCGGAATCCTCCTGGGCGATAGCCAGATCGGCAACACGATCGCTCGCGGCGCGCTGCAAGGTTCGCAATTGCTAACCTTGCGCTTCTCAAGGAGGCAAGAGCTCGAGGCAGACGATCTCGGGATCACCTATCTCACGCGCGCCGGTTACGATCCCAAGGCGATGAGCACGGTGTTGGCAAGCCTTGCCGCGCAGAATTCGCTCGACGCGCAGTTGCAGGGGCGACCCAATGCGACCGTGCCCGAATGGGCGTCGACCCACCCAGATCCGGCGGGCCGGGTCCAGACAGCACTGGCCAAGACCCAGGGCCTTGCGAGCGGGGTCACCAATCGCGACACGTTCCTGACCCGGATCGACGGGTTGCTGTACGGAGACGATCCCGAACAGGGCGTGATCGAAGGCAGCGACTTCATTCATCCGGTCCTACGGCTAGCCTTCACCGCGCCGCAGGGTTTTTACATGGTCAACGGCACTCGCGCAGTCAGCGTGAACGGGCAGAGCGGCAAGGCGCAATTGACGCTCGCGCCCTATGCGGGAGATCTCGATAGCTATGTCCGGCAACAGTTTCGTGCGCTTGGCGGAGAAAACCAGCAGCTTGCGCCATCGAGCATCCGGCGGACGACGGTGAATGGCATCCCTGCAGCCTATGGCTCGGCGCGGGTCAACAATGGCAACAGCCAGGTCGACCTGGTGGTGTTCGCCTACGAGTTTACCAACGATCGCGCCTATCACTTCACCGCCATCACCCCGGCGGGCCGCGGTGAGACGTTTACGTCGATGTTTCGATCGATGCGGCGAGTCTCGACGTCGGAGGCCAATGCGGTGATCCCGCGTCGGATCGACGTGGTGACGGTGCGTCGAGGCGATACGGTGAGCGGCCTGGCGCGCAGGATGGCCTACAATGATGCGCGCGAACGGCGGTTCCGGGTGCTCAATGGCCTCGGCGCCAACGAAGGGCTGATCGCCGGACAAAAGGTCAAGCTGATCGTGCGTGCGAGATAGTTTTTCCGGGGCTGGTCAAAACTGCAATGCGCAAACAAAAAGCGGCGGGGAAATCCCCGCCGCTTTCCGTTTTTGCTTAGTCTTGCTAATTAGGCTTACTCGGTAGCCATCTTCGAGCTGACCGTGTTGAAGGTCGTGTCGAGGGTCGAGCCGAGGGTCTGCATGGCGGTAACCGCTGCAACAGCGATCAGAGCTGCGATCAGACCGTATTCGATGGCAGTGGCGCCCTGCTCGTCGCGAGCCAGCTTGTTGAAGAATTTCATTTGTAGTCTCCTGGTTCAGTCTTCTGGTACCCGTGTCCGTCCAATTCAAACGAACAGACATTCGAGGATTTAGTGGAGAGCTCTTGAAGAATTCCTAATTCGGAGCCTTTCAAAAACCTTAACCCATCGCGTCCTCAACCGCAGTCTTCACAGCGCCCCAGCCCGTCTCGTTGGAGTCTCCAACTGCTTGGAAACCTCCGACGGCTGCGATCACGATCAGCGCGGCAATCAGGCCATATTCAACAGCAGTGGCACCCGATTCGTCGTTTCCAATGTGCTTAAGGAAGGTCGTCAAATTCATGGGAACACCCGTTTTTTACGTTCCTGATGACCCTGAAATCGCCGCATTGGCTTAAGAAAAGGTTGATTTGGACGCTCCAGATGGAAAAAATTCCGACATGACGGGCGGGTTCATACCGGTGGTTGCAGGGGCATTGGTCGATGAAAACGGGCGTTGGCTTATGCATCGCAGACCTCTCCAAAAGCATCACGGCGGCCTATGGGAATTTCCCGGGGGCAAGGTGGAAAACAAGGAAACTCCGAGGGATGCGTTGATTCGCGAGCTGCGAGAAGAGCTAGGCATCGGCATCTGCCGTGATCATTGCATTCCGATGGGATTTGCCGAGGAATCGGCCGACGGGGTGAGAATTCCGATTGTCATCCTGCTTTACAGAGTGACCATGTGGGAGGGCGAGCCGGTTGCTCTGGAAGGTGAAGCAATCGATTGGTTTACGTCGGGGCAAGTCGGGCAATTGGACAAACCCCCCTTGGATTGCGAGCTTGCCCTGCAGTTGTCCGATCGCCGCTGATTAGAGGTTGCCAAGCCGCACGCGCGCCCTTATGTGCCGCCCCTCACGCGCGCCAGTAGCTCAGCTGGATAGAGTACCTGACTACGAATCAGGCGGTCGGAGGTTCGAATCCTTCCTGGCGCGCCAAAAAAGGGACCGCCCATCGGGCGGTCCCTTTTTTGGTTGGCTCTTGGGCAGGTTCGAGCTTTCCTAGCTGGAGCGAAGCGGAGACGGTGCGATCGAAGACTGGCCCCATCCTTCGCACTCGCTCAGTCCTCAACGCTGTCTTCCAGCCAATGCATGTCGTCGTCGGAAAAACCGAAATGATGCCCCGCTTCGTGGATTACAACATGCCGGACGAGTTCCTCGAACCTGACACCGGTTTCGCGCATTTCCAGGAGCAGCGGCTGGCGAAACAAGCTTATGACCGGCGGCATCTGTCCGCTTTCCCACGAAGACTGCTCGGGTAGGGGGATGCCTTCGTAGAGGCCGGAGAGGTTCCACCGGTCCTCGATCCCGACCAACGAAAGCTGTTCAGGTAGGGCGAATTCCTCGATCTTCAGGACAACATCGCCGAGTTGTACGCGAAAATGCTCGGGCAATTGCGCGAGCACTTCGCGCGCCGCGCGTTCGAAGTCCGTTGGGCTCGGAGCCGCAAGAGGTGAAATTCTAAAAACCATCCCTACATGAACGATATGGGGCCGCGTTCAGCGGTCGCAATCGCCCGGCCAAACGCGAGATGCAAATTTCGCACGGAACATATTGAAGCGCGAGCGATTCTTACTCTTGGGATCATGACTAGGACGGGATGGACCATGCACTAGGTCCGCCATTTGCGAAAGAAAGACTGTCAGCTATGAATTATATGCATGTGCATGATCCAGAAGAGTTCGACCCAGAGAATCCTTTGAACAAGCCCGATGTCCCTGAAGACGTACAGGAAGCGATCCGCACTCTGCTGCGCTGGGCCGGTGACGATCCCGATCGCGAAGGCCTCCTCGATACGCCCAAACGCGTGGGCCGTGCATGGCTCGAATATTGCGAAGGCAATAACGAGGATCCGGCGATCCACCTTAGCCGCGTGTTCGAAGAAGTTGGCGGCTACGACGAGATCGTGCTGCTGAAGGACATTCCATTCCAGTCTCATTGCGAACACCACATGGCCCCGATCACCGGCAAGGCGCACATTGCCTACCTTCCGAAAAACAAGGTGGTGGGCATTTCCAAGCTGGCGCGCGTGCTACACGGCTTTGCACGCCGCCTGCAGATCCAGGAACGCCTCACCGCCGAAGTCGCGCAGTGCATCTGGGACAATCTCGAACCGCAGGGTGTGGCCGTCGTGATCGAAGCGCAGCACGGCTGCATGACCGGCCGCGGCGTGAAGACCCACGGGGTCGAGATGACAACCAGCCGGATGCTGGGCTGCTTCCTCGAGGACCATCGCAGCCGCAAGGAAGTGATGAGCCTGATGGGCTATTGACGTTCCGTTTGACGAGACGTCGTCCAAACGCATCCTAGATCAGCCGAACGGAGTCGTGGCCGGGCCGGGCTGCAATTATCCAGGTTGACTGCTGGTGACATTTGTCACCATATGGTGACATGAAACCGTCGCCGACCGAACTGCGGATCCTCAAGCATGTCTGGAGCCAAGGCGCTCAGAGTATCGGGGAAATACATCGTGCTGTAGCAAGCGATCTCGACTGGTCGCGTTCCTCTACTCGCAAGACTGTCGAGCGAATGGTCGACAAGGGCTTGCTGACCATGAGCGAGCTGCACGGCGTGAACGTCTTTCGCGCAAAGGCAAAAAAGATACCGACTCTGGCATCGATGATCCGATCGTTCGCCTCGGACGTTCTCGGGTTGGATGGCCCGCTGCCGGTCTCGAACCTTGTGAACAGCAAGATACTCGACGAGGACGAGCTGGCAGAGCTCGAGCAACTGCTTGCCGATGCGGAAAGGGATGGTGGCGACTCCAAGACCAATCTGGAGCCGCGGAAATGAACCTTGCCTTGTTCTATGGCCTGGTGCTGATTGCGGCTGGCGCTTTCAGCTTCATCCTAGTGTCGACCGTTAGCAGGCTTGATCGGCGACTGCGCCACTGGCCGGCTCTGTGGGCGTGGGGACTGGTCGTAAGCGTTGCAGTTCCGGTGATGGGATGGTGCTTGCCAGATATTTCCGATCAAATGGGCGAGATCGGAGCAGGATATGGTGCACTCGATTTGCATTCGGACGCGCTTCTTCGATTGCCTAAAAAGATTGGGGTTGCCGCTTCGGCGCCGGATTGGCGGGGCAACGCGCTGTTCGCTGAGTTTGCGGTTGCGATATACTTCTTGGGTGTTGCGCTAGGCCTGCTGCGCTTGCTGCTTGGACGCTTTCGAGCGGCCCGAATTGCCGCCAATGCCGTTCGCCGGACCAGCATCTCTGGCGCGACCTATTGGGAGTCGGGCCAGGCGACGTCTCCTTTCGCGATTTCCTCATTGTCGGGCAAAGGCGCATCGCGGATCGTCATTCCTGCCGATTTTGTCCTGGCTTTGAGCGACGATGATCTCGAACTGGTTATCCGGCACGAGCGCGCGCACATTGATCGTTTCGACGATCAAGTGGGCTTCGCACTCATGGCGTTGCTTGCCGTGAGCTGGATCAGCCCCTTCTCACATTTCCTGTTTGCGCGCTGGAGTCTCAGCACCGAGGTCCAATGCGATCAAGCTGCCCTCGCAGGGCGATCAACCCGAATGCGGAACGCATACGCGGCCATGCTGCTCAATGCGCTTCACATAATGGCGGGCCGGGTACGGCAATACCCGGCCCCCTCCTTCTCAACCCAGCGTCTAAGGAACGAAAAGATGAGAATTGCACAGATAATGAACCGAAGGCCGATCAGTTTCAAGCGGGCCATGCCCCAGGCCGTATTGTCGGCTGCGGCGATCGGGGTTGTCGCGGTCGGAGGAGCTTCGGTTGCAGCGATAGCGCAAGCGGATTCCAAGCCGATCGACGTCGCGCGAGTCGCCACCGCCGAGTCGGGCAAGGTGGTTGCCGGTCAGGTCTCGGCAAGATTCGGGAAAGTGGCCGATCCCTTCCGGTCCGGTGAAATGCGCCAGCATTGGGGCATCGACATAAAGGCTCCGATCGGCACACCGATCCATGCACCCGCCGATGGGACAATTGAACAAGCCACCAATCTCTACGACGGCAAGCCGGCTTACGGAATTGTCGTGCTTCATCGCTCAGCCGACGGCACGCTGACTTTGTTCGCGCATCTCGATGGATTTGTGGTCACACCGGGCCAGAGAGTCGCAAAGGGACAAAAGATCGCGATGGTAGGCAACACCGGGCAAAGCACGGGTCCGCATGTCCATATCGAGACGATCCGCGGTGGGAAACGCATCGATCCGTTGGCCGCCTGGCCGGACCTGATGTAGCTGATCGGCATCGCCAACAAGAAAGGGCGCCTCTCAGGGGCGCCCTTTTCATTTGCGACTGTCGCTCTGCCTAGAGCTGTCCAAGCATGTGTTCGGCGCTGGAGACGCGGAAGTCGCCCGGTTCCTCGACATTGAGCTGCTCGACCACGCCGTCATTGACGACCATCGAGAAACGCTGGCCGCGCTTGCCCATGCCGAAGCCCGAACCGTCCATCGTCAGGCCGACCGCTTCGGCGAAGTCGCCATTACCATCGGCCAGCATGGTGATGTCATCGCTGCCGGCTGCTTGATTCCACGCGCCCATCACGAAGGCATCATTGACAGCGGTGCCGACGATTTCATCGACGCCCTTGGCTTTCAGCTCCTCGGCCTTTTCGACAAAGCCGGGCAGGTGCTTGGCCGAGCAGGTCGGGGTGAAGGCACCGGGCACCGAGAAGAGCGCAACCTTCTTGCCGGCGAAATATTCGCTCGACTGGACTTGCTGCGGACCTTCTGCCGTCGCCTTGACCATGGTCACCTCTGGAAGTGTGTCACCCACCGAAATCGCCATCTTTTGTCTCCTTGGGAATCTTCGAGAGGCGAGGGCGTGTTCGGGGTCCCTCGCGTCTTTCTGCCGATATACGGACTTGGACGAAGCGGGCAATGGCGCAAATCAGGCCTCTAGGTGGTTAAGGCTGCTTCACCGTGGCTGTTGAACATCGAGTAAACGCGCTCGGCGATCCTGTCTCGTGCCGGTGGGGGCCACTGTACGAGACCAGGAGACAGGGACCATGTTACTCAAAAGACCGATTGCCGCTGCGTGCGTGTTCGCTGCGGCGCTGACGGCTGGCGCACATCCAGCCGCTGCCCAAAGCGATACCGCAACCCAGATCCGCCAACTCGACATCATGCTGATGGTGACGAGCTTGCGCTGCCGCCATGGCGAGCACGATTTCCAGGCCGACTATCGCCGCTTTGCCAGAAACAACCTGAAGAGCCTCAATGCCGCTCACAACCAGCTTCGACGCGAATTGACTGCCCGGCACGGCGTCAAAGGGAGCAAGCGCGCACTCGATCGCATGGGGGTGCGCATGGCCAATTCTTACGGCCGTGGTCACCCATGGATGGGCTGCGCCGAACTGAAGGCAACGGCCCAGCAGTTGGGCGGTGTGAAGGACAAGAATGCGCTGTACGATGCGGCCAAGCGTCTGCTGGCGCCAGAGCCAACGCCGACCGCAAATGTGGCGCTCGCCGAGACGAGGCCCCAGGTGACGCCCAGAGACGAACGGATTCCCTACGACGTGCCCGGGCGCAGGCCGATGGTGGCGACCCGGGATCAGTAGCTCCGGGACCAGAACCGTCCGCGCTTCGGCGCACATTCCGAGCGGCATATAAAGATTTCTTTATATTCCATTTGCACCGGCGCGGTCGGATCGCTATGGGCTGCGGCAATGATGGCGAGGCCTCTTCTCGCCAGCCTTTCCCATGCAGGAGACATGCCCCGTGGCTACCGCAGCACTCGAACACGAATATATCGTCAAGGATATCTCACTCGCGCAGTTCGGCCGCGACGAGATCGCTATCGCTGAAACCGAAATGCCGGGCCTTATGGCGCTGCGCGAGGAATACGGCGCCTCGCAGCCGCTGAAGGGCGCGCGCATCACCGGCTCGCTGCACATGACGATCCAGACCGCCGTGCTGATCGAAACGCTGGCAGCGCTCGGCGCGGAAGTGCGCTGGGCAACCTGCAACATCTTTTCGACGCAGGACCACGCCGCAGCCGCTATCGCCGACCAGGGTATACCGGTGTTCGCGATCAAGGGCGAAACGCTGGCCGACTACTGGGACTATGTCGGTCGCATCTTCGACTGGTCGACCGACGCCGACCCGGATCTCACCGCCAACATGATCCTCGACGATGGCGGTGACGCCACCATGTTCGCTCTGTGGGGTGCACGTATCGAAGCGGGCGAGGAAATGCCTGCTCCGGCCAATGCCGAGGAAATCGAATTCCAGCGCGCGCTCAAGGCGTTTGTGGCCAAGAAGCCGGGCTACCTCACCAAGAGCGTCCAGAACATCAAGGGCGTTTCGGAAGAGACCACCACGGGCGTGATGCGCCTCTACCAGATCGCCAAGCAGGGCAAGCTGCCGTTCCCGGCGATCAACGTGAATGACAGCGTCACCAAGTCGAAGTTCGACAACCTCTATGGCTGCAAGGAATCGCTGGTCGACGCGATTCGTCGCGCGACCGACGTCATGCTGGCCGGCAAGGTCGCTTGCGTCGCCGGGTACGGCGATGTCGGCAAGGGCTCGGCCGCGTCGCTGCGCGATGGCGGCGCGCGCGTTATGGTCACCGAGATCGACCCCATCTGCGCGCTTCAGGCGGCGATGGACGGCTACGAAGTCGTGTCGATGGACGAAGCGGTGAAGCGTGCCGACATCTTCGTCACCGCCACTGGCAACGAGGACGTGATCACCGGCGAGCACATGAAAGCCATGAAGAACATGGCGATCGTCTCCAACATCGGGCACTTCGACAGCGAGATCCAGATTTCCGCGCTCGACAATTACGAGTGGAAGGAAATCAAGGATGGCACCGACATGGTGACCTTCCCCGATGGCAAGTCGATCCTGGTTCTGGCAAAGGGTCGCCTCGTGAACCTGGGCTGCGCCACCGGCCACCCGAGCTTCGTGATGAGCGCGAGCTTCACCAACCAGACGCTCGCCCAGATCGAGCTGTTCACCAAGTCGGACGAATACGACAACGACGTCTACGTCCTGCCGAAGCACCTCGACGAAAAGGTCGCAGCACTGCACCTCGAAAAGCTTGGCGTAGAGCTCAGCAAACTCAGCCAGAAGCAGGCCGACTATATCGGCGTGCCGCAGAACGGCCCGTTCAAGCCGGATCACTATCGCTACTGATCGCGCACAGCCGGTTGCACAATGACAAGGCCCCCGCCGAACGGCGGGGGCTTTTTCGTCGTGGTGTCGCACATCCAGACTAGCGACATTGCGCGCCCGACCCATATGCGAACAAGCAACAATGCGGGAGGAAAGCATGAGCGAATCGACGGTTATTCTGGGTGTCGGCGCCCTGAACGGTGTGGGTGGGGCACTGGCGCAGAAATTTGCCGCCGAAGGACAGCACGCATTTATCGCTGGCCGGACTATGGACAAGATCGAAGCCGTTGCCCGCGCAATCAGAGATGCAGGAGGCTCTGCCGAAGCGGTGCAGACCGATGTCACCTCGGCTGAAGACCAGGATGCGCTGTTCAAGATCGTCGCGGAACGAGGGCCGGTCGCAGCGGTGATCTACAACGCTGGCAACAATGCGATCATCCCGTTCGAAGAACTCGAGGCCGATACACTCGAGAATTTCTGGCGGGTCGGTTGTTTCGGTGCATTCCTGACAGCGAAGCGTGCGATTCCGCTGCTCAAGCAGCAGGGTCGAGGAAGCTTGTTCTTTACCGGCGCTTCTGCGTCGCTTCGCGGCAGGCCCAATTTCGCCCACTTCGCGACGATGAAGGCCGGACTGAGGATGCTCGCACAGTCGCTTGCGCGCGAATTCGGGCCGCATGGTGTGCATGTCGCCCACTTCATAATCGACGGCATTGTCGATGGTGAAAAGGTACGCAGCATCTTGGGCGATTACGTCGATCAGTTGGGTGAGGATGGCGCTCTTTCTCCGGAAGCGATCGCCGAAGCGTACTGGTATGTCCACTCTCAGCCACGCTCGGCCTGGACACACGAGCTGGATCTTCGGCCGTTCAAAGAGAATTGGTGACGCTCCCCGACCACGGTCCGATATCGCTTCAACTTCTATCGGGGCTTTCTGTTGCTGCCCCGTTGCATCGCGTCCGTGCGCCGCATAGCTGGTATCCATGGAATTGACGCCAAACGCATTGGCCCTGATCGGCTTGTTGCTCGCCGCCTGGACCGTCGGAGCGGCGGTTGTGATGCTGCGCGCCAATGCCAAGGCACGGCGGATGAAGGCGCTGCAAAAGTCACTCAAGCGCATGCAGACCATGCTCGAAGTCGCGCCGGCCATCCCGATGCTTGTGCGTGTCGATGGTCGGATCGAAGCTCCCGAGCGGCTGGCACGCTGGCTCGGTTTCGAGACCATGCCTGAATTCCTCAGCGAACTGGATGGCGGTGAAGAGATTGGCCTGTCGAAAGAGCAACTTGACGAGCTGTCCGAAAAGGTCCGGCTGACTCAAAAGAGCGCAGCGCCGTTCGATCTGGCGATGACCCCACCCGGTTCGGGACGCAGTCTCGCGCTTAATGGTGCACTCGCCGATCCGAAGGTATCACCGGGCGGAGCAGCTTTGGTGTGGGTGTTCGACTTTTCCGAGAGCGAAGACGAGTTGTCGCGATTGCGCACCGCTGCGATGAGGGCGGAAAGTGATTTTGCGGCATTGGTCGGCCTAATCGAGGCTGCGCCCGTGCCAATGTGGTTCCGCGGGTCCGACATGCAATTGCGGTTGGTCAACCAGGCCTATGTCGACGCTGTCGGCGCGGCGGATGCCGAGACGGTTGTCAGGGAACAGATCGAACTCCTCGAGGCGGAAGAAGGAACCCCTCCCGCCGAAATCGCACAAGCGAGCATGGATGCGCAGGAGAAGTCCGAACGCACCGTCGCGGCAACGATCCATGGTTCGCGTCGGAGCCTGCGCGTCAGTGACTTGCCGCTGGGCCGCGAAGGGGTTGCCGGTTACGCGATCGATATCGAGGAGCAGCAGCAGGAGCGGCGCGAGTTCAGGGCCTATCGCGATGCCCAGCGCGCGATGCTTGATCAACTTTCGGTCGGCGTTGCGCTGTTCGACAAGGACGAACAGTTGACCTTTGCAAATCGTCCGTTCCGTCGCACCTTCGACGTGTCGAAGGAGATGATTGACGAGCGCCTGCCTTTCGAGCGCTTTCTTGCCGACGCAAGAGAGAACGGGAAGACGCCGGAAGTGCGCGACTTCCCCGAATGGCGGCGCGAGCATGTCGAATGGTTCGGTCAACCCGAAACGCAGGAAGAGGCATGGCCGCTACCCGGCGGCACGCATTTGCGCGTCGTCGCCCAGCCAATGCCTGATGGCGGGCTAGTGATGATCGCAGAAGACCGGACCGAAAGCCTGGCCCTTTCCGCCACGCGCGACACGCTGCTGCGTACGCGCACTGCCACGCTCGACAGTCTGTTCGAGGCGCTGGCGATCTTTGCGCCCGATGGATCGGTGCAGCTGTGGAACCGCAGCTTCGCCGGGACATGGGGGCTCGCCCCCGAGTTCCTCGATACGCATCCTAGCGCGCAGGAATTGCTCGAAGCGATCGGTCAGAATCTCAAGAGGCCGCGCGAGACGGCCCAGATCGGTGCGACCGTGCGCGCGGCGACGCTCGATCGGCGCGAGAAGAGCGGGCGGGTCGAGCTCTCGGACGGACGCACTCTGCAATTCGCCGGAGTCCCGCTGCCTGATGGCAACGGCCTGCTGACCGTGCTCGACATCACAGATTCGCAGATGGCGGAAAAGGCGCTGCTGGAACGTGCTGCGGCGCTGGAAGAGGCCGATGCGGTCAAGGCCCGGTTCCTTGCCAACATGTCCTACGAATTCCGCACCCCGCTGACGACTATCGGCGGCTATGCCGAATTGCTCAAGAGCGGAGCGGCCGGCGATATCGGCGAACAGGGAGAGGAATATGTCGATGCCATCCTCTCTTCGGTCGAGCGGTTGACCGACCAGGTCGAGAACGTACTCAACCTCTCGCAAAGCGAGGCCGGACTCCTTCCGATCAACAAGGAGGAGGTGGACCTCCTCGCCTTCCTCACGAAGATCGTGCGCGAGCGCGAGCAGGCGATCATCGCGGCAGGACTGGGGCTTGATCTCAAGGGCAAGCGCGGCCGAAATGCGCAGGCTGATCCCAGGCAACTTGGTCGCGCAGTCGGTGCCCTACTGGACAATGCAATCGAGGGGACGCCGGAGGACGGAAAAATCCTCATTGAAATCCTGCCGCCTGACGAACAGGACCAGTGGCACGCCGTCTTTGTAATTTCCGACAACGGCCGGGGAATGAGCGAGGAAGAACTGGCGCGTGCACTCGATGGGCTGCGCAAGGGGGAGGACGGCACGCTGGAAAAGCGCCAGGGTCTTGGCATTCCGCTCGCCCGGCAATTGGTCGAAGCGCATGGCGGACAGCTCGAAATCTCGAGCGAGGAAGGCGTGGGCACCGCCGCGATTATCCACCTGCCGTGACGCGGACCGAATTGCCCGATCTTGAAGCGATGGAGCGCTACGGCC
>JAAUYI010006630.1_pt1 | contig 20090 bp, 15 predicted proteins | sample 7278041 | NCBI WGS metagenome assembly JAAUYI01 (sample SAMN14350216, study PRJNA611818) | marine sediment metagenome | isolation source: surface marine sediment (0.6m) | place: French Polynesia: Moorea | collected 2018-08
ATTCAAAGATTTGAAGCAAGAGAAAATTCTTATTTAACTACCACCCAAGGTATTGGTTTACGTAGTCTAGGGGATGTACTACGACGCAAAGGGATATTGGATAAATCTCAAAGACTACTTAAGTTAAGTGTATTAGCAACTCAAGATTCAACCGAATTGGGGGCAACTTTATTGGCATTGGGCAATGTCGAACAAGTCTTGGGCAATCAAACTCGCGATCGCTGGGACTATGACTATGTTACAGAAATCATTGACCGTCAAGATCCTGAACTTGCTCTAGAACCTTATTCAGATGCTTTTTTAGCGTATGAGAAAACTGCCGTTGATGAGGGTGCTTTGCCGATTACTCAAATTCAAGCACAACTTAATTATTTAGATTTGTCGATCAAAATTGAAGACTGGTGGCAAAGGCAAACTACCAGACGCATTCAATCTTGGCAACGGCTTAATCAAATGGAATTGACGGAGGCAGCCAATAATTTTTCAACCCTGCTCAAGGCTAAATTAGATCAAACTAGAGATAACCTGATAACTGCAATTGAAGATAATTGGACAAGGGTAACTCCCAGCCACCAGGGAATTTATGCCCAGATTAACTATACAAAAAGCCTGACCAGGTTGGGACAAACTGCTAAAGTTAAATCGATTTTGCAAACAGCCCTAAAACAAGCTCAAACCATACAAGACAAGCGGGGAGAAAGCTATGTTATGGGATATCTTGGTCAATATTATGGTCAACAAGGACAGCTAAATAAAGCGATCGCTTTAACTAATCAAGCGTTGATGTTGGCTGAAGCACAAAATATTAATGGTAATGCTAGGGAAGTTACTTACCTTTGGCAGTCTCAAATAGGACAATTACTAGAACAAGAGGGTAAAACCGCTGAGGCGATCGCTGCTTATACCTCGGCTTTTAATACTCTTCAGTCTTTGCGTACTGATTTAAATGCCAATAATCAGGTGGTTCAATTTGATTTTCGTCAGGAAGTCAAGCCTGTATATCTACAACTGGCCAATTTACTCTTACAGGAAGACAATAATCCTCAAAAGCTAAAATCTCTAACATCAATTAATTCGACAAATACCCAAAAAACCGATGCTAATCATAATTTAGAGTTAGCTCGCCAAGTCATAGAATCTTTACAACTAGCAGAATTAGATAACTTCTTTCAAGATCCTTGTTCTGAAACTTCTGATATTGCTTTGACCATTGACGATCTAGATCCTCAAGCAGCAGTGATATATCCCATTGTGATGCCAGATCGCCTAGAGGTAATTTTTTCGGTAGCAGGAAAACCTCTACAAAAATTTACTACTGTTATCCCTGAAACGACTGTCAATCAAACTTTGGATCTGCTGTACGATAGCCTCTATAATCCAAGTATCAATAATTCTGCAGTCAATATTTTTAGTACTACTCCCCTTAACCCTAGAGAGTTAGAAGAAAATACTCAAACGCTGTTGCCAACTTTAGAACAAGTCTACAACTGGTTGATTGAGCCATTAGAAAGCGAATTAGCATCCAATCAAATTAAAACCTTAATATTTGTTTCCAATGGAAGATTACAAAATGTTCCAATGGCAGCACTCTATGATGGTCAGCAATATTTATTGGAAAAGTATAGTATGGCATTAGCTCCCAGTCTACAGTTAGTTGACACCCAATCAATACCCAGGGAAAAAGTTAAAGTATTGGCAGCAGGGTTGAGCCAGCAAGTAGAAATTCAAGGGGAAATTTTTCCCGCCTTAGCTAATGTTCCCGAAGAGTTAAGACGAATTAAAGCTATTTTTCCTCAGTCTCGACAGTTATTAGACCAAGAATTTACCACTGAAAGTATTAGACAGTATCTTCAAGCAGGTTTTCCTGTAGTTCATTTAGCAACTCATGGATTGTTTAGTTCCGATCCTCAACAAACATTTATTGTCACTGGCGATCGCGATATTATTGATATTAATACCCTAAGTACCCTACTAGGTTCTACCAAAAGTAGCAAACCCGAATTAATCGTGTTGAGTGCGTGTGATACTGCAACAGGAGATGAACGGGCAATTCTAGGTTTAGCTGGAGTCGCCGTACGCTCTGGAAGTAGTACTTTGGCTTCTCTGTGGTCTGTCGAAGATGCCTCCACAGCTGAGTTGATGAGTCAATTTTATCGTGAGTTTGAAAACCCAACAGCTAAAAAAGCCGATGCTCTGCAAAATGCTCAGTTATCTTTAATTAAGTCTTTGCGCGCTCGTCCACCATTAGCGGAACTTAAGCAACTACCACCTCATCCTTACTATTGGGCTCCTTATGTTTTGGTAGGCAATTGGCTATAAAAATTTAAATTACTTTTTTTACCTGCCGACTTCACCTGATAATAAGGCAGGAAATTTAACTAGATAAAAAGGAGCTTGAAAATCATTTTCTCCATTATTGAGAGGTGGAGAATTTTGTAGCTGACTAACAGTAACATAGATATAATTGTCACTACTAAACGCCATACCATTAGCCCAACTCAATAATTTATCATCTTGATAGAGAGTGCGATATTTGCCATTGTTATCTACAACGCCGATCGCATTGTCAGTAATCGCAGTAATATAAACGTTCCCCGCACCATCTACGGTAATGCCATCACAAATTGGTTTATCGCCATAGCGTTGAACTCTGGCAGATAATTCCTCTGTAGAAAGAGATTCATCTAATAAATCTTTAGTTGAAATTCGATACAAAGATGTCCCACTCATAGGTGCATAGTAAACCCATTCATTGTTTGGATCGATGGTAATCGGATTTGCGCCAACTTTGGCTGGTTCTCCTGCTAAAGTGATAGTGCGCTCGTCAATGACCATTGGGATATCTTCAGGACGAGTTGAGCTATCTCCTTCTAGTACCCTGCGAGAAAATCCAGTATTAAGATCGACTACGATTAGGGCAGAATCATCACCACTAGCCGTATCAGTAATATAAATTGCATTGTGGTCAAGATCGACAGCTAAATCATTTAAAAAAGGACTCTTGGCAATAATTGGCTGTGGTAAATAGATAACTCGATCTAGTTCCTCGTTAATCGTATCCCAGGCGACAATTTTACCTGGTTGTCCTTCTCCACTACTGCGATCGAGCATCCAGACAATACCATTCTTATCTGAACGCAATCCCAAAACTGTATTTAAACCAACCCCGTTAGCATTCGGTTGACTACTCCAGGTTTCATTAGGAAAAGGTGTGACATTTCCATCAGAATCTACTTCGACTACCCGCAGAGGCGCACCATAAAATTGATGTTGACTCATAATTAATCTTCCTTTAGGGGTAATGGCAATATTTGCTGGGGGATGTTCTGCGGGAAATTCGGCAACAATTTCAATTTCATCTGTTTGTCCCACTACAGGATCATCAACAGCCAGAGAAAATAAAATAATTACAGTAGCAACAAATACTAAATAAGTGACAAACCTCGATAAGCGACGAACTTTAATAAGAATCCTGTAGTTAGCCATTAATCTTAGCTATTGCGAAGCGGTGGTTTATTTATAATCGTCTATTATTAATTATTCCCAGGAAATTTCTGACAAGCTGCTAATAAATCTTGATGAACTAAGGTTGAATTAGCAACGATCGCGCCACTATAACTATAATCTTTACAAGTGTTTAAAGAAGGTAAGGGTAAACCATCAAATCCTGTAACTATACAGCCATTTTCTTGGGCAATGAAAGCTAATGCTGCACTATCAATCAACTTACCTCTTTTAGTAATCCAGCCAATTAAATCCCCTGAAAATATACCATTGTAATTAGGTAGCTGAATAGAAGAAGAATAGCAATTTTCAATATCTATTACTTGATACTTATCTTGTAATGCAGGTTTTAAATATGCCATTCCCCATCCTAATAAAATGCTGGGACGGGGATTAGTTATTGTTAGCATTCTACAATTATCTAAATTTTGAGCTAACTCTCCTTGATATGCTCCCTGATTTTTAAGTGCATAATAATAACAGTTTTGTGCAGGAGAAATAGCAATCGCTGCCTCATAACTATCAGCATTAAGAACACTTAAAATTATTTGATAATTATCAAAACCATCGAGATAATATTTTGTACCATCAATCGGATCTAGAGTAATTAAATAATCATTTGCGCCTAATTTAGTAGAAGAAAAATATTTAGTATTACGGGATTGTTCATGCTCTTCTCCATAAAAACTAATATCAGGAAAAGTTCCAAGTAAAGCAACCTCAACTACAGTTTGAATTGAAAGATCTGCATCAGTTAAAGCTGCTGATAAAATATTGTCTCCAGCATCTTTGGCTGGTAAGGAAATAATCTTAGTTTGAATTTGCTGTGCATAACCCGCAGCCACTCTTAAATGTGGTAGTAAAGTCTGAAGAATTTCACGAGGGTAAGGCTGAGAAGACATATAAAAATTAGGCTTAAAAGAGTTTTTAGAGTTACACAATCCTAAGATTTTATATTTAAAACAAGATTAAGTACACACGGCAATTAAAACTTATAGAATCTTAAGTTTTAATTGCTTTTTAATTGTTAACATATCTAACAGCGATTACGCTCCGCGTAGCCTTCCGATCGTATCTATTGCACAGTAGATGTGATCTTCATTCCATTTTGAATTATTTAATCCTTAGCTAAATAAAAAACTATTACGATCGCGTTATAAATAAATGATAGTAGGCACTACAGAAGCAGCTAATATTTTAAATATATCTACTCCTAGACTCAGAGTATTGCTGATTGCGGGAAGAGTAGAGGGAGCTTACAAAACGGGCAAAATGTGGCTAATTCCTTTGTTTGGTGGAAAACCAATTATTCATCGAGGTTCAAGAGGACCTGTTCCTCGCTGGCGCAATCCTCGAAAACCCGCCAAAACTATCATTCATGTTAACTCTCATAAGATTAAAGCAAACAAAAAACATCAGAAACAACAACCCGTAATTACGGTGAAAAAGGGAAACACTAACCAGTATGGGCATGAAGTAGAAATACCAGGGGGATGTCGTATTGTATATAATCCCGATCGCCCTATCTGTGGTGCCAAAGTTTGGATAGAAAGTCTCTATGAAGTAAAAATAGTTTCTTCATAAGCTTTGAGATATTACTGATAATTGTTTAGCTAATATTCCAACATTCAATACTAAACCTAATGTGGACAAAAATTGCTCAAGCCATAACTCAAGCGACAGAAAAAACATTTGCGATCGCAGATACGCGTTCGGTAAGTGGTGGCTGTATTAACCAAGGCTATAAGATAAGTGGTAATGGGACAGAATATTTTGTTAAGCTCAATGACGCTTCTCAAGTAGAAATGTTTGCAGCAGAAGCTTTAGGCTTAAAACAAATGTATGATACCCAGACAATTACTGTACCGCAACCTATATGTTGGGGAACGGCGGAAAATTCTAGTTATATAGTGCTGCAATGGCTAGATTTAGGTGCTGGTAATAGCCAAAGTTGGATAGAAATGGGTCGTCAGTTAGCAGCTATGCACCGTCAGGGAACAAGCGAGCGCTTTGGTTGGGAACGCAATAATACCATTGGTTCTACTCCTCAAATTAATACCTGGACAGATAACTGGGCAGATTTTTTTGCCGAACATCGCATTGGTTATCAATTAAAGCTAGCTAAACGTCGTGGGGGAAGTTTTCCCGATCCAAATAAAGTAGTTCATGCAGTTAGAGATAAATTAGCCGATAGACAACCAGAAGCCTCTATAGTTCATGGCGATCTTTGGTCTGGTAATGCTGCGATCGCATCCGATGGTGCACCTGTAATTTTAGACCCTGCTACCTATTATGGCGATCGCGAAACTGATATTGCTATGACCGAACTATTTGGTGGGTTTCCAGCTGCTTTTTATCGTGGCTACAACGAAGCTTGGCAATTAGATAGCGCTTATCAAAAACGTAAAAGTATTTACAATCTCTATCACGTCTTAAATCACTTCAATCTTTTCGGTGGTGGATATGCTAATCAAGCTAAAAGAATATTAAACGGCATTATTTGACATCCTCCCGCCACGAGACGTGGGGGATTCCTAAGACTCACGACTTAGGTTTCTGTTTCCTTCTTCCGTTGGAAGTTTTTCGCAACTGCCCTTTAGAGCTACGTCTATCAGGTCTTATGTCCGCTCCACAGACAATCACCGCAAGCCCTGCGGCGAGTATGTTCTTCCCAGCATTGATATCCCTGTCGATGCCTGTAGTTTGACAACTAGGACAATCCCAGGTACGAATATCGAGGGGCAATTTATCCATCACGAAACCGCAATGGTTACACCTTTTGCTACTAGGAAAAAATTGCTCTATCTTGACCAATGTTCGCCCGTACCAATCACACTTATACTCAAGTTGACGGAACATTTCGCTCCAAGCAGCATCGCTAATACTACGAGCCAGCTTATGGTTACGAACCATGTTTCTAATCGCCAGATCTTCAATAGCTATAACACTATTCTTTTGAACCAACTTGGTAGTCAACTTGTGCAGAAAATCGGTGCGAGCATCTTTAATTTTGGCGTGTATAGACGCTACTTCAAGTCTTGCTTTATATCGGTTACTAGAGCCCTTGGTTTTCCTGCTCAGTCCCTTCTGCGCTACTTTAAGTTTTTGATACAGCCGATTAAAATGTTTTGGGTTGGCTATTTTTTCTCCGTCGCTGGTAGTCAACAGACTAGAAATACCAACGTCAAGACCAACTTTTTTATCTGTTGGGGGCAATGGTTGAACAGTTGAATCGTCTACCAACAGAGAAACAAACCATCTGCCCGAAGGTTCGAGTTTGACTGTAACCGTAGAAGGACTAACCCCATCAGGCAACAGTCTAGACCAAACTATGTTCAACGGCTGGGGGCACTTAGCCAGCCAAAGTTTACCCTCTCGGTACTTAAAAGCCGACTTGGTAAATTCTGCCGAACCGCCGTTGCGCTTGGCTTTAAACCTTGGATATTTGGCACGTTTACCCCAGAAATTAGCAAACGCTCTTTGCAGATGTCTCAGGCATTGCTGCAAAGGTACACAGCTAACCTCGTTGAGAAAGTCCAAGTCTTCAGTCTTTTTCCAACCAGTAAGAAGACTAGAGGTTTGTTTGTAATCAACTCGCTCTTGTCGTTCATACCAGGCTTCCGTTTTGGTAGCCAAAGCTTTATTATAGACTAGGCGAACACAACCCATTGTCCGTCGCAAGAGATTTTCTTGCTCGACAGTCGGTAAAAATCGGTATTTGTAAGCTCGCTCAGTCATAGCTCACAGCGTACCATGTTTAATGTAAAAAACTTAATTGAAGGCGCGAATTGCTGAAGGGCTGTCGCCTGTGCTTTGCCAGGCGTTTAAACGCCCCGTCTCTTCGCTAAAAGCGCACCGCCCCGCTTGAGGCTTCCTCAAGCATAGGGACGGAGCAAGAAGCGAGAGTCTCCTTCGCGAAGAAAAGATGATCGTAGTGATAATTTCCTCAAGCATTAGGTGAACCTGCATGGCTACTCAAGATAAATGTTGTACCCTAGTACCCTACTTCAAAGTTGCAAATGGAAAAATTGAAGCTTTCAAGCAATTATGTGAACAGTTCGTTGAGAAAACTAGTAATGAGTCAAAATGTCTCTATTATGGATTTAGTTTTGACGGAAACCAAGTTCATTGTCGCGAAGGCTATGAAGATGCGGAAGGGTTACTGGCACATCTGGAAAATGTAGGTTCTTTGTTGGAAGAAGCACTAAAAATCTCTGAGATTACTCGTTTGGAAATTCATGGATCTGAAGCAGAATTGGCAAAGTTACGTGAGCCTTTGTCTAATTTGAAACCTCAGTTTTTTACTCTTGAATGTGGTTTTCGTAGATAGTAGACTTCTGGCATAAGCATTGGTGACAAGTAAAAGTTACAGAAAATTGTCAAGCTCGTGTTACAAATTGTTATTAACTTCTGGAGTACTTGGTTTATCTTACTTTTGAGATTTATGGAGTTTCAGCGATTGGGCTCCGCCCGCTGCGAAGCGATCGCTGACTGAAATAGTGGTCTGGCAACGATTACAAGATTAAAGGGTCATATCGACCTTAAAGTCTTTCCCTGAATAGTTTTTAGAGTTCAAAAACCATCCCAAACAAAGACGAGTTAATCAGAAAGTGAGAATAAGTAGAAATTATCAAATATTCACAACAAGCGGTGGTCTATTCTCACCTATAACCCATTGGTGACAAGTTAAGGGCGTGTGATGTTTGTCAACTGGTTTTGAGTAATGAGTATTTTAACCCTGATGGAACTCCTGCTTGCGCCTTTCGCGGTTTGCCATCACTACAATTTACGATCGCCAGTGTCCCCTTATTAGGCCAGAGAATATCTCCTAAAGTCAGAATCCTTCCTGTAAAAACAGGCCGATAATTGGTTGCTCCAGCCAGTTTGATTTGGGCTTCTCCTTTCAGCTCAACAATACGGTTTTTCTCTGCTTGAGCAATAGCAGGCAGAAGGGTCAAGCTAACGGCTAAAATCAGAGAGCGAATTAATAGTTTGGGTAACATTTAAAATTAACTCCCTTTTTTTAATTTCTCACGAGCTATACTTAACCACAGATATTCATCAGGTCGTCCCAAATCGGCATAGGCAACACAATTATTCCAGTTTTTTAAAGCTTCATCTTTCTGAGCTTGAGCTTCTAGAACTTGTGCTAATAAACAATAGGCGGGAGCTATAGTTGAGTTGAGAGTTATTGCTTCTTGTAATAAAGATTTTGCCTCAGAATAATTTTTTAGCTCCAGTTGCGCCCACCCTAAGTTTTTCAGTAAAGCATACTTAACTTTCTGGAAGTCCTTATTGGTTTTAACTTGTTCTTCATCCAGAGCATTTTTTCCTTCTATAAGAGGAGTAATTGCTTGAGTATATTCTTTTTTAAGAATTAAGAGACGACCCCAGTTATTATAAGCTTGGAGACGAATTAATGAACTAGCCGAATTATCTTGTCTGACGGCCAGTAGATATTCTGTCTTTGCCTTGTCAAACTGTTGTAGCTCTTCATAAACTATTCCCAAGTCATAGTGAGCTTGAGCATAACTCGGATCTAGCGCGACGGCTTTTTGATAATTTGATAAAGCTTGTTCCCACTGCTCTTGTTCGTAAAACTGTTTGCCTTGGTGGTGAAAACTAACTGCCAAATCATCAAAGAAAAATTCATGGATGACAATCAAGCTCAAAGCCAAGGCAAGGGATAGCAAGAAACTCAGAAGCGGCCAAAGGGATTGGTTTAATTTTTGAAACAAATAGCTTCGTGCTTCCCGTCCAATGGGGGTTAAAGCCCCACTGGTAAGTAATGCTACTAAAATAGGAATAATAACCGCCAGTACACTAGCCATATCTAACCCGCCACTAAGGAATCTTGGAATTCCGTCAACAATTAAGCTAACTGAAATTGCCAGAAACACTAACGTCAGACCATTCCAAAACCAATTCAGGTGTGTCCACCAGCGACGAGTAGGGAGCGGTAAGTACCACCACCAAGCAGAATCAGGAGGCTGAATACTTTTTCGCCAGTAAGGATAATCTTCTACGCCAACAACCCTTGCTTGTTGTTTCTGCAAACGCTTATCTAAGAGAGCGAGCCGTAGCAAGAGCGATGCTGGGGGGGACTCTCCTCTCTGTAGTGCATCTTGAACGGCATCCCGTGCTAATAAAACTTTAAAAATCTGTTCCGCTTGAGGAGTGGGGGCAGCTTTTTCGATTTCAGTTAATAATTGCTGGTATCGGATTATAGCTGGATACAAAAGTTCGTGAACTCTCACTAAATTTGATTTTTTTTCTAAGCACCAGAAAGGAAGTAAATATGACCCGTCAGGCAGATAATCAAGTAGGAGCAAGGTTAAAGAATACTATATCAGAACATGACCTGAAAGAATGAATTGAGTCTTTCATTATCTTCTTGTGTTTCTCTACTACCGATAATCTCACGAATCGGCAATACACCTGAAACCAATGCTGCCAAAGCTTTTGATGCCAATATAACCCTTTAATGTTAGGGGTCGAGCCAGGAATCGCTTCCTGACACTCCCATTCAAAACGCATCGTGCGATTTTCACCGCAATACGCTACTCCTGGCTTTCCGGTACTCTATTTTTTGCTCCTGTTCATCCCACACTCATATTATTCAATGAATAATAGGTGTCTTAGGCATATTAAGAGCTACTTATTTTCCTACTCAGATTCAGGTCAGCACGGAGCGCATATCCTCGGTATTATCCATCTGTAATACAGCATGACTTGTCATTTCAAGTTAAGGCATTAGCTTCTTGCTGAATCCTACTCTCATACTCCATGCGCTGCACATCTGACTTGTCATCCTTTGACAGGAGTATGAGGTTATCCCGTTCCCTAAAATCATTTCGCGTTGCCCTTAGTCCCCAAACTATACTCCGAGAGGTATGATGGTGAGCAATATTAGAACTAGTCTAATATATTTGTCCTACTCTCGTAAAATAGTAGTACCAACCTCTTTGACCTTTTGGTTGTAGCGTTTTTCAGCCGTTACGCTACTTCCACGTAACGAAGCTTACGAATGGTTAGACTTAACAAATGTAGTTAAGCTCAAGACACCTCATCAAGATATGAGTTAAACTGTCTTGACCATGTTGGACATAGACAACTTCCCTTGCAGAGTTACCAGATTCGGCTACCAGCTATCTGCTTTTCAACTAGCTTCGCACCACCGCGATGTTATTCAGCAGCACGTAGTCGAGGGAGTCAAACGTCTCACTCGTCGGCAGGAATTTAACCTGCATGAGTTCTAGAGTTATTGTATTTTCAAGGTTCAGAAAATACCCTCAACGTTCCCAGAAGTGTGTTTTACTTGTGGTTAGGTTGAAACGGGTCGCACTTACGAATCGTGGTCATACGCCAAATAGACCAAAAGTTGAATATTTGCTGACTGATGTGGGATGGGAGCGGAAGCGAAAAACATCAATAAAAAAGCTAATAGCTATTAGCTAATAGCTATTAGCTTTTTTAATAAAATTTGGTTTGAACTTGTCACCAATAGCTTTTGTTAAAATTAGTTACTCGTTATAGTTCTGGTGCAGGTTCAACATAGAAAGCAATACCATTCTCGTCGCCTTCTGGTTGATAATCAGGAGACTCAAGATAAATATCTCTTTCTTCGGCTGAGGGTGTATAAAAGTGAGCATCTAACCCTGGATTATAGAAACGATAAAGAGGAACTGTTCCTGCTTCTTGTGTATCGTAACCATAATAAGAAATTCCTTCAAATACATAATTAGGCTTTTCTAACACGGAAGCTCGTTCTTCTTCGTATGCTGTATAAAGATGCATCCCTGTATTGGTATTAAAGAAACGATACACAGGACTAATACCAGTACTATCTTCGCCTTCTGTTGGTTCGGGCGCACCGATAAAAGAAACTCCTTGTAGTTCATACTGAGGAAGGTTTTCTAATATAGAATCTCGCTCAAATTCCGAAGTAGTATAAAACTCTAGTTGCAGATCGTTATTAAAAAAACGATAAACTTCAATATCATCATCTAGCGATTCTGTGGATAGACCTTCAGCAGTAACAGTTATTCTCGCTACTTGGTAGTCTTCAGTAGTAAAGTCACCATTGGCGAAATCAGGAGAACTTAAAATTCTACCTCCTGGTTCAAAACCAGGATGAGACTGTACAACTCCGTTTTCGGATTCTCCCGTATTGGGTTCAGCTTGACCAAAGAAAGCAGTGCTGTCTGAACCTTCGTCGTTTACTTCTGTTCCTTCATCTAATACTCGATCGCCAGAAACAACAAAATCTGCACCTAAAAAGTTACCATCCTCATCAAATATTTCATGAGCTAGAGGATCGCCATTAGCGATAAAAGCATCATTAGACGGCAGTATCATCGAGGCATAGTTGAAGTAACGACTACTTGCCAAAGAGCGATCGACAGTAAAAGTCAGGGTAGTGGTTTCTCCTACATCTATGACTCCTGGATTTGCTCCCTCATCTCCAGTGATTGTGCCATCAATAAATCCTGCACCACTATTGAGAAATTCTGCTGAAATTACAGAAGTATCTCCATCTTCAGCCAAATTCTCGAAACCAACAGAAGCAGATCTACCTCGATCGTAAGTATCAAAGTTACCGTCATGAAAACCAACCCATAAGGGAGTTAAGGCTGTTCCATTTTCTGGACTGAGATTTTCAATAGTTACCGTGACTTCTACTAAGTCTGGGGGTGGGGGTAAAGGTTCGTCGGTATTGCGCACGCTAATTCTGGCTACTTGATATCCAGGTTCAGTAAAATCAGCATTAGTAAAAGGTGCGACTGCATTAGGATCGCTACCATCTTCACTGAGAATTCTTCCCCCTTCAATAAACCCAGGATGAGATTCTACTACTCCGTTTTCGGTTTCGCCTGTATTAGGTTCAGCCTGACCAAAGAAAGCAGTGCTGTCTAAACCTTCGTCGTTTATCTCTGTTCCTGCATCTAATACTCGATCGCCATAGACAATAAAATCTGTACCAATAAAGTTGCCTTCTTCATCAAAGATGGGAATAGCAGCAGGATCGCCATTAGCAATAAAAGCATCATTAGATGGTAAGACCATTGAAGCATAGTTAAAAAAGCGACTATTGGGATCGTCGCTATCTAAAGAAAAAGTCTGACTAACACTTTCTCCTGGATCGATTGGACCTTCAATACCATCAACACCAATTAGAGTGCCATCAACTCTACCACTACCACTTGCCAGAAATTCTTGCGAAATACCATCTGTTGCGCCATCTTCGGCTAAACTTTCTAATCCTGGAGATACTGGTCTACCAAGGTCATAAGTATCAAACCCTCCATTGTGAAACCCGACCCAGACAGGAGTAATGAATGTTCCATTTTCTGGAGCGAGATTTTCAATAGTTACGGTAACATTAGTTTGTGGCAATTTTGCAACTCCTCTAACTATTTATTTAGGTAAATTATTTACACTTTTCTTTAGCTAAAACGCGATCGCTCTAAACGTCAACCAGATTATTATTTATCAGTGATTCTACTAATAATACAAACAGCAATATAATTATTTTGCTAGCAATTATTATATTTTTGTCAATTAAAGTTATTCCGATATCTAATAATTGCTAGATCTGTTTCTCTACCTAGTTAATAGCGATTAGCTTAACTAATTCAAATCTACTGTTGCCTTAAAACTTTAAAACTAGATGAGATTATTATTAATAGTTACTATTAAAAAATACCAATAAGTGCCAGAAAAAAAAATGCACTTATTTGTTTTACAATCTAAGTAATTAGGCAAAATTTAATCTTTAATTAGCCAACTCTATTTCTCAAAATGGACGATATTTAACATAGAATAATAGACAATAAAATAATAAAGTCATGTCAGAAGTAAACATCTTAAAGGCTAAAAGAAGGGGGGTCATCTAAAATAAATTTAGGAATTTAGATCACCCGTCTAAGAGCAAAAAGCTAAGAGCTAAAATATGACAACTGCGATCGCCAGCCAATTAAAATTGCTCATCGATAGCAATACAGAATTAGTTGAACTAAGTAAAGCTGATGTTTATTGGCAAACTAAGATCAACCAAGCAGTAACAGAAACTAAAACTCCAATTTATTTGGTATTTCCTCAGACAACAGATAACCTCGCCACGATAGTTAAACAGGCATCTCAACATCACTGGCGTATCTTAATCTGCGGGAGTGGCAGTAAATTGAACTGGGGTAATTTGAGTCAAGATATTCAACTAGTAGTTAGTACTCAAAAATGCGCTCGCCTGATTGAACACGCCGTAGGAGACTTAACAGTAACTGTCGAAGCAGGAATGAAATTAGCCGAGCTTCAAAGAACATTGCGAGGGCAAAATCAATTTTTACCTATCGATCCTACCTATCCTGAAACTGCAACCCTAGGTGGCATCGTGTCTACAGCAGATACAGGAAGTTGGCGACAGCGTTACGGTGGTATTCGTGATTTGTTGCTGGGATTATCTTTTGTCCGCGCCGATGGCGAAATTGCTAAAGCAGGAGGTAGAGTTGTCAAAAATGTTGCAGGTTATGACTTAATGAAATTATTTACGGGGGCTTATGGTACTTTGGGCATTATCTCTCAACTTACTTTTCGTACCTATCCTTTGATTGCAACTTCCCAGACTCTACTGTTAACAGGAAAAGCTGCTCAAATTGCTCAAGCTAGCCAAACTATTCGTAACTCTGGTTTAACTCCTACGGCAATTGATTTACTTTCTGCCTCAATAGTAAAACAACTAGGGTTAGCTAGAGATATTGGTTTAATAGTGCGCTGGCAAACTATTCCTGAAAGTATTAAGCAACAAATAGAACAAGTACAAGCGATCGCTCAACAGCTAAATTTAACTACCAGTAATTATCAAGCCCAAGCTGAAATGGAATTATGGCAAAAATGCGCCAAAATAGCTGGTATTAGCGATTCAAAGACAACGATTACCTGCAAAATAGGCATTGCTCCCAATGCTGCCCTAAATTTTCTACAATTAAAACAGGTTGTCGATCGCGATCTAGCTGTTAGAGTTCACGCTAGTAGTGGTATCGGGCAATTAAAGCTCAAAAATATCGACAATGAGATTATTCCCCAAATGCGATCGTATTGCCAAAAAAACTACGGCTTCTTAACTATTCTCGATGCACCCAAATCAATTAAGCAAGAAATAGATATCTGGGGCTATTCAGGTAACGCTCTCAAAACTATGCAAGCTATCAAAAATCAGTTCGATCCACAAAACATTCTTAATGGCGATCGCTTTTTGGTGTGATCGATAGCTTGTCTGAAATCAAGATAACAATTTGAACACAAAAGCTAACAGCTATTAGCTAAATAGCTGACAATTTCTCTATAAAACTACCAAAAAATTTAGTAAATGACTAATTTTGATGCTAAAAATCCTCCCCAACCAGAACTGATAGATACTTGTGTCCATTGTGGTTTTTGTCTTGCTACTTGTCCCAGTTATCGAATAATTGGCAAAGAAATGGATTCCCCTAGAGGCAGAATCTATTTAATGGATGCCATTAATAAAGGTGAGGCAACTATAGATGTGGCAACTTCCCAGCATTTCGATTCATGTTTAGGTTGTCTTGCTTGTGTAACTACCTGTCCTTCTGGAGTAGAGTACGATAAACTAATTGCCGCTACTCGCCCTCAGATTGAAAGAAATCAACCTCGAAGTCTCTCTGATAGATTAATTAGGATTCTAATCTTTAATTTATTTCCTTATCCCAATCGTTTACGTAATCTACTTGCGCCTCTGTGGCTATATCAAAAATCAGGATTACAAAAGCTACTGCGCGACACAGGAATACTCAAAAAGCTTACTCCTCGTTTAGCAGCAATGGAAGCAATTCTACCTGCAATTACAGCTAATTCCTGGCAAGATAATCTACCTGAAGTGATACCCGCACAAGGAAAACAACGTTATCGCGTGGGGATGATTTTAGGTTGTGTACAGCGACTATTTTTTTCACCTGTTAATGAGGCTACTGTCAGGGTATTAACTGCTAATGGATGTGAAGTAGTAATTCCTCATAGTCAAGGGTGTTGTGCTGCTTTACCAGCCCATCAAGGACAAGAAGCCCAGGCAAAAACTTTAGCCAGACAGATGATTGATAGCTTTATCAATCAAGATCTAGATGCAATTATTATCAATGCTGCTGGCTGTGGACATACCCTCAAAGAATATGGTCATATCTTAGCTGATGATCCAGAATATGTAGAGAAAGCTCAAGAATTTTCCAATAAGGTAAAAGATGTTCAAGAGTTTTTATCAGAAATTAAATTAACCGCAGAATTACATCCCCTAAAATCAGAAGAATTAAGCGTCGTTTATCAGGATGCCTGTCATTTGTTGCACGGGCAAAAAATTAGTCTCGAACCCCGCCAATTGTTGAGGAAAATTCCTGGTGTCAAATTGCGCGAACCTATTGATGCTAGTTTATGCTGTGGTAGTGCTGGTATATATAATATGTTGCAGCCAGAAACAGCAGACGAATTAGGCAGACAAAAAGCAACCAATTTAATCAATACTGGGGCAAGTTTGATTGCTTCACCTAATCCTGGGTGTTCCCTGCAAATTCAAAAACATTTAGACTTACAAAATTCGCCAATTAAATTACTACACCCCATAGAGCTATTAGATTATTCAATTCAAGGAAAAAAAATTTAAATTACACCTAATAATTAATAATTATTGAATAAAATCAATTAAGCATAAATAAGCAACAAAGTGACGAGCGATCGACGCTCAATAATAAATAATCAATAAATAATCAATATTGAGGAATGCTAAACATTTTTGATCAACCAAATAATAACAGTAAAATTCCCAGTACTGCACAAACAAAGGTAAGAAAAACACCAGCTTGCTGAATAAAACTAATCCTCTTACTCAGCTGATCCAACCGATTATTGAGATAGTACATTTGCTTTTCTAAATTGGCATATTTATGTTGCAACTGGTCTCTACTTTTATCTCTAACATTACGGCTTCTCGACTCTGTACCAGATTCACTTCTGAAGTTTTCTAAAAACTGAGACTGCTGCAACATTATCGATTTTAGTTGCTCAAGTTCCTGATAATTAGATTGTGATTCAGTAACTTTATGAAGATATTTTTCTAGTAGCCCAGGACCCAACTGAAAATATCCTTTATAAGCAGAATAAATTGCATTAATCAATTCTTGAGCAGGGGTATTTTTTAAGAGATATCCTTTCGCACCTACTTGTAAAGCCGTATTTAAATATGTGTCTTCGTTATGAACACTAATAATTAATACATTGGTATCGATAAACTGTTCAGAAATTATTCGAGTAGCTGTTAATCCATCCATTACAGGCATTTCAATATCCATCAAAACAATGTTTGGTCGATGTTCCTTAACTAAATCTAAAGCCTCTTGACCATTATTAGCACAACCAATCATTTCTAGGCTTGATTCTGGTTCTATATAGCTTCTCAGAATTTCTTGAACAGTTTTTTGATCGTCTACTATTAAGACTGTGATCATTTGAGTAATAGTAATATATTAAGCCAAGTTGCTAGTTAAAAATATAAATCTGATTGAAGATCTCAACATCAGTGTTTCTACGGAACAGTAAGTGTTTCTACGGAAAAAACAAGACGACATATCACAAATAAGTATAAATGGAATTAACTATTTTAAAGAAGTGATTATATACAGCGGTGTGCAGAGTAGTCAAGTACACATCCATATCTCCACAGCTGTTAGATCATCAATATCAAGTATTCTTAATATATTTGAATACCGCTGTAAATTATGATGATCATTAATAAAATTTCGATAGTATTTCTATTAATCTCACGAATATCTGATTAATTTTCATATATGTGTTTTATATTACTTAACATAGAACTATATTGTCATATTTAAATATTATAAAACGGTAGCTAGTATAGAAGTTAACCTAGCCACAGTTTGTTTAAATAGTTTGATAATTTAGATACATTCTCTCAGATATAAAAGTTTTTTATTGATGAATTTTCAGATTAAATGAATTTTAATTATTTTGATGCTTTTTTAACTATTGCCACTAATGATATTGAACTCTCAGTTAATTTTTATAGCCAACTTTTCCAACAACAGCCTACTATTTATCGTCCTTTAGTTTATGCTGAATATAAGCTGAAAAATATACGTATAGCAATTTTCCAACCTAAATTAGAGCGTCAAGCAGAATTTAATAATCTTGGTAGTAGTATGAGTATTTGCCTAGAAGTTGAAGATTTGACTCAAGCGATCGCAACTCTTACTCAGATGGGCTATCCTCCTCCAGGGGAAATAATCGAGGCTTCTCATGGAAAAGAAATTTACGCTTGCGATCCTGCTGGAAATCGATTGATATTACATCAGTCTAAGTCTGGTTAATCAATACAAATTCGGTATTTCTATTTTCAAAACCAGAAAAAACCAGAGACAAGTAACATCTCTGGTAATAATGATTGATAAATAAACGCTCTCACAAGTTTAAGTGTTATATCTGAAACTAGATTGCAGGTGTTTCTGTACTTTCTCCCGCTTCTCCCGCGACAGTCGCTTTCGCTGGTGCAACAATGGCAATAACAGTACGCTCAGAATCTTCTAGAGCAGTAACCCCTTCTGGTAAAACTACTTCTCCTACGTGTAAAAGACTACCAATTTCAAAATTGGATACGTCTATTTCGATTGATTCGGGAATATTATCTGCAGAGCAGCTAATTTTTAATTCCGTCATAATTTGCTCAACAATTCCGCCTTCCTTAGTACCAGCAGCTTTCCCCACGAGCATTACTGGTACAACAATTTCTACCTGTTGTTTAGCAGAAACCGTAAAGAAACTGAGATGATTGAGAGTTCTTTTCCAGGGATGAGCTTGTACTTCTCTAATTAAAGCCTTGCCCTGCCAGGAAATATCTGGAATTTTTAAATCAATTAGAGTATTGTTGATCGCTGCTTGTCTGAGCAAAATTTGTGCTTCTTTAGCAGGTATGGTCAAGGAGACAGAGTTAGCTCCATCATGTCCGTATAAAGCAGCAGGGATCAATCCTTCACGGCGCAATGCTCTAGGTTTGCTACCTTCAGGTCTACTCTTGCATTCTACTGTGATGTTCATAATGTTTGATTGGTTTGGTAATAACTGATACGGTCGAAGATTTTAATGAATTGTGACGATAATTCCTAACTATAATTTTCTCTTGAGCAGTAAGCTAGGTTTCTCCAACCCGAATGCCATCTGCATCAAGCAACGCTCTTTTAGGGCCATGAATTGGATCTTCGACAATAATTGTCTGATCGCGACTTGGCCCTACCGAAACAATAGCAATAGGAACTTCCATCAACTCGGCCATAAACTTAAGGTAGTTTAAAGCTTCTTTTGGCAAATCTGTTAGAGAACGACAGCTTGTAGTAGGTTTCTGCCACCCTGGTAAAGTTTTGTAGACTGGTTTACAGTCGGCAAATTGACTAGCATTCGTTGGAAAATGATAACAGGTTTCGCCATCAATTTCGTATGCTACACAGACTTTGATTTCTTCTAGCTCGTCTAGTACATCTAATTTGGTAATTGCCAGACAGTCTAAACCGTTAATACGCACTGCGTAGCGACCAATTACAGCATCAAACCAGCCGCAGCGACGACGACGACCTGTAGTAGTACCAAATTCTGCACCTAAATCTCCTAACTGCTTGCCAATACTATCGTTTAATTCTGTGGGGAAAGGACCTTCTCCAACACGAGTTGTATAGGCTTTGGCAACACCAATTACTCGGTCTATAGTAGTCGGACCTACCCCTGCGCCGACACAAGCCCCACCTGCGATGGGGTTAGAAGAGGTAACATAGGGATAAGTACCATGATCCAAATCTAGTAACGTTCCCTGCGCTCCTTCAAACAGAATATTTTTTTTCTCTTGTACTGCCTTATAAATTTTAAGAGAACTATCTACTACATAAGGACGTAAAAACTCAGCGTATTTTAGATAATCTTCTATTACTTTCTCTGAATCTAAAGCAGGTAAATTATATAGTTTTTCTAAAATTACGTTTTTATAATTGATCGTCCAGCCAAGTTGCTTATGTAGGTGTTCGGGGTTCATTAAATCTAAAACCCGAATGCCAGTTCGTTCTGATTTATCAGCATAAGTGGGACCAATTCCCCTACCAGTAGTGCCAATTTTATATTCTCCTCGGCTTTCTTCTGATGCTCGATCGATCTTGCGATGATAAGGCATGGTAATGTGAGCCGTTTGAGATATATATAAGTTATCTACTGTCACTCCTAAAGCTTTTAGCTGTTCTATTTCTTCGATTAACACTTGAGGATCGATTACTGTTCCCGAACCGATAATACACTCTGTATTAGGATATAGAATACCAGAGGGAATCAAGTGTAATTTAAAAGTTTGTCCAGCTACAACAACTGTATGCCCTGCATTTACTCCACCTTGGGAGCGTACCACGACATCTGCCGAGCGACTAAGTAGATCGGTTATTTTTCCTTTTCCTTCGTCACCCCATTGGGCTCCGATCACGATAACATTAGCCAAGAGTTTATTTAAAAGCTAAAGTTTACACAAACTATTATTATGG
>JAAUYI010037756.1_pt1 | contig 20048 bp, 16 predicted proteins | sample 7278041 | NCBI WGS metagenome assembly JAAUYI01 (sample SAMN14350216, study PRJNA611818) | marine sediment metagenome | isolation source: surface marine sediment (0.6m) | place: French Polynesia: Moorea | collected 2018-08
AGCATATTGCGGAATATTTCTGTGGTCATAACTAAAATGGGGGCATCCCGGTTGATGCTGGCATCCCCAGTTAACAGTCCCACAGAATCAAAACCAAATTGTTCCCGAAAGTCCCGTAATTTTTGATTAGAAAGGGCTTTCAGGGGGGTGGTGTAAAAGACTCGTTTGCCCCGTGCCAGGGCGCGATAGATAGCATATTCACCAATTAACGTTTTGCCCGAACCTGTGGGCGCGCATACAACTACGGAGCGTCCGGCATTGAGAGAAGCGATCGCTTTTAGTTGAAATTCATCCAGTTCAAAGGGAAAGATTGAACCGGGGTCAAGTTCTGGAGACAGGGCAGGATAATTCACTAAATAACAATTGCAACCAGACTGTTTACTATATTATTTCAATCCCCGTCAGGGATTCATCTATAATCACCAATCTCCACAAATCATGATATTTCCTAGTCTAATACACCTAGTACCACTGCGGGTCAGTCAAAAATCAAAAGCTACCCATTCAAAAGTATTGTGTTCTCTAGCTTTGACCTTTGACCAATGGTTGGTTTATTTCCCCTAACCTCTACTAGTACAAAAAGGCAGAAGTGAGAATTTAGTAGGTCCCAAAGCTAAAAATATCAGCTTTTCAGGTACTTTATTTCTGCCGTGACTGACTAATTTAGTTTGAGGATTTTTAATGATGGGCAATGGTATCACCAGTGAGATTTTACATGGGAGATATATTGTACACTATTACCAGGATCATTTTCATCATCAAATATCGGCTGTGGGTATAAATTTCCCTGAAAACTAGTATTGCATTTCATTAGTTTTGATGGCTAGTTAACAGATCCCCGACTTCTGAATCAATATCCGCACATTGTAGCAATTCCTAGGATAGAAGTCGGGGATCTAGCCACCCGCGACTCGTCAAAATTAATGGGACAAAGTACTAGAATAATTGAACTCAGTACGCAAAAATGCTGCTCTGGCGATCGCTTCTTGATGCCAATACCAACTCCGAGCAAAAATCTGAGGGATGCTGCCTCCATCCAGATTAGATGGAAAACAGCAACCCTAAGCTGAATTACTTCTTCGGAGAAATGAGCATCATCATATTTCTACCCTCTCTTTTCGGTGCTTGCTGCACCTCTCCTACATCTTGTAAATCTGCCGCCATTCGCTTCAGTAGTTTATCTGCCAAGTCACTGTGCTGAATTTCTCTACCTCGGAACATTACAGTGGCTTTGACCTTATCACCATCCTTGAGAAATCGCGCTGCCTGCTTAACTCGCACGTTGTAATCGTGTTCTTCTATTTTGTAGCGCATTTTCACTTCTTTAACATCAGCAGTGTGCTGTTTTTTACGTGCTTCCCGCGCTTTCTTTTCTTGTTCAAACTTATATTTCCCATAGTCCATAATCCGACAAACTGGCGGATCGGCCTTATCGCTCAGCAGCACCAAATCAAGTTCTTTCTCTTGTGCCATTTGCAGGGCTTCCTGTGGGGTCATAATTCCCAACTGTTCGCCATCAGTGGCGATGACGCGAATTGTAGAGAAACGAATTCGTTCGTTGATTTGGGGCAAATCGCGACTTCTTCTTTTCTGAATTACAGGCATTTTTGATTTATGGAAACTGATTGTGATGAATTTAGTTTGGTTGTTGAATATTCAGTATCAGCATCACAAGGCTAAAGTTGACTAATTCCTGTTGTTGATAGAACGCTAAATAATAGGTAATTTCTAGAAAAATTACTATTATTTAGCATCCTGATTCGCATGGTTAGTGCGCCCCTTGCGGGTAATGTTTGCCTCGATAATGTTGTAAGAGCTTTTTGGGCTAGTAGTACGTTTTGCCTTTACCTTAACCAAAGCGCGACAGAGCATCAAGCTGGCGTTCACTTAAAGGTGTCATGACTCAAACAACGTAGGGCATAAGCCCTGAATCTGCAACTTAGTTGGTAATTTTCCGATATTTCCGGAATTTACCTAGGCTTTGACTAAGTGGAATAGTTCCTTAGCCTTGTATCTGTCATTCTACTCATTCTGAAAAGATTTCGGTTCAATTGTTAACCTAAGTTACACAAAAGCAATAAATTTGAACTTTTGTATCGTGTATAGGTTCAAATATTTACTATGTGCTGTCCAGCAATTTTTAGTATTTGCAAGACTACATTCAAAAAACTTTATTTTAATTGACTCTGAACGAGTGAAAGACTTTGGTTAAGATTGCATATGTATAATTACTACCCTGAAGGTGTCATAAATATATTAATTCAGTAGATTTTGAACATTAAATATACATCTACGATTGTAACAAACTTCTAAAGTTGTGGCACTCACGGGAACAATTACAATCAGAAATGGATTGGCAATATCTGGAGTGAGGGAGTGAGGGAGTGAGGGAATTATTTTAGCCTCCTCGCTGTGAGTATAATTACTCAGAGTTTCTGCCTGAAAAATAGGGTGTAAGGTGTAGAGTGTAATAACCATTTTCATGTTTGGTTGTGAGATTTTCTCGTGGGAGGTTGACTTGAACTCAGTAGTGCAGTGGCAGCAAAAGGTTGGCAACCAAAGAGATTGGGTTTGGCGGGGTTGGCAAACTCGCTACACCTTCATTCGTCCCCATAAAAACTCTCCCCAACAGCCGCCGATGATTTTGCTGCACGGGTTCGGTGCTTCTATAGGTCATTGGCGACATAATTTAGAAGTGTTGGGCGATCGCCACACAGTCTATGCTTTAGATATGCTGGGTTTTGGCGCGTCTCAAAAAGCCCCTGTGAACTACAGCGTCAAACTTTGGGTAGATCAGGTTTATGACTTTTGGCGGACTTTTATCCGCCAGCCAGTGGTATTGGTAGGAAATTCCATTGGTTCGTTGATTTCTTTAGCTGCTGCTGCGGCTTATCCAGAGATGGTACAGGGTGTGGTGATGATGAGTTTACCCGATCCCTCTTTGGAACAAGAAGCGATCCCCACTTTTTTACACCCTGTTGTGGCAGCAATCAAAAATCTGATTGCTTCACCATTATTATTGAAACCCTTATTTCACCTAATTCGCCGTCCAGGTGTGTTGCGTCGCTGGGCTGCGATCGCTTACGCTAATCCTGAAGCTGTCACCGATGAATTGATTGACATTTTAGCTGGGCCTCCCCAAGATAGGGGTTCTGCTCGGGCATTTGTGGCTCTGTTTAAAGCCACCATCAGTGCTAATTTTGGCCCCAGTGTCAAACAGATTTTACCAAATTTAACAATTCCCATGTTATTGATTTGGGGACAGCAAGATAAATTTGTTCCTCCAGCTCTCGCCGAGCAATTTGCCCAGTACAATCGAAATTTACAAGTATTGAATTTAGAAAATGTGGGTCATTGTCCCCATGACGAGAATCCAGAAGAGATAAATCAGGTGATTTTAGATTGGATTAAGCATAATCTGAGTTCGGAGGGAAGGAGGGAAGGAGGGAAGGAGGGAAGGAGGGAAGGAGGGAAGGAGGGAAGGAGGGAAGGAGGGAAGGAGGGAAGGAGGGAAGGAGGGAAGGAGTGATGGAGGGAAGGATAAAAACTCTTAACTCCTAACTCCCAACCATCAACTAACAACTAACAACTAACAACTAACAACTAACAACTGTCAACCATTTCCAAAATGAATCCTGTGCGCCAAAGCTTATCTCTACCCAATATTCAACTTTCTTATTTAGAGTGGCACCAAGGACAACAACCCCTATTGCTGTTACATGGTTTAGCTGACCATGCCCTAGTTTGGTCTAGCTTGGGGGATTATCTAGCAGCAGATTACCACATTGTCGCCCCAGATATGCGTGGTCATGGGGATAGTAGTAAGCCAGAAGAAGATTATACATTTGCAAGTGCGATCGCGGATTTAGAAGCATTGATGGATCATCTGGGGTGGGAAACAGCCCATGTGGTAGCACATTCCTGGAGTGGTAAATTAGCTTGTATTTGGGCGAGACAAAATCCCCAACGGTTGCAAAGTATGGTGTTAGTAGACCCTATTTTTGTCTGGAAGATGCCCAGTTTTCTCAAGCTGACATTTCCCCTATTATTTCGCGTTCTTTCCTCTCTCCAAGGTATGGGGCCATTTGCGAGTTATGAGTCAGCAGAAGCAAAAGCCCGTCAATTAACTCAATATGCAGAATGGACACCCTTACAGCAACAAGTGTTTCAAACAGGCATAGAACAGAAAGCTGATGGTAGTTGGGGCAGTAAATTTACCATAGCAGCCCGCGATCGCATTTTTGAAGAAGTAATGTTAGTCCCTGGTTTAACCGTCCCCGTGGCCACTCCTACCCTTTTTGTACAGCCAGAGAAAGGAGTAAACCGGTTCGACTCCCAACTCAAGCCTTACAAAAAATACTTAACCAATTTGCGTCTGTGTCAAATATCTGGTAATCATTGGCCCTTCTTAAGCTCACCAGATGCTTTTAATCAAGTCGTGGGAGACTTTTTGCAAGAAAGGATAAATTTTTCCGCAGTTAACCACTAACCATCAACCATCAACCATCAACTAACAACTAACAACTAACAACTAACAACTAATTTCAAACAACTAACAACTAATTTCAAACAACTAACAACTAACAACCATCAACTAACAACTAACAACTAACAACTAACAACTAACAACTAATTTCAAACAAGCCCCTTACCATTACTGGCAAATTCGTCAATTGTTTGCAACGAAAGTTCATGATTAGTCAGGGATTGCAACATATTCAAGGGCAAAGTCAGATGATCCGCACCTGCTTTCAGGGATGCGACGGCTTCTGTGGGTGATTTGATGCTAGCTGCCATAATTTCCGTAGCGCTACCCCTTAAAACACTTGCCATATCGGCGACTAAAGCCACTCCATCCCCTAATAGCTTAGTAGCTCGATTTACATAAGCGATCGCATATTTTGCCCCTGCTTCCCCAGCGATAGCAGCTTGTGCTGGGCTATATATACCCGTGACTGCACAGGGAATTTCTCCAGATAGACAACCAACTACCTGAAAACCCACCAATGATGCGGGAATTTTCAGCACTGTTTGTTCCCCCAGAATCTCAAAGGCTTGTTTCCCTTCTCCAACCATCTCGTCAAAATCCGATGACACCAGCTGATAAAACACCGATCCCGCAGTTAAATCTGCCAGTTTTTTCAGGGTAGTTGCCACAGGTAGATCGGTTTTTCCTAATAGGGTGGGGTTTGTAGTGATGCCCTTAACCCAACCCAATTCTTTGGCAGCCTGGGCTTCAGCGATAATTGCCGAATCGAGATATATGCTCACGTTTCTCTCCTGCTCAAGGTTAAGGTACATATCCCAGCTATGGTACAGATAATATTATTTCACTAGACAATATTTACCAATTATTTAATGAAACGCTGGCGCATCCTGGCAACAAAAGCATTAATTTCCGGTAGTTTCATGGCTGCTGCGATCGCACCAAATACACATAAACCAGCTAAACTGGATATTACTAATTGCAGTAGCAAAATTAGTAACCCTTCTGTACCTAAAAATCGCTGGCACAGTTGCAAAGTGGCAAAACTGGCTCCACCAGCAACTACACTTGCCGCAGCCAAGCCGAAAATAGGTAAACTCCATTCAATTATAGGTAATCCATTTAGCTTTTTATTCAGTATAAATAACAGCATGAAAATAGAGCAACAATTAACCCCCACCGTTGCTAATACCAAACCAGGAGCGCCAAAAGCATTAATCAGAGTGTAATCTAAAACGGCATTCAACCCGATATTTACCATACTAATGCGAAATGGTGTTTGACCGTCACCAAGGGCATAAAATACCCGCACCAAGACATCGCGCCCCAAATAGACAAACATTCCAATCCCATTGGCAACTAGCAAGGAAGATACTAAAGCAGAATCAGTACCCCCGAATGCCCCCCGTTCATATACAACCCTAACAATGGGCACCGAAAGACTAACCATCAATGCCCCTAGGGGTAACATGGTAAAGGCAGAAAGTAATAACCCCTGGCGGATACGTAACTTGAGTTCCTGCCAATTACTGGGATCGGTAAGCCGGGAAAATATGGGTAACAGCGGTACTAAAATCACATTGGAAATAATTCCTAAAGGTGTTTGTACCAGCAACCCCGCATTTGCCAAACCAGCCGCTACCCCAGTCATGGGAATTAAAGAAGCAAAAAACAAATCCGTGTAGAGATTGATTTGTAACATCCCTGAGGAAAAAGTAGCAGGGAGCATAATTTTCATCACATCTCGCACCCCTGGGTGATGTAAATCAAACCGTAACCGTAATTTACTCACCCCAGTTTTAACTTGGGCAATGACTTGTACTATCCACTGCAAACCAGCCCCAGCCACCGTAGAAATAGCTAAGACTATTCCCCCTTGAACTACATATTCTGGAGTGCTAATTTGATTACCCACTTGGAGAAATAAAATCCCGATCCCCAAAACCACAGACACGCTAGAGAATAGGGGACTAATGGAAGGTAGCCAAAATTGATTAGCAGCATTGAGGACTCCAAAACCAATCCCAATCAACCCCGCTAACACCGCCATTGGGGACATAATCCGTAATTGTTGAATAGCGATCGCCCTAACGATCTCTTTCTCTGGTACCCTTAAACCGGGGGCAAATAAATCGATGATATTCGGGGCAAAAATCACTAGCAAGATTGCTACCACTACTAATATTCCCCCTACCAGGGTAGTGATAGTTTCTACTAGAGGAGCAGCTTCTTCTTCATCTTGCTTGGATAAAACACTAACTATCGCACTATAAAATGGACCATTGATCCCCCCTAGTAATATGAGTAGAAAACCGGGGATTGTATAGGCATAATTAAAAGCGTCAGCAGCTGGTCCCAAGCCAAAAGCAGCAGCAATAACTAGCTGACGCACTAAACCAAAGATTTTACTAATTAGCGTGGCTGCGGCGACAATTCCCGCAATTCCCACAATCGAACGGGTAACTTTTTTTTGTGTCACAAATAATTTTCGGCAAATACCTGCAAATATTTAACGTGAAATATAGCAGTTTGTCAGGAAAATTAGGAGATGATGGTTGATAGTTGTTAGTTGTTAGTTGTTAGTTGATGGTTGTTAGTTGATGGTTGACAGTTGACAGTTGAAAGTTGACAGCTAGGAGTATTTAATTCTTCACCCCATCACCCCATCACCTCATCATCCCATCACCCCATCACCTCATCATCCCATCACCCCATCACCTCATCACCCCATCACCCCATCACCTCATCATCCCATCACCTCATCACTCCTTCCCTCCTTCACTCCTTCACTCCTTCCCTCCTTCCCTCCTTCACTCCTTCCCTCCTTCCCTCCATCACTCCATCACTCCTCCTCTACCGCCAATCATTACCAATACGGATAGTGATATCAGATTGGAGATCCCCAGTGGCGGAAACCTCCACAGTCCCAAAACCCAAAACTTGTTGTATTTGTTCCCCGGCTGCTAAATTACCCTTCTGGACAATAATCTTAGTACTGCTGCGGTCATCTAACCAATCATCAACCCCGTAAACCTGACTAAAACCTTGTTGTTTGAAGTAGGCGATCGCATTTTTGGCCAATTCTGGTTTATTTGTAGCATTTTGTACAGCAATCTTTAAACTAGTGAGCGATCGCTTATCTGTGTTCAGGCCCGCTACTGTGACTCCTACATAGTCATCCAATAGCTGGGCTTTACCTGTCAAATCCAACCAATAGCTATCAGGATCTCTACTTAAACGGCTGAAAATACCCGGTAGCATGGTCATTTGTAACTTATCTTGTTCTAAGTTCAAACTAAAGTTGACCAGTGCCATCATTTCTTCCACTTTTAAGTTGGTATCTAAGTATTTACCCATAATTTGAGTTAATTGGGGCAATTTGGGCACAACACTGGGACTTAACAGACGTTCTCTCAAGGCTACTAGTAAAGATTGCTGACGTTGCACCCTTCCCAAGTCTCCCGTTCCCTGTTCTCGAAAACGAGCAAAATTTAGTGCTTGTTCCCCATTTAAAGTTTGCCAGCCACTAACTAAATTAATGTTTAATCCACTGGTTGAATCTTTGTAAACCATAGGTCTTGGTACAAACACTTCAACTCCACCCAATCGATCTACTAACTCTTGCAGTCCACTAGTGGATATACGTATATAGCGATGAATTGGTGCATTATTTAATGTGCGGCTAACCACCCTTGCTGCCAATACCGATCCCCCATCCGCATTAGCTGCGGCCACTTTCGTGAGACCTTTTTCAGGAATCACAATCATGGTATCCCTAGGAATCGAAAGTACTCTTACAGTTTTGTCCCCAGGGTTAAATCTGACCAGCAACATGGTATCGCTGGGAGCAGCAAAACTCTCTGGAGAACCATCCACACTACCAGGTACTGGTTCAATTCCCAGAACCAAGATATTCATGGGTTGGGTCAGCTTATACTGGGAAATATTGCGCCATAATTCCCCAGGAATGGGTTGTTTTCGATCATTCTGTGCCCAACCTAGCTCCTCCTCTGTTTTGTCTGTACCGCTCCATAAAGGTGTCCAAAGAGCTAAAGTTGATACTAATAGCCCTGATAAAGTTAACCCCACAGCAATGGTCAAAATCCAAAATAGCCACCTAGGCATAGTTAATCCCAGCCGATAGTAAAGCTGACTGGGAAGAGAACCGCTAGAGCTGGGAAATTCGCGAGCAAAATTTGCTCTTGGTTCCTTAATAGCTTTCGGGTTGGATGACTTTTGTACTTTTTCCTTAATTAACCGATTTTGTTGAAATCCCTGAATTTGTTTAACCACAAATAACTCCCCACTTAACCACTCCCATAAGAGTTATGTTAATGCAAACTACCCTTGCCAGTAGAAAAGACCACAGTAAACTTGAAATATTCTCAAGCAAAATTTTATGACAATATGAAGATCCCCTTGTTCCCCGTTATTCTCGCCGGTGGCAAAGGCGAACGTTTTTGGCCATTAAGTCGCCAGGATCGCCCTAAGCAATTCCTCAGCCTAGATGGTAGCTCTCAAAGTCTTTTACAGGCTACTGCAAATAGACTGTTATCACTAGCAGATGGTTGGGAAAATTTATGGGTAATCACTTCTAGTCAAATCGCACCAGGAGTGGAAACTCAACTACCCAAATTACCATCTCATAACCTATTGATTGAATCACAAGGAAGGGACACGGCTGCGGCTGTGGCTTGGGCAACCCTGGAAATCAAAAAACGTTATGGAGAAGATGCTGTGATTGGCTTCTTCCCTGCCGATCATTGGATTACTGACCAACAAGAGTTTACACATACTTTAAATGCAGCGGTGCAACTAGCAGCAAGTAAACCAGCAATTGTGGCGTTGGGGGTCGAACCAACATTTCCATCAACTGCGTATGGCTATATAGAACAAGGCGAAGAGTTGGGTAGCTTTAACGACTTGCCAGCGTATCACGTTAACCGCTTTACTGAAAAGCCCGATCAGAAAACAGCAGCAAATTTTCTGACCACAGGTAGATTTTGCTGGAATACCGGGATGTTTATTTTTCGGGTCAGTGTTTTACTGGACCAAATGTATACTCATGCTCCGGAAATTATTGAACCCATTGAAAAATATGGCCCAGATATCTATCCCCAACTACCTAAGAAAAGTATAGACTATGCCCTGATGGAAAAAACCAGTTTGGCATATGTTTTACCTGTAAAATTTGATTGGGACGATTTGGGTGATTGGAATGCCGTTGAGCGTTTGCTCAAACAACCAGACAATCCCAATGTAGAAATGGCTACCCATATTAATTTGGATACCGAAGGAGCAATTGTTTATGCTACCGATCAAGAGGATGTAATTGCTACAATCGGTCTAGAGGATGTGGTAATTGTGCGCGATCGCAATATCACTCTCATTGTCAAAAAGGACAGGACTCAAGACATTAAGCAATTAGTCAACCAGCTCAAAGCCGATCCGAAATTTCATTCCCTACTCTAAATAATTGTCTAGCCCTAGGCAATTATCTTTTAGCTAGTGTAATGGAGCGCGAAATATATCTAAATATTCACAAGCTCAAATATATTAAAGCATCTACCCAACATGAGCTAGCCAAATAAATCAGTGGGATTTTCGATGACCAAACAGTAATCGGTATCAAGCCCGTAAATCTTGCCCCTCGATTTATCGATGGGTCAACTGTTAGCGCAGCTCCTCCGCAGGAGGCTAACTGAAATGACGGAATCCTCCCCTATTTTTGATTTGTAGTCTCTAGTTGCTAATTTTGTATTCAACTGGGTATGTAGTCCACAGTGGCTGCATACTCCCTATTTTTAGGCTTGGCGATCGCTGATATCTTCAATCCCAATCAACTAATAGAAAGATAATACAGCATATTTCATCTTAGTGAAGTACAGTGAAGTACATTTGGATCAGCAGGGATGCTCCACAGTCGCTACAACGGGGATTAATTGCCCGTAACCCGTGGATTTTAGTGTTAGCTTAGGGATTCACATGAAAAATCTCAATTCAAAATCTAAAATCTAAAATTGAATGACCTCAGAAACCCTACAGTGGAACTTATCCATCCAGGGTTTAGATACCTTGCGTCGCACAATGGATGATGCAGCCAATCGTCTTTCATTCAGTATTTTAGTGGGTTCCCTAATCATGGGCGCAGCAATTATCTCTAGCAATGCACGGACAGCTCAGTTATTATTTGTCAGTAACATATTATTTGCAGCGGCAAGTTTATTAGGATTGTGGTTAATTATCAGTATCTTGCGATCGGTTCGTTTGAATTAGTCATGCAATTTTGGATTTTGGATTTTAGATTTTGGATTGATTCTTGGCTTATAGCATAAGACAATTATTGTCAATGATTATCAAGTTGATAGTAAAAGATTTAAAACCCACAATTCCCCAAAATTATTGCACTACGAAAGTTGGTTAGGACATTTCTAAATCCTGAAACTCTTTGCCAGCGTCCTTTTCCCTGTTAAGAGTTCCCTGTTCCCTGTTCCCTTTAAAACTGTTAACTGACAACTGTTAACTGAAAATGTATGTCCATCATCGTTGCTAAACATCTCAGCAAAATATATCCCGTAGCCATTAAAGAACCAGGCTTTAAGGGTACAATCGCCCATTTTTTTCGTCGCACCTACCGTTCCATAGCCGCAGTCTCTGATGTGTCCTTTGAGATTTCCCCAGGAGAGGTAGTCGGTTTTTTAGGACCTAATGGCGCAGGGAAAACCACCACTTTGAAAATGCTTACCGGACTCATCCATCCTTCTAACGGAGAAGTGCGAGTAGCTGGATATATCCCCTTTCGTCGCCAAGAAGCATTTTTGCAGAAAATTACCTTAGTCATGGGGCAAAAACAGCAGCTACTATGGGATATTCCGGCGATGGATTCCTTGAGGATAAACGCTGCTGTCTACAACATCCCGGAAGCAGAATTTCGCCGTCGGCTGGGGGAATTAACAGAAATGCTGTCTTTAAAAGGTAAGTTAACCCAACCTGTACGCAAACTGTCTTTAGGGGAAAGGATGAAAGCAGAATTATTAGCAGCACTCTTACACCGTCCCCAGGTCTTATTTTTAGACGAACCGACTTTGGGATTGGATGTGAATGCTCAGGTGGGAGTACGGGACTTTTTACGCCAGTATAATCAACGCTATCAGGCGACAGTATTATTAACTAGCCATTACATGGCTGATATCACCGCTTTGTGTCAACGGGTATTAGTCATTCACCAGGGGAAATTGATGTATGACGGTAGTTTAGATGGATTGTTAGAACGCTTTGCACCCTACCGAGAAATTCATTTAGAGTTAGTTCATCCTTTGCCAAGGGAAAATTTATTACTCTATGGTGATGTGCAACATATTGATGGGCGATCGGTATCTTTTATTGTACCCCAAGAAAATCTGACCAAAACCGTTTCTTTGATTTTATCTCACTTGGAAGTCATAGATTTGACCGTGAGCGAACCACCCATAGAAGAAACAATTGGGCGGGTATTTCAAACAGGCCTAGTTTGACATTTTTCCACCAGTGATTCAATCCCAAGAATCACTCCTAACTCCTCATTCCTCACTCCTAACTCCTAACTCTTTCCATGCGATTTATTAAACGAACCACGAAAAAAGCTTTCACCTTACTTTCTGTATACTACTCCTATATGGTGGAGTACCGTGCTGAATTAATCCTGTGGATGCTCTCCGGCTCTTTACCGATTATTCTTATGGGAATATGGATGCAAGCAGCACTAGGGGGGCAATTTGGATTTACACCTGTAGAATTTGCCCGCTATTTCCTAGCAGTTTTTCTAATCAGGCAATTTACAGTTGTGTGGGTAATTTGGGAATTTGAAAAAGAGGTGGTAGAGGGTAAACTGTCACCCAAATTACTCCAACCCCTCGATCCAGTATGGCATCACGTAGCCTCCCATATTGCAGAAAGAATGGCTCGTTTGCCTTTTGCATTCATATTAATAGGTTTGTTTTTTCTACTTTATCCCCAAGCATTTTGGTTGCCCAATCTAGGCAATTTATTATTATTTTCCTTGGCTGTTACCTTAGGATTTGCCCTAAAGTTCACAATTCAATATACCTTTGCTATTTTTGCCTTTTGGACAGAAAGAGCTAGTGCCCTACAAAGCTTTTGGATGTTGTTCTATTTATTTTTATCGGGCTTAATTGCTCCTTTGGATATTTTCCCTCAACCAGTGAAAGACATCGTATTGTTTACACCTTTCCCTTATTTAATCAATTTTCCAGCTACTATTTTAATTGGTTTACCAGTAGATTTAATGCGAGGATTTTTATCAGTAGTAGGCTGGCTATTATTGTTTTTAGGCATCAATCGTTGGTTGTGGCGACGAGGGCTGAAACATTATTCTGGTATGGGGGCATAAAATAGTCTTCAACCATAAAATCAACTCATACCGATTCAATAAATGATTGCAACACATCACTCGGTAGAGACGTAGCAATGCTACGTCTCTACAGGAATCTATTTGTCCCATTTTTTTCAAATTGGTATCAGAAATATAGCAATACGCATTTAGGGCGCGGACATTTATAAATCCGGAAACCCCTTGATAGCTTACTGTTCCCTGTTCCCTGTTCCCCAGCACGTAGTGCTATATAATGCAAGGTTGCAGAACCAAGCTTTTATGTGTGAAAAGCTAATAATTCCGAACCCGGTTTGCAAACACAATTACTTTTGACCTTAATAGTAGTATTTGTTGTAGTAATTGCTTAAGCGACTATTATGACCATTAACCACCATTCCCAAAACATTTACCCTAGACATTCTCAAAGTATCTAAAGTTTGTTTCAGTGCCGAACGGTCTGTTCTTTGCATCCTATTTACCAAGATAATGCCATCTGTACTTGGTGCTAACAAGCTAGCATCCGCAAGACCAAGGATGGGAGGAGCATCATATATTACTAAATCATACGTATTCTCCACATCTTTCATAATACCTCTCATCTTTTCCGATGCCAGTAATTTTGTCGGATCGGGGGGTGTTTGTCCAGATGTGATCACAGAAAAATTCCGACTAAAAGCCATCTGCTGAATTACTTGCTCGTGGGGCATATTAGTGGAAAATAAATTAGTTAAGCCCCAGATATTCTTTAACTTGGAGATACGATGAATTCTAGGTTTACGTAAATCTGCATCTACTAGCAATACTTTCTTACCCATCGCTGCGGCTATTTGCCCTAGATGGAAAGCAACCGTAGATTTACCATCTCCAGGCATAGCTGAGGTAATTACCAAAGAGCGTATTTGCCGATCGCTACTTAGTAATTGAATATTAGTATGTAGCATACGAAACGCTTCCAAAAATTGCGGAGACTGATAGAAATAATCCTCTTCCTCCATACCATTGTTTTTCCCATCAGTCGCCACCATCCCAGGAATTTCTGGAGAAAGCCATTCTGCGGTACTCTCTAAAGATGGTTTTTCTAGATTATACTGGCGATCGCTATTACTATTTCTACTTAACTTTTGTAATTCTTTCTCTAGGGGAATGGTTCCCAATATTGGCAGCTTTAATTTTTGCTTGAGTTCTTCTAGGGAATGGTAGGTATTATCTAACTTCTCAATTAGCAAAGCACTACCAACTCCCAACAAGATACTAGCTACGAATCCCAAAATAAGACTGCGCTGGATGTTGGGAGATACAGGATTTTGAGGCTCAGTTGGGGCTTGTACTAATTGCCAAGGAAGTTCTGTTTGTGCTGCTTCTATTTGCAGATTTTCACGGGTAGTGACAAACTTTTGCAGACTTTCTTGGGCAACTTTTAATTGCTGCTGCAATTGAGTATATCTCCGTGCTAATATCGGCAGCCTCTGGAATTGCATTTGTAGTTGTTTTTCCGTTTGTGCCAGAGTTTGACTGCGTTCCTGCAAATTCCGAATTTCACTAGCTGCTTCGGCTAGCCTTAGTCCAACAACTCGGCTTGCTTCTTGGCGTAAAATAGGCAGAAGCTTGGCTCTTTTTTCTTTCAAGCTTCGCATAGATGGACTATCTTCCAGGAAACGGGTAGATTCTCCCGCTATTTTAGTTTCTAGCTCCCTAACCTTGAGTACTAAATCCTGATATACTGGGGCACTGTTGAGTATAGCTAAAGCTCCCTCTTCGCCTTGCAAGCCTTGGAAATTTGCCCTAGCTTTTGCTAGTTCTTGATTTACAGCTAATCTTTGCTGTGACAAGAGTCGAAGTTGTTCGTTAATCTGTTCTCCCTGGCTATCTGGATCTATAAAATTATTTTTGCGGCGGAATATTTCTAATTCCTTTTGCAGACGCTCAAATCTATCTCTAATCGTGGGTAGTTGTTTGTCTACAAACTGTAAACCTTGACGTAACTTAGTTTGGCGTTTTTCCAGACTGTAATTGAGGTATGAATCAGCTATCTGCTGTAATACAACCTTTATTTTTGCTGGACTTTGGTTACGATAGCGGATTTCTATTAACTTCGTATTTCCCAAACGACTAATGGTCAAATCATTCAGCAGATTACCATAATTAATCTCTGGATAACTAACCTGTAACTGTTTAACAATCTCCTTCATAATCTCAGGACTTTTGAGAACCTGAATTTGAGATTCGTAGTCCAGACCTTGTTTCCCCGTCAGATTGGCATTTCCACCCACCTTCAAATTTGGTAAACCATTATCCTCATTACTTACAGGCTCTACCAATAATCGGAAGTTCCCTTCATACTCTGCTGTTCGAGTGAGAGTGACTCCAGAAACCACAGCCATCACCACACTGGCCACCCCTGCGATTACTAGCATCCTTCGCCTAGCTAAATCGATAAAATCCCGCAAATTCCAATCATCAGCTTGGCTCTCCGACCACGGAAACGGTTGTGTTTCTAGTATGGGGAATGTGGAGTTACCATTCCGCTCAGGACTTGACAGAGGATATAAAGGATTTTTCATTATTGCTTAATGCTTGTACTTGATAATTGACACAATAAATACGGCTATTGGTCGATGCACTCAGTGTAGGCAAGTGGGAATGTACAAAGATAGATTGTAGAAGGGGCTTTAAAAGCTAAAGTTACTAGTTCTCTCTAGTTTTTACGGTCATGCTACCTATCTGGGTTTTTAGATTAGTCTCTGGAGTAGACTAATTCAACCAGGATATTCAGTTTCAAAAAAGGAATGCAGTCCAAAAATTCCCTATATTGCTATGATCAAGCTTTGTAATAAATAAATAGATAAATATTTTGAGATAGATATTTTGTACAGTCCCCACTGGGAAAACTCATAATTTCTGCGTAATCTCTCTAAAATCTTGTTCGGGGCATTCAATAACCTTCATAGTTTGAATAGTTTGATTGACTATAGCCAAGGCTAATGTACGATATCAAGTTTGCTTCGATAAATGTCTATTTGTCAAGGGAAATAGTAATTTTCCTATGATTCATCTCTTCAATATTTAGCAAATCTAAATCATTCACGGTCATTCATATCTCAGGCTCATAATACTTCAGCGAGAGGAAATTTATGTCCATTCCCAGAATAAGCGATCGCATTAAATCACATATTCAATCAATAGACTCATGCCTAGTTGTGCCAATGCCTATTACATCCTATATTACTTTTCATTTATAGACAATTTGCTACCTACCGCCTCCATCTCTTCACAAGTAAAATCAACCTGAATTGGAAGCAAATGAAACAGAGTAAATATTGATATAAGTATTTGACAGGTTCTTTAGCTTTTGCTTGATTTTACTCAAATCATTGATTTCAAATGCATTGAATACAAGATTAGTAAATATACTGAGGACTGGAACCCCTATTTCCAGTATAAACATTGCATGTTATCTACATTGTTTCCTTTACAGACTATAGTTTCATGGTGATTTTAATTGAACAGATAAAAAATAAATTAAGTATATTTGCTGATAAAGTTGTAATTAAACGGACAAAAATTAAATCAAGTATATTTACAGTTGAAAAAAATTAGGAGAATTGTTTTTATTATGACTAAATGATCAAAAAAATATACTGACTTTTTCAAGTATGAAAATAACGATTTTTGCCATAAAAATATACTTATAACTAGACATGATATTTATTTTGTAGGTTTTTTCTGAGCATTTTCATATAATATGGTGAACATCTATCAATCAAATATTCATTCAACTTGAATGCTGCCTCCAAGTTGCATTAAATAATATCTAAATAGTAGACACAATGACCATAAGTGAAGTTATTCAAGATTCTTTCCATCCTAACTCGAAAACATTAGAATTTATCAATCAGGAGTTAATTAGAGCTAACCAGGCGATTAAATTAACCGTAGTGACTCAATTTTTCCCTCCAGACTATGCTGCTACGGGACAGTTGATTGAAGAGTTAGTCAGGCATTTAGGAAAACAAGGTGTAGATGTTCAAGTTTTTACTGGTCAACCAGGCTATGCTTTTCAGAGTCAGGACGCGCCATGTAAAGAAAATATTGGTCGGGTAAAAGTCAGGCGAACGCGCACTACTCAGCTATGGTCAAATCGCATTCGTGCTAAAGCTTTAAATGGAATTATATTTTTGCTTCGTGCTACGCTGCATATAATTTTTTCTTGTCGTAATCGCAATGTACTCTTATTGACTACAGCCCCTCCATTCTTACCTCTACTTGGGTACATTGCTCATCTTCTATTTGGAGTTTCTTACGTTTGTCTGGTTTACGATTTATATCCAGACATTGCCATCGACTTGGGAGTAATTTCCCAAAGTCATTGGATTGCTCGGTTGTGGCAAGGGCTAAATCGGCGTATTTGGCGCAAATCTAAGGGAATTGTGGTTCTCAGCCCAGCCATGAAAGAGAGGATTATCAAGATTTGTCCCCAGGTAGCTCATAAAATTTCTGTCATTCATAGTTGGGCAGATCCAAAGAAAATTGTACCCATTAGTAAGCATAAAAACTGGTTTGCCAGGGAGCATAATTTAATAGATAAATTTACTGTCCTATATTCTGGTAATATGGGTCGGTGTCACGATATCGATACCATCTTAGAGGCTGCAACTTACCTCAAGGATGAGCCAATTCAGTTCCTCTGTATTGGTGGTGGGGCAAAACGTAAGCAACTAATCCAAAAAGTGAATCTTTTAGGATTAGATAAAAATTTCTTATTTTTACCCTATCAAGACAAAGATGTGCTACCTTATTCGCTGACAGCTTGTGATGTGTCTTTAGTAAGTGTAGATGCAGGCATGGAAAGTCTAGTGGCTCCTAGCAAGCTTTACGGAGCTTTAGCTGCTGGACGACCTCTAGCAGTTATTTGTCCCCACCATTCATATCTCAAACAGTTAGTTGCAACTGCTAAGTGTGGTGACAGTGTTGAAAATGGAGATGGTTATGGTTTAGCTCAATTTATTCTATCCCTGAATAGCGATCGCCAATTAGCAGAGCGTATGGGTAAAGCTGGACGTGAGTATTTGCAGTCAAATTTTACTCCTCAAGTTATAGCCAAACAATACGCGCAAGTATTACAACAAGCTATTTCTTAGGTAATTATCCCCATGATTTCAGTGTAACTACTGATTGAATTCATTCCATTAGGGTAGTAAATTCAGAGACAACTTAACTTAATTAAATAACTCACTATTAATTTATAGGAGATGGGCTTCGATGGTCAATTAGATCTCAGTCCCTCCAACGCAACCTTCTGAAAGTCAATGGGATTTTAATTATGGCAAAGGAGGCCGGAGTGCAGAGAAGGTGTGACCGAAATCGGAAACGCTCTAAAAGACGGTCTATATATTGTCCGTTGCATGGTTGCCATTTGGATAGTGTAAGTAAAAAGTATAGTCTGTTTGCCGATAACCCAGGGCAATTACAACAGCGAGGTATACGTAGAAGAAATGCATTAATATTAGTCGCCTCCAAAACAGCAGTTCCTTTAGAGGGTGAATGGTTGGAGGCTTTTTGGTGCGAACAATGCCAGGAAAAAAAATGGTATCACGTGCGAAAGCGCGATCGCACAAACTACCATATATCCTTAGCACCTCCAGAGCTTTGGCAACAAGCAATGGGGGTAATTAATGCTCAAGGCAATCCTTCCGTGGGAGAGTTCACCCGGCGACAAGCGAAAATGGTAGGTTTTCAAGGTGTGAAAGATTTTAGATTTGTGGGCTAAATCAATTGATGAATATTCAGTCAACAACCTCCCAGCATGAATTAATCATTGAAGCCGGACGAACTGAAAAACAGTACTGGCAAGATTTATGGCGCTATCGAGAATTATTTTATTTTCTGGCATGGCGCGATATTTTAGTCAGGTACAAGCAGACAGTCATTGGCATTGCTTGGGCTTTAATTCGTCCCTTCTTAACCATGGTGGTTTTTACCATTGTGTTTGGTAATTTAGCCAAGTTACCTTCTGAGGGTGCGCCTTACCCAATTTTGGTATTTTCAGCCATGCTACCTTGGCAGTTCTTTGCTAACTCCCTTTCTGAGTGTAGTAACAGTCTAATTACCAATGCTAACCTGCTCTCGAAGGTGTATTTCCCTCGGTTGGTTGTACCTACGAGTGCGGTGGTAGTCAGTTTTGTAGACTTTATGGTTTCGGGAATGATTTTGCTAGGTTTAATGGCTTGGTATAATTTTGTTCCCAGTTGGCGGATTTTGACTCTACCTTTATTTATAGCTGTTGCCTTTGCGGCTTCAATGGGTGTAGGGTTGTGGTTGGCTTCTTTGAATGTGCAATACAGAGATTTTCGCTATATTGTGCCATTCATCGTTCAATTTGGCTTGTATATTTCCCCTGTGGGGTTTAGTAGTAGCATTGTCCCCGAACAGTGGCGATTTATCTACTCCTTAAATCCCATGGTAGGGGTAATTGATGGTTTCCGGTGGGCGATTTTAGGAGGAGAGTCTCATTTATATTTACCAGGCTTCCTGCTCTCTTTAGGATTTGTATTCCTATTGTTTGTGAGTGGGATTTGGTATTTCCGCAAAATGGAAAGGACATTTGCAGATGTGATTTAGTAGAGTTGCTAACCTAAAGTTATACCATTTGGGATTTTAGATTTTAGATTTTGGATTGTCAAAAGTGTGTAACACAAGCTGTTCATCAATCCATTTGTCACATTCTTTACCCCAAATAGGTATTAGTTGGTAAATGCATCTGTATCATGTACCAGACCGATCCGCCCCGTCCCCCCAAAGAATACTTGCCTACCATGTACGATCTTCCCAGTGAAGATCCAGAGGAACCCGGTTTGCCAGATGAATTTCACATTTTGCAACCGCAGCTTTTGCGCGAAACCTTTCGTCCACCAACTTATACACCGGATCAAGTATTTGTTGGCAGTGACTTAAATCTCTACTACGATATTCGTCATCCACTCTGGTATAAACCTCCAGATTGGTTTGCTGTGCTTGGTGTATCTCGGTTGTATGAACAGCAGGATTTACGGTTAAGCTATGTAATCTGGCAAGAAGGGATAGCTGCTCTGTAAAGTCTAGAGTTGCCGGACATTACTTCCTACTTCATAAGGAGCATGGGAGCGGTTATCCCTCAGTAGGCTTACACGGCTGAGCCGTCCGCGTTTTCAGATA
>JAAUYI010163624.1_pt1 | contig 20032 bp, 15 predicted proteins | sample 7278041 | NCBI WGS metagenome assembly JAAUYI01 (sample SAMN14350216, study PRJNA611818) | marine sediment metagenome | isolation source: surface marine sediment (0.6m) | place: French Polynesia: Moorea | collected 2018-08
ATTTTGGGGATAATTTCTTTATTAGAAATAGATCGAGAAGGTTTAGTTGCCCAGACTGTAGCAGTTAGTCACGAAGGAATGGTAGGTATTCCTACTTTCTTAGGAGGTCATTTTCATTCTAGCGTTGCTATCGTCCAAACTAAGTGTATTGCCATTAGCCTCTCTGCTGAGATACTCAAACAAGAATTTGCCCGTAGTAGAGAGTTACAACGAATATTACTGCTGTATACTCAGAATTTATTCAGTCAGGTAGCACGAAATGTTTTTTGTAGCTGCCACCACACTTTAGAACAGCGACTGGCTCGTTGGTTACTATTCTATAGCGATCGCGGAGGCAATCGAGAAGTATTACTGACTCAAGAAACCCTGGCAGATTTATTAGGAGTGAGGCGATCGAGTTTGTCTGTAACCGCCAACAATTTGCGTCAAAAAAATCTCATTGATTATAGTCGTGGCAGAATTATTATCCGCGATCCCATAGCTTTGAGAGCAACTGCTTGTGAGTGCGATCGTCTGATCTCAGCAGAACACTCTAGGCTGTTTGGGGTGCGACCTTAAATCCTACTCGTACAGGCTACTTAAAATTTAACTAATATTAACTTATGTGGGAAAACCGACAGACACAACCGCTAAGTTTGTGCGAATATCATAAAAAGTAACAATTGTCTCGTTTGCCTTGCAGAAAAATCAAAAATAGACAGAAGATTTTCCAACATTTTTTAAATAATTTTTTTAAATAATTTTCAATTCAGTTTTGCCTGTAGTCGTCTTTGCCGACTGATTTTTGGGACATCTATAAAAAAACGTGGAGTAATAGCAACGTGAGTTACTTTTGGCAATCAGAAAAATTCGTCGAACCGATTAACGAGCTTGAGTCTGGATTATCTTGGTGGGTCAAGCTGAAGACTGTCAGACCATCTTGTACTTATTATTTTGGCCCATTTAGCCATCAAACAGAAGCGATCTCCGCTCAAACTGGCTACATCAAAGATTTGCAGGAGGAACGAGCTAGTGTGGTTAGCATCGAAATCAATCAAGAACAACCGAAAATGCTCACCATATCTGAAGAAATTTGCTAAACTCAACCTACAGCAATCTTAACCAGCTTAAAATTTTCCCTTGATTTGGGATCGCTATGGCTTCAAGAGACTTTTTGACTGTGAACAAAAAATATATTCTAGTTATAGAAGATGACCTAGGAATTCAAGCCATAACTAAATTTAGTTTGGAGATGGATCGCCAATGGAAAGTCATAACTGCTCTTAATGGTAGAGAAGGACTATTTAAAGCAAGGAATACGAATTTAGATGTGATTCTTTTGGATTTGATTCTACCAGATATCAGTGGCTTCGCGATTCTCCAAGAACTACAGGAAGATCCGATAACGGAAAATATTCCCGTAATTTTGTTTACAGCCAAAGCGATCGAATCAGGAATTCTCAAGCTCGAAAATAGTAATGTGGTAGGGTTGATAACCAAACCATTTGATTGTCTGACTCTATCAGCCAGAATTTCCGAATTTCTCGCTCAAAAAGCACAAGTAGTTGTATAGTTAGATCTCGTAAATACGCAATACAACCTAGAGACGAAAAATGTCCTAAAACCAACGATTTTAGGCTATTATTTGCTCACAATTTCCTCAACTTATTTATCTATCTTTAAAGATTGAGAACAAATAAGAAGTTTTGACCATGATGGTTTGACTAGTTGGTGTTCTTTTGGGCGAGCAAAATAAAAATAATAGTCATGACAAAAAAACTCGATCGCGTAGATTTTCTATTGATAGTTTTTATTGGTATTAATTTGGTAGCCTTTACTGCCTGCCAAGATAAAACTGCTCTTTTAGTAAAAGATTCGAGTACATCGATTGCTGAAGAAAGAATTGGTTTGGATGGTGAATACGATCTTAACGGTCTGGCAAAAAGGGTGGCAAAAGCATTAGAAGAAGATCCTACTCTACAAACAGTTTCTACTGTCTATGTCGCGCAAAACAATAGTCAAATTATTTTAAAAGGTACGATATCAGATCCAATTTTCTTAGAGAGATTGGTAACCGTGGCTCAAAACGTCCGAGGTGTAAGTGAGGTAGATACTAGTCAAATCGAAATTCGCTAATTTACCGTTTTGCCGATCTGATTTGAACGTTAGGCAATTAATTGAAATGACTATAGCTGCGATCGCCAGCAAGATCGTAACTGAAAACTGTAAACTTAAGTTATGGCAATACGTATTTAGATGAGGATACGGGTGCATAGCAGGAAAATCCCTACTTATTATTTGTACAGACGTAGCATGCTACGTCTGTACACTACTCACTACTTCAGAGCAATTCAATCGAGTTATCTTAACCAATCTACATACTGCGATATTTTATCGGTGGCAATTAACCAGATTATCCTGCTAGTCTTGGCTTATAGGTAGGATGCAGCAATAATTCAGAGTTAGAATATTTTTCTGTTACCATTTTCTTAGTGATCAGGCAATGGCTGATATCTTTTCGTGAAGGTAATTCATACATCAGATCCAGCATTAATTCTTCAATGATTCCTCGTAAGGCTCTAGCACCTGTTTTGCGCCGATAAGCTTCAGTTGCGATCGCCTTTAAAGCCTCTGGTTCAAATTCTAGTCGAATATTGTCCAGACGGAAGAGTTCTTGGTATTGTTTGATTAAGGCATTACGCGGTTGAGTCAGTATAGCTACCAAAGCTTCTTCATCTAGGGGTTCTAAGGTGGCTACAATTGGTAATCGTCCCATAAGTTCGGGAATCAAACCAAATTTTACCAAGTCATCTGCTTCCAAATTTTCCAGGGGATTACTTTTTTGGCTGGGATGTTGCTTAACTTTTTCGTTAGAGACAAACCCAATCGTTTTTTTGTTACTACGTTGTCCGATAATTTTTTCTAGACCGACAAAAGCACCACCACAGATAAATAAAATATTACTGGTATCGATTTGGATCAAGTCTTGATTGGGATGCTTGCGTCCTCCCTGGGGTGGGATGTTGGCTACAGTCCCCTCGACTATTTTTAATAGAGCTTGCTGTACTCCTTCTCCCGATACATCGCGACTGATTGAGGTATTTTCACTCTTACGGGTAATCTTGTCAATTTCATCTATGTAGATAATGCCTTTTTCTGCTTCGGCTACATCCAAATCAGCGTTTTGTAGTAGGCGCAACAGCACATTTTCTACGTCTTCGCCGACATAACCTGCTTCTGTGAGGGTAGTTGCATCGGCGATCGCAAATGGCACGTCAAGTAGCTTTGCCAGAGTTTGAGCCACCAGCGTTTTTCCCGAACCAGTAGGGCCGATTAACATAATATTGGATTTTTGTAGTTTGACTGTATCTCGCTCGTTTTGTTGGCTTTGAGCTTCGAGGACACTGAGACGTTTGTAGTGGTTGTAAACTGCCACAGAAAGAACCTTTTTGGCTTGCTCTTGACCGATAATATATTCGTCCAAATGTTGCTTGAGCTGCATTGGTTTGGGGAGTTGAGATAAGGAGAGGGAACGGTCTACCTGAGAATTAGCTGAATTGACTTCCCCATCGACGGTATCGACAGGAGCGACAGATTCCTGTACCAATAAGTCATTACACAAAGTAATACATTCATCGCAAATATTAACTTGTTCCCCTGCAATTAGTTTACCTACCTGACTTTGAAGGCGATCGCAAAATGAGCATTTGAGTTGAAAGTCTTCGATTTTCATAATTAAGTTTGTAAAAGAGTTGTTAGTTGTTACTTAGCTGTTAGTCTCGAACTACAGAGCCAATAAAAAAAATTACTGCTTAAGCTGCATATGGCAAAGGAGACATACTTGTCTGATGATGGTCAGTTTTGCTATTAACCGTAGTTCTGAGTACTTCGAGGAATTCTTGCTCGATATAAGGTTTGCTCATATAAGCACTCGCGCCTAAATGCAAAGCCAACTGGCGATGTTTATTGTTGCTGCGAGTAGTCAGCATGACCACGGGAATCTCAGAGAGTTCGGGATCTTGGCGGAGTTGATTGAGAAATTCAAAACCATTGAGTTTGGGCATCTCTAAATCGCTGACAATCAAATCAAACGCGGAATTTTGCCCCAACAGTTCGATCGCTTCTTGACCGTCTCTTGCCTGTAGGACTCGATAACCAACTTTTTGTAAGGTTAGAGCGAGGGTTTTGCGCATCATCGCGGAGTCATCGACAACTAAGACTGTTGGTACGTGGCTATTAGTCGATATGTTTTGGTAAGTTGCGATCGCTGGCTTGACAGTATTCTTGTCCTTGTTTTGCTTCTGTTTACTATAGGCTAGTAAAGCAACTGCATCGATAGCAGGAATTAGATTACCATTACCCATGACGGTACAACCGTAGACATAATTAGGGGGGGTAACTACTCCAGTTATCGGTTTAATTACCATTTCTTGTTCTGTACCAAAATCTTCGACCTCGAGCGCAAAATTGCTTTTTTCGGAACGAATAACCAACATTGCCGAACCATTAGCGAGAGTGCTGTTTTGGTTAGTTAGAGTCGGATAGCCATATTCCAAGAGATCCGAAAGTCGATAGACTGGGAGTAAGTCATCGCGCCAAGATATGACCTTTTGCTGCCCGATTTTTTTAGTTTTAATGCTTGTCGAGGGAATGATTTCCTGTACGCTGGCAACGGGTAAAGCGAGTAAGGTTGTTCCTACCGAACAGACCAGTAACTTGGCGATCGTTAGACTCAAAGGTAGACTCAAAGTAAAAGTCGTTCCTTTTCCTGGGGAAGAGTCAACCTCGACAGTTCCCTTAACTGCCTGGAGTTGAGAACGAACTACGTCTAGTCCTACTCCTCTTCCAGAAAGTTCGCTTAAGCGATCGGCGGTAGAAAATCCTGGTTCAAAAATAAAATTTAATAGTTGTTCTTTATCAGTTTCGGGTAATTGTTCTATTGACAGCCAACCGCGATCGATCGCTCTTTTGGCAATCTTCATCAAATCCAAACCCCGACCATCATCGCTGATTTCAATTAAAGTACGATTACCTTGATGAGCAGCATGAATAGTAATCGTTCCAGTTTCCGACTTACCCTGTTTGCGTCGAATTTCGGCTGGTTCGATCCCATGATCGAAGGCATTGCGAATCAAATGCATGATCGGATCGTGGAGTTTTTCGAGGATGCCTTTATCGACTAGAATCTCTGTTCCCTCCATCTTCAGAGAAACGGGTTTGTGATGTCGGGTTGACAAATCCCGTAAAGCGCGTGGGAAGTGATTTAGTACCTTTTCCAAGGGTAACATCCGCGCCCACATCAACTCATCTCTTAATTTGGTCAGAGTTTGCTGTTGATTCTTAATCGTACCCTCTGACTGTCGAGTAAATAGGGAAAGATCTTCTACTGCTTCTTCCAACTGCATCATTTCTTCGAGGACTTGTTGGATCGAAGAATGGCGAGTGCCATAGCTATCCATCTCTAGAGAATCAAATAGTCTTTGGTTTTGGTTATCGTGAGTTTCAGCTTCGATTGAGGAATCTGAGACTTGAAGACCAAAGGGGTTAGCAGATGCGATCGCGCTCTGGTCGGATAAATTTTCCAGAGTAGAAGTTAGCTGATGGAATTGCTTTAATCCCTGCTGGATTTTCGAGATAATTGCCTGTAGCTGTTCTTGCTGGAGTGCTAAGCTATTGCGATCGATTACCAATTCCCCGACCAGATTATTCATTCTTTCCAATCGATTGAGATCGACCTTGACTTTCAGGCTGGCAGTATTACCTAGTCTAGTTATGGATTGAATCTGAGTTTTTTGTTGGGAGGACTGAACTGGGGAAGGTTTTGGCTCAACACGATCTTTGACGGGTTTTGGCTGAGAAACAATTGCGGTAATCTGTTCAGTGGTAGGAACTTCTGTAGTTGCAGCAATTACTTCTGGTTCTGGTTCTGGTTCGGGATCGACGATCGCCTCGCTGATGATTTCAAAATCGGCAAAATCTATTTCTTCATCCTCTTCAGGGAAAAGATTCTCGATCTTATCTAAAGACTCATTTAGACAGTCAGTGTTGAGTATTGCAGTTGGTGCCTCGGAGGAGAATAAAGGCTCGGAGTCGGAGTCTGATTTTGGCTCTGGTAGCGTGGTTGAGGAAAATGCTTTTAACGCCTCCGAAGCACTACCTCCACTCTGGCGATCGCCCCCTAAGATTAGTTCTCTTGAGGCTTGAAAGTCTGCCAGTGCTACGGGGATAATTTCTAGAACTTTATCGGGATGAGCATCTAGAGCCACGATCGCCGTAGCTGCAATCTCGCCAAAACCAGGCAAGCTCAAAATCTCGGCAAATCCTGCAAAAACTTCAGCCTGGGCGCGTAATTCTCCTGCTACCTCATAATCTTGGGGGTTTTCTAAGACCAGAGACAGGCGTTCTATGCCCTGTGCCACATCTACTTCAAAGATTGAAGACACCATATCAACTCCCATCTCGCTAGAGCTAGGAAGATAGCCATCTGCCTCTTTTAAAACCTCTCCCAGTTGGTCTTCTATCTTAGTAAAAATGTACTCGGCATTACTCAAAGCTAACTGTGGATCGAAGCTACCCTGGTCGATCTGTTGTTGTAGGGGGTCTTTTAAACAATCATAAGCCTCTAGCAGCCAAGTTTCTAATTCACTGTCTAGCTCTACCTTATCGCTATGCAGCCCTCTTAAGATGGTTTCCAAGCGATGGGCAATAGTTGCCAGAGAATCGAGTCCAACGGTAGCTGCACCACCCTTGATTGAGTGAGCCGAACGCATCAAATCGTGAATTAGGGCAGAACTGCGTTCTTGGTGTAAATTGAGCAGACCTGTTTCGAGAATCTGCAAGAGTTCGGGAACTTCTTCTAAAAAAAATTGATAGGTTTGATCGTGAATTTCTGAGTCAATCATAAATATTTCAGGAGCTATCAGACGGAGCGGACAAACTTTACTAAACTCCAGCGATAGCCTCTCCTCTTTGCTCTAAACTTTTTCGATTTTTAATTGGTGGGATAGGTATGTCGGAGGATACAAACAGACGCTCGACGCGGGTGTCGCGTCCTCACTCTTCTTGCGAGATTTTCTATATCGATGAGTGGTTACTAAATAGGAAGAGTATGACTGAGGTCAAGAGAGTCAACCAAAGTAGCCAAGAATTACGCATCCGTTTGCTTCTGCGCTGAAGGCGATCTAGATCGAGATCTAGCAGTTGATAATTAGCATCAAAACTTTGAGCTTGTCTGATTCCAGAATTCACAGCAATTAATTCTCCAATTTATAAATAAAAATTCAATGTGTTATTAGAGACGTAGCCCTAAAGGACTCCTAAAGGATACCGCTTCGCATATCGCTTCGCATCGCATGCTACGTCTGTACAGTCCTTAGTTGTCAGTCATTCCTAGAGACGTTTCAGGAAGCGGTGCGAACCCGCATCGGTCAGGGACTTTTATACCCGCAAGGTTGCAAGGGAATGCGCACCAAGACACGTCTCTACAGTCCGTACTGCGATCGCTAGGCTTTAAAGCGACTAACACTTGCCTGTAACTCCTCAGCTACCGCCAGTAACTCTTTAGTCGAAACTGATACTTGTTCGGCATCGGTAGAAGTTGTATTTGCCATTGCTGCTACTTCAGCAATAGTGCGAGTAATCTTTTGACTAGCTTGAGACTCTTCGACTGTTTCTTGGGCAATCTCAGCAATCCGACTGTTGACTTTTTGGCTGGAAGCAGCAACTTGATTGAGGCTTTGACGAGTTTCATCTACCAACTTGGTACCGATGACTACTCGTTCGATCCCTTCTTCCATCGCCTTAAACACTTCTTTGGTGTCTAACTGAATGCTGGCTACTATTTTTTCAATTTCGGTTGTAGCTTCAGCAGATTGCTGGGCTAAAGTTCTAATTTCTTCTGCCACTACAGTAAAGTTGTGTTCTTCTTCTCCCGCACGAGAAGCTTCTAGAGAGGCATTAAGAGCTAAAAGATTGGTCTGAGAGGCAAAGCTACCGATTAGATTGACCACCTTAGAAATCTTTTGAGAAGATTCTCCCAACCGCTTGACTTTCTTAGCTGTCTCGGCAACTGTTTCGCGGATGTCTAAGATTCCCGCTACGGTACGATCCATGGCTGCATCGCCAGTCGCTACGGTTTGTAATACTTCTTGGAAGGTAGATTCTACTTCCTCGGTATTGACCGCAACCGCTTGGACTGATTCGGCCATGGCTTGAATTTGATTGAGGGCCGCAGCGATCGCCTGAGACTGTAGCGAGGCTCTTTCGGAGAGAGAACGGGCAAACTCTTCGCTGTTACTGGTGGCCGCTGCCATCTGAGTAGTTGATTTTTGTACCTGTAGCACGATTTCGCGCAGATTTTCGACGGTGGAATTATAGGAATCGGCGATCGTACCGATTTCACCTTCTGTCACCGTAGCGCGAATCGTTAAGTCACCTCTACTGATTGGTTCTACTTCAGTTAACAAACCGAGAGCTTGATACTGTAATTCTTCTCTGGCGGTTTTTTGCTGTTGTAAGAGGTTGGTTCTTTCCCAAGCCAGTACTACCTGAGAGACAAGCTGAGTAAAGAAGTCAATTTCTATTTGCTGCCATTGACGCGACTGACCGCACTGATGCAGGACGAGTAAGTTTTGGCAATCTTTGCCCGTAGAAAAAGGTGCAATTAGTTCTGCTTTAACATCCCAAGCTTCTAGTTGCTGGAGGTGATTGACATCGAGATTAGTTGTATAAATATTAGAAATTGCCTGTACCTTGTTCAAGCGATTGTCAGCAGAGTATTTTTCGAGGTATTCGAGGCTGGTGGTTTGTGCCTGAAGCAAGCTAGTGGATTGACCCACCGTAGATTCGGCAAGAATTTTCCCTTCACCACCTGGTTCTAAACGATAGATCAGGGCGCGGTCTGCCTCTAAAGCGAGAAGGATTTCTTGGAGAGCTACTTGAAATACCTGTTTGGAACTTTCTGCCCGCGAAAGTTTGAGGGTGATATCTTTGAGGCGTTGCGATCGCTTGGCTTCTGCTGCCTGATAGCGCATAAATAACTTTAACTTTTTCGCCATTTTGTTGATGTTAGTCCCCAAAACAGCTAGCTCGTCTCTTCCCGCGACCTCTAGCCGAGTATCTAAATCCCCTTGACTGATCTTCTCGACTGCTCCTGCTGCTTCTACAATTGGTGCCGTAGCTCGACTAACTACTATAGCAGCGATCGCTCCGACTAATAAAGCAGCACCAGTAGTACCCAAGAGCAAAATTAGACGTAGTTGTCTTAAGGATGCAAAAGCTTCATCTACAGGACGGGATAAAACAATTTCCCAGCCAGGAGCCATGACTCCCTGCACGTTGGAAATGGCCGCCACACTAGCTACTACCTGAGTGCCATCATTCATATCCTTCATGATGTCTGTGGCGATCAAGGCATCTTCGTTGAAGTTATTTTCCCTTTGAAAGCTAATTTTTGCCTGTAATTGAGGTAGCTTTTTGAGGTCGCTACCTGTAGACTGCCCGATGTAGTCGGATTCGTCGGTATCAAAAATGTAGCCCTCGGTATCGATTAATCTATATTCCCAACCTTCGGCTTTAACATACTGAAAGATTTTTTTCCAATGACTGAGAGACATTTGTAACCGAACCACCCCCATTACTTCCCCAGTCTGTCTGTTTAAAATTGGAGCAGCCACCGATAGGTTATTTTTCCCCGATTCTGTATGAATTTCTGGGTCGTTAACCGCAGCCGACTTACTAGAGATTGCCCTTTGGAAATAGTCGTGGCTGCTAAAGTTTTCTTGAGGATCTAGTGGGTCAGAAGCTTGCGACTGAAATAACAAATTGCCATCTGGGTCGTATACGGCAATGTTATCGTATCTTTCTAAAGGATGTTTTTTAATAAAATCATTTAATAATGCCACCTTATGTTCGTCCGTAGAGGTCGCGCTCAGTTGCGGGTCGGCTAACAAAGGTGAAGCGGCGATGGTGTTAGCATCACTAATAATATGATTGGTAAATAGACTGACTTTCTGACCGATATCAAAAGTGCGACTTTCTTGTTCGCTGATAATCTGCTCGGTTAAGGAACGGGCAGCCAACTGGTGAGCGATCCCTCCGACTAGGGCGACGGGAAAGATCCCAAGGGCTATCGCAAATAGAGTTGCTTTTCTGCGCAGGCTTAACTGTTTCCAAGAGTTGATTAGACGCTGCTCCCAGCATTGGTTCCTGCTTACAGCAGGTCGCGAGACTACGGTTGTATCGCCGTTTGAATTCACTGGCTTGTTTACCAAAGAATTTGTCGTAGCTGAATTATCGTTGTTGGCCGAATCGGAATAATCCGATCCTAAAAGATTAGTAATCATGAAATATACCTGTTGAGATTGGGGACTAAGGTCTGGGAGAGAGAACTAAGGACTTTGGGATATTGCTTGCAAAATAGAATCTGGCTCTAATACTGCTAGTACTTCTGATTCGGACTTTAACCAGTAACCTTGAAGAAACTTGGCTAATTTAGTATCTGAAGCGGAAAGAGAAATAGGTTGAATTGAATCGGCATCACAGCGTTCGATGCTGCCTACCTGCCTGACAACCAACCCCACCGCTTGACTCTCTGCATTTTCGGGGAAAAACTGTAAGATGGCTGCGGTATAGCTCGAAGAAGACACTTGTTGATACAAAGGTTTTAGCCCTACCAAATAGCCTAAATCCACGAGCCACAAAATATTACCCCGCCAGTTATGAGTCCCCATAATCCAAGGAGACATATGGGGCATGGAGGCAACTTTCTCTGACGAGATCGTCGCCACTTCGGTCAGGTGTTTGATTGGTAGCAGAGTCACCGTCTCGGTCGTGAGATTTAGTCGCAAAAATTGCTTGTTTTCCCTGGGAGGAGGCGGTGGGGATGACTTTCTCTTCAATGTAGATTGCGAATTACCGAAAAGCAAGGTTCCTTGTTCCGACTCGATTGATAAGTTAGATGTCATAAGTTTTTCCTTTGTAAAAGTGCCTTCTTATTGTCTTCTTAAAATACTCTCGAATCTTAAATCTCAACTTCGATCAACCCTTCAATCGTCTGTAGAAGCTCGTCAGAAGCTAAAGGTTTGGTCAGATAAGCAGCAGCCCCCTGCTTGAGTCCCCAAAACTTATCGAGTTCGGTGGCTTTGCTCGAACAGAAAATAATCGGAATTTGATTGACTTCTGGGTTGGCTTTGAGGTTACGGCAAATTTCAAAACCACTGCGCCCTGGCAAGATAACATCGAGAATAATCACATCGGGCTGACAACTACCAATTTTTTCTTGGGCTTCTTCTCCACTAGTGACTGTCAAGACTTCAAACCCAGCGCGATTTAAAATTAGAGCGATCGCTTGACGCTCAACCAGACTATCTTCCACAACCAGAGCGGTGTTCATTCTTTTTCCTCTTCGATACATTATTAAAGTAGACAGCAGCCAACAAATGCCAGTTGAAACAACTAAAGTTGAAATTCATAATTTTGTGGTTCATGGTCTTACTAAGAGATAATTAGCAATAGAGCGTTATATCTTCTCCACACTCGTCTGCTAAGTAGCATAAAGACTTATAACGCAAAGTCACTAGCTGTTCGTAAACAGGATTAAGCTTACAAAGAGGTGGAATAGAAACAATAGTCCGACCGAAAACTTCGATCTCTCGCTCGAAAGGACAACGAGCGGGAATTAACTTGCAAAATAGATGAGCGATTAGCGGACTATTGATTTCGATTGATTCGAGCTTGTGGCGTAAGGAATTTAAAAGCGGAAATACAATTGAGATATTGTTCATGGTTCTAAACCTTGGTTAATTTGAATAAATTTTTGGTGGTGAGGGTTAAGGGTTTAGAGTTACAAAAATTTGAATCGATCGAGAGCGGACTACAGGGTTAAATCGAACTAAATTGAGTAATTATGCAGCTTTACTGCCCTCGATCGCCTTGACAGACTCGCCGATTTTTAACTGGCTAAGGGTACAGTGTCGCAGATGTTTATTTAAAACTTCCATCACTGCTGTGGCATCGACTTTGTTTTTACTCAAGAAACCCGTAGCACCAACCATTTTTGCTTTCATGCGATCGATTACACCGTCATTACCCGTGAGGATGACAATTGGAGTATGCTTAAAGTGAGAAATTCGACGTAATTTTTCGCAAACCTCATAACCGTTGGTATTAGGCATCATCAAATCTAGAAAAATTAGATCTGGTTTGAGAGCCAACAAGACGCTAAATGCTCTCAAAGGTTCGTTGATGCCAGTAAAACGATAGCCTTTAGTAGTCAGAAATTTTTCCATAGATTGACAGATCAATGGACTATCATCAACACAGGCTATCAAAGGGGGATCGACGGTAACACGGGATGTAGCTGAGACAGGAGCAGGTAAATCGGGTACATTGACCAATTCCACTAATCCTGATTGAATATAGGGCATGAGAAAACTAGTAACCGTTAGCGGTTTGCGCCTCATCTCAATTCCCAAATCTCGCAGGGTTTTTTGACCATCCAACAGATTGCTGAGCATCTGAAAAACCGTAGCAGAAGTACTTTGCTGCATTTGCTCTGCCTGCTTGATTACTGGAGCTTGGTTGAGATTGAGACTATTTATCTGCGCTTTTTGCCAACCAAGGCGTTGTCGCTCGACTTCTGCAACTACTCTACTGCCATCGAGCAAAATTATTCCCTGAGACGAAGACGAAAGTTGCTTGAGTTCGTAAGCAGCCTCTTGGCTTTGGGTAGCGTCAAACCAAGTTTCGACTAAGGTTGACCAGATAATTTTAGTTGCTTGCTCGCGGGATATTCTACCCTGCTTGACCCAATGACACAGAAGCTGATACTGCCAGCATTGATTGAGGTCTTCAACTAAAATCTCGTCCGCTTCAGCTTCCCAACTGGCTATGTTAGGAATTTGTTCTGGTAAAAAGGTAGTCAGATTTCTATACCATCGTTTTACCGCATGAGTTCCTCCGTCAGCATAGAAGACATGACCTGAATGGAGATATACCGTCCATCTAATTCCTTGAGGATTGGTAAGCACTAATTGACCGCTGAATTTTAGCTGTTTGAGATTGGCAAATAATTCAGTTTGAGTCGATACACTAAATTCCTTGAGGGAAGAATTTTTACTATTTGGTAGTGATTTAGAACTTGGAAGTTGAGGATTCATTACGCCATCGAAAAATAATTTTGTTTCTAAAAATGTTTCGCTAAAAGCGAATCTTGACAAGCTTATTTAATTTGTAATAGTCTCATCTGTAATCGTTAGCGATTGAATCGGGCAACAGCCAAGACTCCTGAAGCAATTGGTAGTTGGTTAGGAGTCTCTAGGCTTCCTGGTTAGCAACGTTCTGGCTATCTTGACCTAGAAATTAAGCACTCTTTCGTTTGGGCTTCGTTTCTGGTTGGTAGCCAGTTGCTAACTGGTTATTCGTGCTGACTGCTGCTCGACTAAAATCTTGATAGGTGTAGCTGCGATCGATGTAAGGCAGAGCGTTGGCTGCTGCCTGAGTAGTAATTAAAGCACCAGCTGGTACGTATCTACCATCTCCAATTTCTACCCCCATCACTAACGCTTTGGGTTCGATGATACAGTTGCTACCAACTATAGCTTTGAAAACTAATGACTGCATACCAATATAGGTATCCGCACCGATACTAGCGGGGCCGTGTACCTGAGACTGATGGGTTAGAGTTACGCCATCGTCGATGTAAACACCGTAAAATTCTCCTTCTACCTCTACTACTGCTTCTTCAATAAAATCTTGATACTGAGAAGCCTCTAGAGCATGAAGCACTGCACCGTCCTGGATTTTGACATCGTTGCCTACCCAAATTACTTGACTTTCATAACCGCGAATAGATGCAGCAGGGGCAACTGTCACTCTTTTGCCAAGATGAACATTGCCAGTAACGGCAGCCAAAGGATGAACGCGAGCAGTTGATTGAATTATTGGATTCCCTGCTTGAGAATAAAAAGAAGCACGGCGAATTTCGCTATTAGTATCGCTGTTAGTGCTTATATTATTAAAGGGAATAACGTTACTCATCAAAAATACCTCTTTTTGTTGACATTGTTGAGCCTTATACAGATAGCAAAGTGTGTAGTTAATGGAAATTTTTGATGCGCTTTGACTATCGATTTTTTATTGCTTGATGCCGATAAATCAAAATCCAAAATCTTGATAGCAAAAATCTGTTTGAGACAAGCTAAATTTCTAAACTTCTCTTAAACACTTCTATCTTTATTTATCTGAGTTGACCATATATTAGTCTATAGAAAGTAACAAACTAGGAACAAAATCGAAAAATCTAGTAATTGTCACAACTCCTCCAAAAATAAAGGGATCGAAGCTCTGCCCTTCAAAATATTTGGTCTATATTACCCCAGAGCTTGAAATCAGCGATCCTTAAACTGGGGTTGAAAGTCAAGCAAAATCTTAATTACAATTTAAACTGCAAATAGGTATCGAGCCAACCAAAGCAAACATTAAATTGGCTAGAAAATTTATTCTTGATTTGTATTAAGCATCTTGTATGATTAAGAAGTGTGTTGCAAGTTCAATTATTAGCTTCAAATTATTAAGTAATTAATAAGTAAAAATTCCTAGAAAAATAATTTCAATTTGAGCTTTTTTGTTCCTAGTTTGTCACTCTCCATGTCTTATATTCTTTACATAGAACGAAACGAGAAAGGATAAACACATGAACGTTAACAGAACACACAGATTAAGCATTGTCGATCGCCAGTACAAAGTTCGTCAAATTGTTAGTGCTAAAAGCTTAAGAAATAAAAAAGCTGCTGGTCAAGACAATGTAATTCAAATTGTCTCTCAAGAACAAAGAGAAGCAGCCTAAAATTATCTAACTTTCAACTCTAAGATCTAAGCGACACTAAACAGGATAGATACATGAACGTTAACAGAACACACAGATTAAGTATTGTCGATCGCCAGTACAAAGTTCGCCAAATTGTTAGTGCTAAAAGCCTCAAAATTAAAAAAGCTGCTGGTCAAGACAATGTAATTCAAATTGTCTCTCAAGAACAAAAGAAAGCAGCGTAAAATAAAATTATTTAGCTTTAAATTCTGAGATCTAAACAACACAATATTTTCTAAGAATATCTAGATTAGATATTCTTTTTTTTTGTTTATATGTACGACGGTTTTTGGTTGTGAGGTAGGTCATTAATGGTAGGGTGGGCAAATTTCATTTCTTGCCAAGATCGAACAAGCGTCAGTTTTTTTGCCCACCTTTTACTCCATCTGTCTTAACTAAAAACTCAAACAATATAAGTAGTTCTCAATCAGTTCTCCATTCCCTATTCATACCAAATTTTCTTGTTACTAATACCAATTCTCTATAACAATGCACTCTTCTAAAATTTAACTTCTTTGCGCGGACAATTTAAACTTTTGAGGAAACCTCAAAAGCCATGTCCTTGCCTTTGCGTGAGATCTAAACTCAAAATATTAAGCGCAACTTCAAAGAGAAATGGTATAAAGATAAATGGTATTACTTTTCCCCAATATTCCTAGCAAAGCAAAACCCACGAGGTCGATCGCTTCGATCGCTCGTGGGCTTTTATCTATTAATCCCTGATTAAAGTTTTGATTGAAGAGAAAAATTTTCTATTGATTAACAGTTTTAGTTGCTTTTAACATAGAGACGATCGCAACTTCTGTTTCTGGGTTCATTTGACGGTCGAGAAGGGCAATTTCTATTGCTTGGGGTAAAGCTAATGCTACTACCTCAGGTTCGAGTTCTTTGAGTAATCTATCGACTGATTGAGGAATTTTTAAAGCCGAGCGAACTCCCATGAGCATAAAGTCATCTAAATTTAAATTATTTAGTGAGTCAGAAAGTGAGTTGGGGTTAGTTTGTTTTTCGGACTGACTAGTTTGGATTAAATAAGCAAATAATCTTTGTAGTTTACTTCTCTGTGCGGGCATCAACTCATCGTAACCATTGATAGGAGAAGCAGTTTTTCGGCGATCTAGATTATATAAAATTTGCTGCCAATCTTCGCTCGTACAAAGGTCTGGTTTGCCCACCGAGAGAGACACTTTAATTCGTTCGGATTGATGAGCCAGATAAGTAACTCGAGCTTGTACTCCTAAATAACTCAGCCATCTGGCGATCGTTTCTATTAAAGTAGAATAGGTAGCCTGAGAACTAGCTAATCGACGAATTTGTGTATCTACTAGAGGGCGTACAATTTGTGTAAGCATTATATTTATTTACTAATCGTTGTCAGGACTTGAAATCGTATTAGGAGTAGGTATATTTATGCCCACATTACTAGTACCGTTTCGCGGAAGACAAAAGTTTTTCTGGCTATGGTCTTAAGCTTTTTGAATGGGTGTTTTATTTTTACCGTGCTGTACTAGTTACTAGTTATTAGAAGAAGATAGATATATAGCCCGCGCTCCGCATTGCGGGCAAATGTCGCAAAATCTGATTGAAGGTATAGATTGTCGCAATCTAACTAAAGAAGCAAAATTAGCTGTTAGATACTGTCTATTTAGTGATCTACTGTGCCTTCAACTTTGTAGCTGATCAACATCAAACCTCCCATGACTAGTAAAAAGGCACCGATAGCAGCAATGTGCCCCCCATCCATGTGAATTACTCCTTCAATAATGATTTCTCTTAATACTGATACAACAGCTACTTCTACTGCTATGCCCACATAAATTCGGTGATGTTTGAGATAAACTGCTACAAGGCGGAATAGTTCTACCAAGATTAAGATAAACATACTTTGGGCAGTAATTTGTTTGAGATCCATCCCAGCTTGTAGCCCCAAAAAAGTATCTGTTAGAACTAGCATCATTTTGAAGACGAGAAGAGCACCGCAACAAAATACAACTACATCTTGTAGTTTGTCCAAACTACGAAACATTCTCTTGAGACTAAATCTAGCATCGAAACTATGAGATTTACCTTTCATATTAATTGCGTTACTCATTTGATTTTCTCCTTAATTAGTTAGTTTTTTTGGTTTTGTAGAAATTGTTTAACTAGTAGAAAGTAGATATAGATAAATCTACTAGTTAAAATTGTGGCAAATTTTTTGAATTTAAAATTTTTATTTCCCTTGTTAGTTTGCCTCTTAAGTAAGTGGGGAAATTTACTGCTTCTGCGAAGTGTTTTTAAGCAGCATCTTTATCGGGTTGACTCCAGTTTTCCAATTGGATTTTTCCGTTAGCTTCAAATTGACCTAGCTTTTTAGTGGGAATAGTGTAAGGCTCAGTAGAGTCGGAAATAACTTTGAAAGAAGGAGTATTTTGTTTGATATGTGTAGTTTCCTCTTGTACATCTTCAGCCTTGGCTTGATGTTGATGATTTTCAGATTTGTATTCTGAAGATTTTGGTGTAGGGTTACTTTCAAGATGGATGACATTTTTAGCATCCTTTTTGGGACGATAAAAAAGCTCTGGTGCGAATACACTTAATCCGATCGCACTTAAGAAAGCAAAAAATTCAATTTTCTGCGCTTTTGGTGAAAGTAATATTTGAGGAATACCACCTCCATGTTCACCGTGGTCGCCTGCTGCTGCACCGTGGTCGCCTGCTGCTGCACCGTGGTCGCCTGCTGCTGCACCGTGGTCGCCTGCTGCGCCGTGGTCGCCTGCTGCGCCGTGGTCGCCTGCTGCACCGTGGTCGCCTGCTGCACCGTGGTCGCCTGCTGCTGCACCATGGTCGCCTGCTGCTGCTGTCGCTGCTGCTTTAACTACACCGTGCTTTGCATCTGCGCCGTAGTCGCCTGCGGTTTCATGACCGCCTGCTGCTGTCGCGCCGTGACCGTCTATCTTACTGTGGTCTTCTGCTTCTGCATCTAAAATTACACTGTGTTCGGTAATTTCAGTATCGTGACTATGGTCGTTACCAGGAGCTGCTGTTGCCATTTCGACAGGTGCTAAAACTCCCGCAGTTACTGTTACTAATGGAACTATCTTTAGTAGGTTAAGTTTATAATTCATGACTTAATATTTACAATCCCAAAACATCTTTCATCATCTAGAGTAGTAGAGAAAAGGTGGCAAAATCGGAACAAAAAGCGAGAATTTTTTATTTTCGGAAAATCACCTCAAAAATCTGGGTTTAAACCAATATCTTTGGATATAAGTAGCGGTACAAAATTAATTACCTATTCGAGAGAGCGATTGAGGATTAAAAAGTAAAGAATGGGAAATAATAGATCTGTAAATAACTAGCCTAGCTACTTAAAACTGTTCTTAAAGATTTAATCATACAGCAAGATATTCAAGCTCAAATAGTTACCGTGGTTCGGAATCAACCCTTGAGGGTTAAAAAACCATTCTCAACCAAGCTCAAGAGGCAACACTGCGATAAGAGCGAGGAAGCCTACCAGTTGCGAAGGGCGATCGCTTTTTGTCAGACTCGACAAGTCGAAGACTCGGTTTCCCAGGCGATCTTCGATGGTTTGTGAATCCGAGCCCGATTCGATTAATGTTTGCAGCAGATAGTTCATTGGTAGGGGCGAACGGCAGGAAAGCCCTTACAAGATGTGTCGCATTCTTTTTTCAATTTGGGATAACCAATAACCAAAAGCGGAATAATTCTCTTGATTTAGATAGAATTGCTCTTACTGCGCTTTTCACATGAGTAGACCACACAATTAAATTTTAGAAAAGCTAATAGCTAATAGCTGATAGCTGACATTGTACCCTTGTGGTATAGCTACGAACTATTTAATCTTCAACGGAGTCTATCCAATTGAAAACGGCTGTAACTCGAATCGTTTCTTCTGTCGGTAAATCTTGGTCACTGTAACCAAATTTCTCAATTAATTGCTTTCGGACTTGGGCTGCACTGAGTCTTGTATATCGTTAATTCGGTGGTATTGCTACTGCCGATGCCAAAATCCAGTAAACTGGATAAAAATCTAACTAGTTGGGGTAATTTTAATCGTCTTAAGCATTTCGTTTTCCACGGTTTCCTCAAAACTATCGTACTGTTCGAGATCTGCTTGGTAGGTAATGATATAAACGCGATCGCCTCGTAGAGTCCAAATTTGCAGATATTTCAAAGGCAAATTGTTGTCTGGGTTTACTCCCGTGTAAATAATCTTGTGACCATCTCCTTCGCCAAACTTAATCGGACGAGAATCAATAATTTTAGCCTCGGGTAATTTAGTAATTTGATACACCGCATTAGTAGTATATTCTTCTAAAGAGTTGACCCCAGATTGAGCGACTTCGATGCTCACTTGAGGAGGAATTAGATCGGACTGACTTTCCTGTGGTTTAAATTGGGCGAGTTCTTGGTTTTGATTTGGTCGCTCGAGTTTCCAACTAGATGGATATTTCATCTCGATCCCATATTCGCTGTTGCGATAGAGAAAGGGAAATTGATTTTTTTCTGCCTCGAAGTAGCCAGTAGAGTCTAAAGTTTTATTTAAAGACATTTCCAATTGCCAATAATAATATCCAGCTCCCAAAATAGCTAGAAATATAGTCCCTGCAACGATCGAGATGTTGAGGTTCGACAATTTCTTACCCAATTTAAGATTTCTAACTGTATTCAAAGCTTCGCTAGCAGATGGGTAGCGTTGCCTAAAATCTGGGTCAACCATGCGGTCTAGAACTTTAGCTAATTTTTCATCTACTGAAACTAGATCGCGCCACTGAACCTTTTCGGTATCCCTTTCTAGAGGGATATCTTTTGGTTCTACTCCCGTCAAAGCGTAGATTGCGATCGCTCCCACTGCATAAATATCACTAGCTAGTTTGGGTTTAATGCTTTTTTGTTCGGGGGCCATATAACCTTCTGTACCAATAGGTACGCTGAGGCTGGTGTTCCCTTCAGCATTTGCCATCAGATTGTGAAGTTTTTTGACCGAACCAAAATCAATCAAGATTAATTTACCATCAGATTTACGCCTAATGATATTCGACGGCTTGATGTCTTGATGAATGACCTTTTCGCGATGAGCTACTTCGACAATTTCGAGAATTTCTCTGAGTAAACCTACTACTTGCTCTGCTGTCCATTGCTTACCAGAACCAAGTTCTTGAGCTAGATCTGTTCCTTCGATAA
>JAAUYI010089476.1_pt1 | contig 20021 bp, 19 predicted proteins | sample 7278041 | NCBI WGS metagenome assembly JAAUYI01 (sample SAMN14350216, study PRJNA611818) | marine sediment metagenome | isolation source: surface marine sediment (0.6m) | place: French Polynesia: Moorea | collected 2018-08
GAGGGATGGACTTTCACCATCACGGTTATTGAGTTGTCAAGGCTTGGTTGCCTTGCCCTTCCCACGTTACAGTGTTTTAAACTATAACTTTTGGAAAGAACGAATCGCACGTTGTAACTTGTACTCGTATGTCATCGTTAAAGTCATACAGATATTATAACTTACATAAGCCATGATATCTGTGTAAAGTTTTACTTGATTTGTTGCCAATTGTCAGGGTATGGTTCGCGTAAGTCCTACGGACGACCTTGCGGTACGCGTAGCATGCGCTTTACGCTTAGCGTTGACCTTCGGCTTTGCCGTGCCCGAAGGGCTTACATTTTCATAAAACCTCGCCGTAACTGCTGTTGTCTAGTGATACTTCCTTAATATAGGTCAGTGCCTGCATTAGTCCCTGAGTTGCCTGGGTATAACTATACTGAGAAACAATATTACAGCTTTTTTCTCCCCAATTTTGTAATCGTTGTCGGTCTGAAAAAGCTTCTTTTAAAGAACGAGCCAAGCTAGATACATCTCCTGCTGGAAACTTCAAACCATTTTGATGGGGATGAATTAGGTCATAGGCACAACCTACATGGGTGCTAGCAATTACTGGACGAGCCATACACATGGCTTCATTGATAACTAGTCCCCAAGTTTCCCCAGCACCGTAACTAGGTAGGACAACTAAATCTGCTGTTGCGTAGGTACGGGGCATTAAGCTTTGGTTTTGAAAGGGAGCAAAGTAAATATTTGAGTGCCCTGCTGCTAATGCTCTCATTTCTTGTTCGAGGGAACCACCACCAACAAACAATAAAGATACATCATTTAGATCAGCATCTAAAAAGCCATGTAGTAAATCTAGAGGGCGTTTTTTCGGCTCAAATTTACCCGCAAATAGAACTACTGCATGGTGTTCTGGGATACCTAGCTCCTGTTTCCAAGCGATCGCCTGATGGGTTGCACTTTCAGCTTGACTTAAGAAGCGATCGTTTTCTACAGCATGGGGAGAAAAAAACAAACGCTTTTCTGCAACGCCATGATAGCGGAAGTAATCATAATTTGCTTTACCCACATACAAACAAGCCGCAAAACGACTATAGATTTGGGTAATCCACTGCCGTTTTAACCAAGCTTTGACACCAGTAGGTGCAATCAGTCGATGGGAATCTCCCCGAAATAGTAATGGAGTTTGACGAGTATTCCAGTTCCACAGAAAGCGGTAGAGGCTGGCATAGTTATAGTTCATCAACAGCACAGCATCTGGATTATAAGCCTTCACTTGGGAAACTAAAGACGGATTTTGCAAACCCCAAAAGTGACGGGTTCCGGGAGTAGAACTGACATTAGGGACAAATTCATAATCATACCCAGCCAGTAACGGGATATCCCATGTAAATGACTGTCGGAAACCCACATCAACCTGCTTAGTGACACCAAAGTCCCAGAGATAAAAGACTTTAACAGTTAAATCTGCCCTATTAGCTAAATAACGGAACCAGGGAGCATAATACTGAATCGGATGGGAGGTAATAATCGCTAACTTTTTCATCCAAACACTCAATTAGGCTTCATATGGGTCATAAGCGATCATCTGGGGTTGGGGCATCCAATAGGTTTGCATCAAGAACACTACAATGCCACCAATCACCACACTGGATTGAGCCAAAGCAGCCACATATACACCAGCAGACCATTCCGTTTGAAAGGCATACGCCAAAAAGAGTACAGCAAACAGGGATTGGACTGAAAGAATCGGTGCATTGATACTCCAACGAGTAACTTTTCCGTAGGCTGTTCCTAAAACAATTGCTAATCCGGCACAACCAAGCAGACCAAAATTAGCATAGCTTTCAGCTAATAAACCCCAGCCAATAGTAGTAGTATACGTTGCTTCGCGGGTCTGTAATCCGTAGTGAATATTTAAAAGATACGTTCCTTCATGACTGCGAATTTTATTGGGGTTCAAAATGCGGGGTACTAATAATTGCGGTAGAATTGTGTATGTTTTCCCATGTAGGTAGGGAATTGATTCAGGACTTTTATCTTGGGCAAGAAGAAACAAGTGAATAACACTAGAACGTTCTAAAAAAGATTGTTTCTTTGAAGATATAGATAAATCATCTTGTTTATTAAAGTAATCCCAGGTATAACCAGCCCATTCGGCAAACCAGTTAGGATACTGCCAAACTTGCACATAAGCTGGCTGCGCTTGAAACCAATACTTAGAACGCATTTCTGCCTTGCCATAGTGTAAAAAGGAAAGACAAACCAGGGCAATAACAATGGGTAAGATAGGTATTTTTTGTCTTCCAAGAATAAATGCAACTGTAGCAACTACAAAAGTAGAAGCTGCACCTACTAAAAGTAAGCTAACTGCATTTGTTACCATGTAAGCAATCAGCAAAATTAAAAATAATTGAGATTTTGGTTTTGATAATTCTTGAGTACCTAATTTATATGCCAGTACAAAGGTGGCTAAAACTGTAAGTCCTAAAATTGCAGCACGAACAGCAGTAAATAAACCTCCATACACAAATACAAACAGCCAACCTCCAGTGTTTGCAACATTGAATAAAACACTAATCCCTAGAACAAATAAGAAAAATACATCACCCTTTTGGCTGTTTAAAGCTCGATAGGATTTAGGTAAAGGAGGAGGAGATTTGACAAATTTAAACCAAATAATAGTTCCTAATACCAAAAATCCAGCAACAGTAACGCTGGCAAATAAATGGCTTTCAGAAGAATAGGTTATAACCTTAGGATGCTTAGTCACCAAAGGCAATGCATAAGTCCAAATATATGTCAATGCAAATAATGGAAAAATTGGCATTCCTAATGCTTTCCCAGAACACCAAAGGTAACTAGGTAATAGTGCCGCAGCAGTAATTAAGATTGACCCAAAATTTGTTACCAATGAACTTGTTTCAGCCCAAAACAGTTCATATATAAACAGTCCCAGAGCCACTAGCCAAAATACCTTGAGTAACTGTCGCCGTTGCAGGTGTGCGAGGTTTGGCAGGAAAGCAGGTTGATTTGAGGTCGGCAATAACTGGTTCATAGTGACTTGCTTTCTTCTTTGCTGAGAAGACATTGGTCAAAAATATTGCACTGTTGGCGAGTCATTTCCCGTGCAGTATAGGGTTGAAAAGCTGACCAATTTGTTTCTGGCTGATATGCTTTTGGTATAGATAGCAACCAATTCAGTTGATTAGTAACTTGAGGTAGCAAATCTTTTGGTTGGGTGTTGTCAGTAAAAGTTACAGCTCGACCAGCTTGGCAACTATTGAGGATATCAACTACAGAACTTTGAGCATGAAAAATTGCCAAGATGGGTTTACGGGCTAAAATGCAAGGATAGAGTTTGGAAGCAGTGTAGCCAGGGTCGTTAGAACCAATTAGTACAATTGCATCGCTATCCGTAAGAACCTTTAGAGCTTCAAAGTAGGGAATGCGCTGGGTATGCTCTGTAACTAAATCCCCAACCTCTAATTCCTGGGCAATAGGTTCTATAGTTTTTACAGCTAGGTTTTCTGGAGCATAGCTAGTTCCAACAAAGTGTAGTTGCACATTTTGCCACAGTTGAGGATTTTGCTCACGGTGAGACTTGATACCCAGAAATAATCCTTGCAATGCCAGCCTCATATCATCTCCACCTCGACCAACGTATACCCAGTGGCGCTTGCCATCATTGGGATTAAATATGGATTGTTCAACCTGGAGGGAAGGAAGTACCTCAAAGTCTGCTGTTGAAGCACCAAAGGGCAAAACTGTAAACTGTTCTGGTTTGAGATGGGGATATCGTTTCTGTAAGGTTTTGGGATATTTCGGTGAAACACTAATCACATGACTGACTTTACTCAGTGCTTTGGGTTCTAGCATTTGTGCTTGTAGTTGGGCAAAACCATATTTCCAACGTCCCCCTGGGGGAGGCGTACCTGACTTTTTGTAATAATTATTTAGCCAGGGGTCTTGGAAATCTAGAACGTAAGGAATACCATATTTACGGTACCATCTAAGACCAAGCACCATACTGATAAATACGGTAGTAGAGAAGTAAATCAAATTAAACTTTTGTTTATGCAGGAGCTGTTCCCCTACTCGAAGCAAATAGGGAAAACACCGTAAACCCAGGCTACCTATACCAATTCGCCGGGTTTGTTGAACGGGTAATGCTCCTGTGTAGGTAATAGGGATATGATCGGGAATTGTTTTTGCAAGTAAAGAGTCTTGGATACCTTCAATACACTCTGGGTGAACAGTCAGGATATGGGGTTCCCAGCCAAATTCTTCAAAGTAGGGTAGAGACATTCGTACCCGTTGATGATCCGCAGCATTGATTGGCGGGAAATGGGGGCTGATAATTAAAACTTTATGCTTCAAAATAGGATACCTTCCTGACTCAAAACTCAGTTGGGCAAGAATAGTCCATTGGTGTGATAGGGTAACTCCTCAGGGGTATATAAATTTCCTTTGTTATCAAATAAATAGCATTTATATGCAAAATCTGCGAAAAAATCCCGAATATGTTGACCATTTTCTGCATGTAATTCTGCATAAATAGCTTTAATTCGCTGCTGTTTGAGCAGAGATTCTGCTCCTTGCAAAGCAGGAATTTCATACCCCTCTACATCTAATTTCCATAAATCTACATTTTCTAATGAACGCGCTGCTAATTCGTCAGCTAGACGGACAATTTGAATTACTTCACCTTCAGTTTCAGAAATTTGACTTTGAGCACCATGTCTAAAACCTGAGGAGACATAATTGAGACGTAATTGGGTAGGAGAAGCTCCTAGTCCAGCGCGAATAATTTCGACAGGTAGAGAAGAATTTATAGCTAAACATTCTTCTATCCATTTAGCTGCTTCTGTTCCCGGCTCAAAAGCTAATATCTTACCTTCTGGTATCCATCCTGCTAGATAGATCAACATTTGACCAATATTAGCTCCCGAATCAACGACAATAGCATTATTTGGGAGGAATTCTTTTGCCCAGTTCAGAAATGCTGTACCTTCATATTTGCCATAAACAATCCAACGATGAGTAGGATTTCGTAAATCGAGTTTCCAAGGAATACCTGCTCCTGTATCTACCCAACAAATGCCGTGGTGAGCGATCGCTTTTCCAAAAAATCGCTCACAAATTCCCAATTTATGAGCAAATTCTAGTGGTTGTATCCAAGTTAAAGGTGTTGGCAAGGAAATAGTTTCCATATAATTTTCCTATCGCAAAGTTGTGTATAAATTTTCGTACTTATCTACGATCGCATCCGCAGAAAAATATTGTTCAGCACGTTGACGGCATTTGTGGCGATCAATATTTGTTAATTGATGAACAGCAGTTACTGCTTCATCAATGCTATTAACTAAATAACCATCAACTCCATCACATATAATTTCTGGCAACGCACCTCTGGGACAGGAAATAACAGGAGTACCGCAAGCCAAAGCTTCTGCAAAAACAATCCCAAAGGGTTCTTCCCACTCAATGGGGACAATCATCGCCGCAGCTTGTCCCAATAAATCATTTTTCTGAGCATCATTAACAGTGCCAACATACTCGATACCATCCCGTCCCAAATGAGGAACAATTTCCTCCTGCCAATATCGTCCTGCTTCTCCAGAAGTACTGTAATTTCCTGCAATTAAGAGACGATGTCCAGTTTTTCTAGCTACTGCGATCGCTGTATGCGCCCCTTTAATTCGTTCAATGCGACTCAAGAAAACTAATGGCGCATCATTTGCTACAGTTGGCTGAAAAGTGTATTTTTCTATCTCTACGCAATTATGAATAGGATGCCAAACTCCTCCAGCATTTCTACCGAGACGACAAATATAATCGCTACATCCTGTAAAAGTCAGAGAACCTTTTGCCAGTTTTGTCCCCCAGCTAGTTGTACGCTGACTGGGGTTACGTTGATAAGACATTATCTTAGGTAGAGCAGACCCAAGCAACGGTAACAAATAAAGAATACGAGAGAAGCTGTGAACAACATCGGGTTGAAAACGTTGCACAGCAGACCATAATACTGTTGCATTTTTTACAGAATCTAAATTATGTTGCGATCGCCTCCCTTGCCAAGGGAAAAACTGATTTGCAGGTGATGTGGAATCAGGATTAGCGACTAATCCTACTTGATGACCACGGGATTGAAGTCCAGTAACTAACAGATCAACAATGCGCTCGATACCTCCATATAGTTTTGGTGGTACAGGCAGTTCTGGATCGGCAGTTAGTAATATTTTCATGACTCTGCTTTAGCTGTTATTGGTTTATGCCGCCAATCATTTAAAGGCTTTTCAATGAATCGATAAAAAATAAAACTGGCACTAATTGCTACAGCCCAGCCAAGAAGTTGTAACAGTAATAGCTATAAATTACAATTAACAAAAAGAGCGTTACAAAAGCCAAAATATCTTTTGTCTTCTCCCCATCTAAAAATTTCATAAAAACCAGAAAATCGAAAATTATTTAGAGCTAGAAATTTATTCAATTCTCCGAAATATTGGCACTCACTGTTATTCTCATCAAAATCTATTTCTGAATAAATGAAATCTATTAAGTTGTTTTTGATATAAAAATCCGCCCCTTGAATTACTTCCGATTCATATCCTTGGACATCCATTTTTAAAATATCAATTTTACTTAGCTGATTTTTTTTAGCAATTGCATCTACTGTTGTGATTTTTACTGTCTCCTTTTTTTCTGAATTTGAAAGCATCTTGCTCTCAGAATCAATTAGAGTGTTTAGCTCTGAGTTTTCTCTGATATCAATTAACTTTTCGCCTTCCTGAGAACCAAGTGCTGAATGGAAACACTTGATATTACTGAAGCATTTTGTATTATTTTTGAGGGTCTTGAATGTTTCATGTACTGGTTCAAATGCAAATATATCTGCCTCTGGAAAATGCAAATTCAGGAACCTACTAGTTTGCCCTATATTTGCTCCCACATCAAATATTGTTTTAATTTTTTTCTTATATATTCTTTTAATATCATATGGATAGCTAATCCCATGAGGCACTATCCTAGTTAAAGGCATCAACTTAGATGATAATATTGTATTACCAACTTGAGATAAAGTTTTGCCAACAATGTACCTATAGTTCATGATTAAACTACGAAATTATAAGGAACATAAAATAAACCAATTTACGCATGACAATTTCAGGTTCTGTCGTTCGCACTTTTGGTAATCAATGTGCGATCGCATTTATAGGAATCCTATTTTAATTTTGAAAATATACTGAAACTCAAAAGCCCATATAGCAAGACTAACGTCTAAAAACTATTTCAGAGATAAAACCGGATTCCTATATATAAGTGTGCAATCAAAAACTGGCTTCAAAATATAGTGAATAAGAACGATGTTGTTCCCTATCAATAGGTGATACGGGAAAATTTCCATTTCGCCAAGTACAACGATTAACCTTAGTAAACCCAGCTTGACGAAGGGTTAACTCTAGATTCTCAGCATCATAACCACCATAATGTTCCCATCCTTGAAGAAAGATGTGATTTAATGCTTCCATTTTGCAAGCAAATGTTTTTTCTGGATTTTCTCCACCACAGCCAATATGATTGAAAGTCTGCCACCCAGGTTCAAGGTAAGCTTTGATATATAGCTCTGCATCTGGAACAATGACTCTTAATACACCTTCAGATTGAAGACAGCGACGGCATTCTTGCAAGAATTTTGGACATTCATCTACAGGATCAAGATGCTCTAAAAAGTGTTCCACATGAATACCAGCACAAGAGCCATCTGCTAAAGGTAGTGAACGTCGGGTATCAGCCACAAGAGTCACATTGGGATGAGGATATATATCCAGATTTACCCAATCAACTATGCCAAAAGGACCACAGCCAATATTAACTAGAAGATTGCGCTGTTGACGTAATTGGTCAACTTTTGCTCGTATTCCTGGATGTAATTGATGTAAAGTACGTATTCTCCAAGCATTGATTTCCAAGCGAACATGATTAAATACATGACGACTAATAGGTAGTTTAGGAATTACCCAAGCTCCTATTCTTTGTTTCAGAGTAGGCATTGCAAATTTTCCTCAGAGCAAAAAACTTGTTCTTTAAAATTTTGGATCATTTATCTCAAAGCCCTCTCTACAACATTCAAAAATTTATGCTGTTCAACGTCCCAGTTATAAATTTCCCGCCCTAATTTCCTTGCTGTAACACGAGCAAGCTCAAAATCAAGTGGATGAGAAAACCATTTATCCAAAGCCATTGCTATTGCTTTTGGGTTGTGAGTATCCACTACTAAAGCTGCCTCTTCCAGTTTTAGAGCCAACTCTTTCTGCGCTGGTGTGTTACTCATCAGTACAGGTAATCCTGCCAAAAGATAGGTAAAAATTTTATTAGTCAGACAAATAGACCGGTTAAAAGGTTCGGTTAATTCCAAAGATAATCCCACATCATACTCACAAGCCAATCTAGCCATTTCTGAAGGGGGTGCAGAAGGAAGAAAATGAATGCGATCGCTTACTCCCACTTCCTGAGCTTGCTGCATCAATATTTCTGAGTAACCAGCAGCAATAATTCCCCGCAAGTGTAGACTAACTCGTGTTTGCATTTGTCCCATTGCCAGGATAATGGATTCTATACCTCTACCTACTCCTATAGTTTGAGAAAACCAATAAAGTGACGGTTCACTCTTAAGGTGATGTTTTTCTTGCGTTTTGGGTAATTCTGGTGCTTCTGATAAGGGAAAGACGTTTAAAATTGTCTCCATTTTCACCCCGTATCTTTCCGTATAAGCCTTGGCAATCATAGGAGAAGCAGCAGTTAGGTGGTGACAACGTGGTAATAAAGTACGTTCAATGCGATCGCGTACAGCAATTTCTGTTTGATTTTCTGGTGTATCAGCTAGTTCCCCAATATGAAAATCTTCCGCATCAAATCCTAGTTTGGCATTGTGTTTCTGTGCTGCGATGAAAGCAGCAGGAAATGCAGCTAAACAATGAGCAATGTAAAGATCTGCAGGTTGTGCAGCCGCAGCTTTAGCCAATCGATAGCTCATTGGACTATGTGCCCAATTAGCTAGAGACAGGTGAGGAATCCAGCCTGTACTTGCTACTGTTTGGGCTAACTTTTGACCAAGTTTACGCCCCAAGTAACTTAGCTTGCTTCCTAAACCTACCTTCACCCATGACCAAGGAGCTTCAGATAAGATAGTTTTATCCATAGGACGAATAGCTGCCATGTAATCTCCAGCCACCACCCGCACTTGAAACCCAGCATCATACAAGGCATTCGCTTCTTTAAGCAGTCGGGGATTAGAAGCTATATGACCAGGACTAACTAAGCAGATACATTTTTTTGTCATGAGGTGTAACCTGCCATAGCCAGTCCATCACGCAAGTTTTCAACTAAAGAACGGCGATAATCAGACCATTGCCAACTCGCAGCAGTTTCCAAAGCTGCTGAACCCATAGCTTTCAGTTCTGTAGGATGACTCATGCACCATTCCAAAGCTTCCGTCAGAGCGTGAACATCTCCAGCAGGAATAATTAATCCGTTAACGCCATGTTTTACCAAATCAGCTGCACCAGCCCGATTAGTAGTAATCACAGGTAATCCTTGAGCAAAAGCCTCTGTCACCACCATTCCAAAACCATCACAAAGAGTAGGAAAAACTAGTACATCTGCTTGGCGATAGTGTTCGTATAACTCACAACGAGGAACGGTTCCAGAAATATGGATAGAGTCTGGTAAGTTTTGCAGCAAAGTTCCAGGTAGTCCCATTGCTCCGAATATATTGAGCCGCGCCTTAGATTTTGGCTGAATTTGTTTCCAAGCCTTTAATAAGTAATGGGCACCTTTACGAATACTAAATGTACCAGCCCAAAGAAAACGTACTGATTCTTTGTGGGAACTACTGAATGTAACTTCCTTGTAAACTGGAGGTGCTCCATAGGGCACAACTCGTACTTTTTTAACATCTAGACCAGCAGCAGCATAAGAAGTCTTAGTAAATTCCGAATTAGCAATAACTATATCAGCCAATTCCCATTCTTTTCGTCGTCGTTGGGTACGATGTTCTTGACGAGCACGGGTATATTTCCGATAGGGGGTATTAAGTTCTGGATAAATTTCTAGTTCTTCGTGGAGAAGGTTCTCTACAAAATCATGTTCTGGTGATGGCACATCATAAATACATGCCATCTTATGTTCTTTAGCAGCTTGAAAGGTTGCTAGACAAGCATACTCATATCCATATACTGCTTTGGAATCTAAGAGAGCGTGACGAGCAACCCAATGGTCAAATGCGTTGTTACCCCAATGAAATACAATATCTGTCAGTCGTTTGTCTCCATCAACACGCCCAACTAAGATACGAATTACTTCATGCCAGGGGTAATCTTTTACTAAGGATAGGGGAAATTCTGTAACGGAACGGCGTGATAGCTGTTTTGCCAGGTTTAACTTAAATAGCCTTGCAAATCGATCCAGATAATTTAACCACAAAGAATCAGGTCTATCCACAAGGGTCGTTGCAAACTGGCTTAACATTTCTGCTTCAAAAAATGCCCTGCCAACCTGCTGCACAAAAGGAGTAGGAGCTGAATGTGCAAGTGTAATTGATGTTGCAGATTTGGTTTCAAACATTTATTGATTATGGAAGTAGTGCTATATTTAATAGTCAAACCTTAAGGTACAGAAGCTTCTACATAAAGTGATTCACAAGCACGTAACTGGGAATCCACTAGCAAGTTAGTATCTCTTCCGCATCTAAAACTTTCCTTCTTGATATTTACAAAACCTTGTTTTGCTAACATTTGATGTAATGTGTGGTAGTCATAAACAAATTCATGCCCATGTCCCCGAAAAATGCTATTAACTACCATCATCGGAGTTTCTTGAGTGTCTGAAAGTTCATAGGCAGGTTGTCCATAGGGAAATCTCAGATTTTTGTTATCTTTCCCTTTGACATAAAGATTTAAATACAGCTCAGCATCTGGTACGACAATCCTTAAAGTTCCCTGCGATTTGAGTAATTTGAAGAAATTTGATAAAGTCTTCAGGCAATCTAAATAAGAAATGTGTTCTAAACAATGCTCAGTATAAATGCCTGTTAAAGAGTTGTCTTGAATTGGCATCCCTGACGTAATATCCCAACATAAATCGATTCCTGGTCTCCAATTAAAATCTAGATTAATAAATCTTTTATCTATGTTTGAGCCACATCCTACGTTTAAATATTTTTTATTACGAAGTGCTTTATTAAGCAGTTGAATTTTATGACCGCGAATTAAGTTACCCCATAATTTCTGGATTTTGGCATAGTCTGAAATTGGACGCTGCATAGATAATTTACCAATCGAGAGCATAGATTCACCTACTATAAATTCAAAGTTGCTCTGCGCTTCATCTTCGATAGCTTCCACCCAAAAGCGGCTTTAGCATATCCATATTGATAAGCCAGTATTTGCAATTGTTTTGCTTGTTTCCAACCCAAACAATAAGAAAGAAAATTGAACATTGCTCCCCCAACTGGTTTCAAATCAGAACCACCGAATTGCTTAACCTTTGCTTGTGCTTTTTTCTGGAGATTTGGTACATTAGGGTAAACTTCATAAATAAAGCGTTGAAAAACCGTTGCACAAGCATGGCGTGTACGCAAGCTGTCTTCTTTTGCCAAGAGATTATTTGTGCCAAGTTCCAGAGCTAAAAAAGCAGATTGCCAAGCTCTGTGAGACTTGGAACCACTGAGGCTGTTGGTATTGCCAGACCTATAGTAAGATTTAGCCCCATGACAAAACTTAATTCCCTCACTGGCGAGGACAACACGACAAAAGTATTCACCATCATCATTTAGAGACAAATTTTCATTCCAAGTACCTGCTTTTTCAGCAATCTGACGTGGAACTAACCAAGCAGCAGGATGCATCATCCAATGTCCTTCCCAAGCACAAATCAGCCATTCAACTGGTGACATATCTGCCCATAAAGGCTGAGGGATAAACTGAGCTTCTGTATTTTTAGTGTAAAATCTTGCCCACTCTCCCGCCGCAATATAGCTAGAATCACTAGTCTCTAAAAGTTGTATTTGACGTTCTATTTTGTCTGGTGCTAACAAATCATCAGCATCTAAATACTGAATAAAATCTCCTTGGCAAGCATTCAGTGCTACATTCCTGGCAGTACTAGCTCCCTTATTAGGCTGACTAATAACTTTAACACCACGGGATTCAAATTTCTTTGCTACTTCCAAACTGTTATCCGTCGATCCATCATCCACTAGAATGATTTCGGTATTGTCCCAAGTTTGGGCTAAAGCAGATTCTAAGGTTTCTGTCAACCATTTTTCAGCGTTATAGCAGGGGATCAGGATAGAAACTAGAGGTTTCATGCAGCTTGCTTGACATTATTAATTTGACTACTTTGTAAAATATGCTTCCAACCGTAGCGAAAATACCAGTGCTTAGAATCTGCTACGTAGTGATGTAACACCGATTTAGGCTGAATCACTTCTTGTCTAGTGGGCATAACAATGTAGTCTTCATCTGGTGCAACCGCACAAGCTTTACCCGCCATTAACATGGCAACAAGTGCCTGTTCTTGGTAATAGTGAGTCCCTTGTTCCTCTATCATGGTTTTGCACCAATATTCGAGTTTTTCCCAATCAATATCCTCACTTTGTAAACCACATATTCCTACATTCAACCGCTCAGATATATTTGCTTGTGCTAGGGAAGTCATCAAAGCATCAGAATAACCGTAGGAAGTTTCCACATCTACCATATGACAGGGTTGCTGGGGAAACTTGAGCCATTCAAGAAGAAAATCTGGGGTGCGGAAAAATAACATATCAGAGTCTAGAACCAATTTCCATCCTTTGGAACTGACATGAATATCTGTCACTTTCCGCATATTTGGATAATTGAGGCGACGCTCCCTAAGATAGGGAAAATTACTTAGTGGTAGATATTTATCTATACATTCTTCGATTTCTGGTTTAAGAATAATTTTAGCATTGGGAAAAATCCTGATAATCTCATCTTGATACTTTTTTTCTAAAGAGCCATCATCATAAATAATTGGGCGTAAAGGAATATTTGTCTGTTGTGCCATTGAGTAAGCACAGAAACAGGTTTGATACCAAAACCTTCGACCGCTCAGAAAGTAAATATCTAATGTTTCTTTGGCATCATCAACATTAATGTTTGGCAGGTGATAAGCTGCTGCTTCCATTTGTAGACGCGACCAGTAATCGATCGCCATATTAATATGTCCTTTACGTTGACATTCTTTAAAGAAGCCTTTGGGAGCATAGTAAGTATGATAAAGCAGAGATCCCAAATTCAGAGATTTTGCCAACTTCCGTAAGTGGGACAGCTGTGAATTAGCAATCATATAAGGAGGCTCTAAAGTAACTCAGATTGACCTTCAAACAGTCCACAAGCACCTTGCCAACGGATGTAAGAAGCTGGATCTTTCCAAGGTTGGTAGCAAAAGAAGGCTTTTATTTGGCGGGGTAATACCGTCCATTGGGGAATTTTCTGCCAAAGGCGGATGCCATGCACATCTAAAACCTGAACCCACGATCGCGATGAAGCACGATTGAGTTGTGCTAGATATTTTTTTGTCAGTCGCTTGGCAGAAATGAGGTGAGTCAGCTTCAGTTGAGGGAAATATCCAACTCCCCAACCTTCTTCGAGTAACGTGAGAACGATATCGTTATCTTCCCCTGATGTAAGTTGCTTACCTGTGCGACCTAATGCTAACCTTGTCTTGTTGCCAGTAATTCTATTTGCGTAAACTTCAGCAGCCTGTTTGCGGATTGCCAGTCCAGCACCAATGGGAGCAAATTCTGGATATTGTTTCTGTGATTGTGTTGTCTGTGTCCAGTAACATATATAAGTTTCATCACCCAAATCTCGTATTCCTAATGGAACGGCAACATTAGCAAACCACGGCTCTGGATTTACTTCAAATTGAGCTAATGACTTCCCTCCAATCGCCCCTAGCTGAGGATGCTGCTGCAAGATATCAAGCGTGTGCTTTAGATAATCTGGGTCAAGCACATTATCATCATCAGCAAAAACTAGAATCTCAGCTTTCGCTTCTCGAAAACCACGAATACGAGCGGCTGTTAGTCCCAGGCTTTCTTCTCGTATGTGGCGGGCATGGGGATGCCAGGTCAAATCAATTTCCGAGGAAAGAATGTTACTACTGGCATTATCGATCAGTAAAAGCTCCCACTGGTTTGCAATTAAAGTTTGGGCTTCTAGAGCAGCAAGTACCTTCTCTAAATAATCTCGCCGGGGATTGTGGGTACAGATGACGACGGTGATTTTAGGTGTCATGAGTCTGTGAACTGAGACGAATCTTTTTTTGGCAAATTTTCTCTAAGCCATGTGATGCCGGTTTGTTTAACTTGGGCAGGAATACCAGCGACGATGCAGTTTTCAGGTACATCTTTAGTTACAACAGACCTAGCTGCAACAACGCTATCATTACCAATACAGACTCCCTTGAGAATTTGCACATTAGCAGCAAGCCAAACATGATCGCCAATATTTATATCTTTAGCATAATTAATTCGTTGCATTGAAGCACAATCAACAATTGAATGAGAATCACTGCATCGAATGTCAACACCATGTGCAAACATACAATCATTTCCGATTAAAATCGAAGAGCCTGATTCTGCTAATCCTATATTTGCCTGCTTAATTGTTGTTCCACTGCCAATTTTAAGATTACCCTGATGGTCATTCATCCATAGGCATCCGCCTTCAATATGACAATTTTCCTCAATTAGTAGTCGATTATGTGATCCATTAATCTCAATCGATAAATTACTGAGGCAGCTTCCTGAGTGAATTATAATAAAATTATGATTCCCATGTATTTTTAAAGATGTATTTCTCAGATGCGGAAAAGAGTTTGCCAAATTAATTGATATTTGATTCCCTACCCCAGTAACTCTCCGCACATTTTGTTGAATAGCATAGTAAACATAAGCTAAGACTTCTCGCAAATAAGGAAACTTTTTGCCTTGCCTCCAAAAATAAATAAGCATGATTGTAAATAACCTTATTGAGGTTTTATATTTGAAGAATTATATCTTGATGTTCCTGTCACGAAGGAGCTATTTTCTTGCGCCTAAATGCTGTCTAAGCTTTATCGCTCTTTGATAACTAACTTCTTGCAATGCACCAATTCGCTCCAGATTATATTCCGATAAAACTCTATCACGTGCTGCTTCTCCAAGTTTCATCCGTAATTCAGGATTTTTCAATAATTCAATAACGGCTTCTGCAATTTTCTTGGATTTGTATGGGGGAATTAATCGTCCTGCTTTTCCCTGATCCAACATCTCTGACATACCTCCAGCACTGCTGCCTACAATACCTCTTGCTGCCGCCATTGCCTCTAAACAAACATTCGGAAAGTTTTCCCAACGGCTAGGAAACACACAAATATCTGTGACTGCAAGGATTTTAGGAATATGTTCCAATTCAACCGGGCCTGTAAACTCCAGGGAATTCCGATAGCGTTTCAGTTTTCGTTCCAGATATGCCTGCATATCTAAGCCTGGTAGGGGAGATGGCAAAGGTGTACCAACAAAACGGAACCTGGCATCAGGATGCCGTTTCAAAATTAATGGAATTGCCTGTGCCAGTTCGAGAATACCTTTGCGAACTTCTAACCTACCCACAAATGTAATCGTGTTAGTTTGAGTTTCTACTGGAATATCCAGTAGCTCTGTATTTGGGATGTAGGGATTGGGGATATGCACAACCTTCTCGGTAGGAAGATCCCAGGCTTCAATCAGTTTTTCACCTAATGCCTGAGACGGCGTGGTTATTTCATCCGCATCCAAGGTGTGTAACCGCTCAATGTCAGTAGTTACATCGTAGTTATAGCTCGGGAAGGGTGTTGGCTTTTGCCCTCGACGCAATCCTCCCAAATACCAACGAAGTTTTTGGTGAAATAATGGTTTAACGTAATTGATTTTGTTAATTAAAAATCTAGGTGTATGGAGTTTGACTACTAATGGAATATCTGGAACAAGGTGCACGGCCCAAGAAGCACACGCACTGATTTCAGGTCCTTCCAATACATCAAATCTTACAGTACTATGGCGTTCTGCAAATAAACGTCCTATCTTTTCCGAGAACAGAAAATTGTTTTGTTCCTGAATCCGATGGACAACAATACCATTTTCAATGTGAGTTTCACAACGATGAAGACTACCTGCAAATACCTCTACATAATGACCGCGTTGTTGCAGTATTGCAGCAACTTGATACATATAAGTCGCAATACCACCATTTGATGTATCTGGAGGATACTCATAGCTAATAAAGGCAATGTTCATGGTAGAGATGAAATGGAGCACTGTCACTGCTTGTTTGTTGCAATAGTCTTATTAAATTGAGTTCGCCACTGATTGATTGCTGCTAAGTTTATGTTGATAGTTGTTCTAGTTGAACCATCAATCCACTGGCTTATTTTTTCAAATTCTTCACGAGCTGCAGTTGGTAAATTGGTATCCTTGGAAATTTCTTTTGCCCGATTATCAATCTCAATTACTAATGCCCGCCGCTTATGATGCAAACACTTAATGCCACCATGTAATCTAGTGCCAATGTAGTCAAACCATATCCCTGAATTCAAAAAATGCTTAAAAGCATCATATGAATGTTCGATAATCGTTATTGATCTCTCTAAATTTGAAGTTAGATCTGAGATGTATTCAAAATCTCCTCTTCCTTGGGACCAAGCAAATACTTTTCGATATTTAGAAAGCACTAATTCTAGTAACTTTTTGTCCAATTCAGGATTCTTCGCATAGTCAGTTACCATGACCAAGGCATTGTCCGATTTAACTGATGTAATCTCCTGCGGTTTAATATCTGCCAGTGACCACATTGTTGGACAACCCGTATTTAATACATTCTTGATGCCAATAGAACGGAGTTGTCTTTCAGTATAACTGTCTCTAACTGAATGCATCAGATGATTTGAAAGTATAGATTTCAAAATCAGCCCGGTTTGAAAATTGGGTTTATCTTGATAAGTTTGCCAACCAACACCTAATAAAATAGTTTTTCTAATCTTTAACTGTTGTCGCCAGGAAAATTGCCATTTCCGGTAACGATTCATTTGTGAACTAAGTAAATTTGTTCCCCCTACAAATGCGAAAGGACAATTACGTGCGTAATCAATATGCTCCTCCTGTGGAAATATATGAGTTGAGATCCTAACAATTTCACTAACCTTGAACAGGCTTTGAATTTCTTGTTCAACTGACTCTTGAATAATCAAATCTCCAAGATTGGCACTAGGAGTACCGTCATTTTTTTCAACTCCTGGATCGAATAAGCAAATTTTCATGGTGTTGTCTGGTTAAGAAAGAATTGGTAATACTGCTTTGTTCTTAAGCTGGTAGAACCCATCGATGATACATACAAACATTACCGTATCCAGTATTTCCAAGCACAGGGCGCCCTCGTAAATTGCCTTGTTCAACATCAACAATCTCTGCACCTTCAACTGCATCTTGTAATTCACCATCACTAACCAGAGCTACATTTATCCGGTATCGACCTGGTAAAAGTCCTAATTCATCTAGTTCACACACAATTGCATTGCCAATATGTGGATCAGTTATATCTTCCTGACTACGCACCGCACTATTGAAATTGATTACAGGTTGACCATATTGATCGTAGAGCGTAAAGATGCATGAAAGCCTTGGTCGAAGATTAGTGACATAAAACACAAATCTGGCAGGATGTCCTGTAGAAAGTGTTGTTGAGGTGTAGTCATCTCCCGTTGAAATTTTTATAGCAGTTAATCGCAATAGTCCTTTACCACGCCTATCAGTACGCTCTAATAAATTTTGAGATGCCGAACTTTCGAGTGTTGCTAGATAATGAGTAACTACCTTACTTGTCATATCATCTATCTGTACTGTTCCTTGGCTCAAAAAAAAACCACGGTTGCAAAGGGTTTGTACAACACCCAAATTATGACTAACAAATAGAATAGTGCGCCCCTCTTTCCCTACTTCTTCCATTTTCCCAATGCACTTCTTCTGAAACCCTGCATCCCCAACAGCCAGCACTTCATCCACAATCAAAATCTCCGGCTCTAAATGCGCCGCCACCGCAAACGCTAATCGCACATACATCCCAGAAGAATACCGCTTCACCGGCGTATCTAAGAACTTTTCTACTTCTGCAAACGCAACTATCTCATCAAACTTACGCTTAATCTCCGCCTTACTCATACCCAAAATCGCACCATTGAGAAAGATATTCTCCCTCCCTGTCAACTCTGGATGAAACCCCGTACCCACCTCCAATAAACTCGCAACTCTTCCCTTGATGTTGATGCGTCCTTGGGTAGGTTCCGTAATTCTACTGAGAATTTTCAATAACGTTGATTTTCCAGCACCATTACGTCCAATTATCCCAACTCTGTCACCCTGCTTAATCTCAAAAGATACATCCTTTAGTGCCCAAAATTCCTCATAATTATTTTGGGTTTTGGATTTTCCACTTTGGAATGGTTTTAACAACCCTTTTGCACCATTAGCAATTACATCCCGCAGTGCTGTGTAGCGTTCTTGCTGCTGATGTCCAATAATGTATTTTTTTCCTAAATTCTCAACGCGAATAACAGTGTCAGACATTATAAGATAATTCGTAATTCGTAATTCGTAATTCGTAATTTGTAATTTGTAAGAGTTATTTATAACCCTGTAATTAATTAAGTTAGGCAATAAATATAAATTTGATCAGAGCAAAAGGAATAATTATGTATGTTGTGAAATTTACCACAACCTTTGAATTGGATAAGCATCAAAAGCAGAATCAATACTCAGTATGGGTAATTGTTCAACAATAGCTTGAGCAATTAAAAGTCTGTCAAAAGGATCGCGGTGATGATTCGGTAAATTGGTTAAACCCCAAATATAAGTTAACTCAATAGGTAAAAGTTGTAGGGCATTTACACGCTGTTGATTTTCTATCAAACTAGGGAGAGATAAATTTAAGTTCAGCTTACCTAGTTGCAGTTTAATTTGCATTTCCCAAATGCTAGCAAGACTAAGCATCCAAGTATTGCTGGCATCAGTTAGTAGTTCTCTAACATTCTCAGATAGCCTTTCTGGATTTCCTGCTGCCCAGATAAATACATGGGTATCTAACAATAGATTCACTGCTCACCCGTCCAAAACTCATCTGGTAAAGGATCGTTGAAGTCCTCACTCATCCAAATCTCTCCCTGGTGTAAACCGAGTACACGTTGTTGTCTAGCTTGGGGTTTACCATATTTCTGAACTAAAAAATCAGCAAAGTCTAACAATGTCTGTTGTTGCTCTGGTGGTAGGGATTGCAGCTTTGCTATTAATTCTTGAGTGACATCCACTGTTTGGGTAGTCATATTCATCTCCAGGTTATAGCCAGGGTTATTTTAGGTAGGTTTCTGAAAAGAATTTTACCAATGATAAGGACGCACGCAATGCGCCCCTACGATGGATTTGCAATGGCATGGTCATTTAAATTATAGAAATTTGCTTATTTCTGGTTCAATTCGCCAGAAACTCAAGTCCCATCTCATAATCTGCTGGGAATGATGATCAAAGCGGTCAGCGATCGCCCCACTAACCCTTAAAATATAATGTACTAACCATGTTGTTCTAGCCATTCCTCCAAATCACTGATTTCTGTGAAATCTAACAGTGCTTCTGCCAAATTCTCTAAATCAGGTGTTGATAACCCCTCGATTTTTGTTTGTGTAGCGGATGAAATAACACCAAACCTACGCCGAATTAATCGTGATACTAAATTAACTCCTTCTTGTTGTAACCCTTGTTGTAACCCTTGTTGTAACCCTTGTTGTAACCCTTGTTGTAACCCTTGTTGCAACCCTTGTTTTTCTCCTTTTTCCAAGCCTTCTTTTAAAATTTCTTGATACCAAGGTGATTCTCTTAATATACTCATATCCCACCTCATAATCTGTTGCACTAAAGGTATCTCTAACACAAAGCTAGCAAA
>JAAUYI010028069.1_pt1 | contig 19995 bp, 17 predicted proteins | sample 7278041 | NCBI WGS metagenome assembly JAAUYI01 (sample SAMN14350216, study PRJNA611818) | marine sediment metagenome | isolation source: surface marine sediment (0.6m) | place: French Polynesia: Moorea | collected 2018-08
GGTCTCAGTTTCAAATAATGTGGGTCGAGGCGATTTTATAGTTTCATTTAATGTGGTCTCAAAACGCGGATGATTTCGGGTCGAAGCGATTATGATTTCAGGTCACTACAACTAAGAGCCTTAGATGCTGATTTGGAGAAGCTAAAAGTTAAATCTCCCTACACTGGCACTGTGCGGCGGGTGAAAGTTGAACGGGGGTCAAATAGTCAGATAGCAGTTACTTTGACCATTCAAACTCAGGAAATGCTGTGAAACATCTTCTCAGGAATCTTGTAACGTTAGGTGCGATTATTGCTGTCATTGGAGTCGCCGCAGTTGTCACAAAAAACCGCAGGACTGAACCGCCCCAAGTAGGTTATGCACCGGGCAGAGTTGTACCAAAAGCTCCACCAATTGATTGGACAGTAACAAAACCTGCCTATGATGGGGATACCATCAGCGTTTCTCGTAATGGTGAAAAACTGAAAGTTAGGTTTGCTTGCATCGATGCACCAGAGTTGGCGCAACCACTTGGTAAGGAATCAAGGGACTATTTGCGAAGTCTCATAGATAGCTCCAGGGGAAAGGTGGGGCTGAATGTGATTAAGTCTGATAGATATGGGCGTAGTGTGGCAGAGGTGTGGATAGATACGCCGCAGCGTGGAAAAGAGTTAGTGCAGAGCTTGATGGTGGTGAAAGGACTGGCTTACGCATACGAGCAATATAAAGATGATTGTCCCACCTGGGAGGGGGTAAAAGCTGCCCAAGATTCTGCAAAGCAGCTGCGTTTAGGGGTGTGGAGTGGGAACTACCAGGAACCTTGGGCTTACCGCAGATAGAAGAGGAGTAAGTGATGAAAGCTTTTTTTACCCTGCGTTTATTAGTGGCGATCGCCCTTCAGCCGAACAATTCTGCAGCCGGCAATTGATATGCAATAATTGAGTAACTTTAATATTATATAGTTATACATATAATCATATATTATATATGTATAATCTATGTGTGAATAATAACTATCGCATAAGAATACATATAGGAATCCTACTTGAATTTTAAAAATGTACTGAAACTCAAAAGCTGATATAGCAAGGCTAAAGTCTAAAAACTCTTTCAGAAATCAAACCGGATTCCTATATAAATAAAAAAGCTTAAGAACCGGCTGGGAAACTAGACCACTATCACATCTACCAATTGTCAAAGGAGCAATTGGTAGATGTGATAGTGGAACAGGCGTTAGGGATACAAGTATTCAAGAGTACAATCATAGAATTAGATTAAATGATGGACAAAGTAAATTTTTTTTCAAGCGAGTTTCAACATTCCCGATTATCTATTCCATCTCCATTAATGGTAACGGAAAAAAAATCATTTGCTCACTATACAATAACCAAAAGATTACCAGCTACTATCAAGCAAATCATAGAGAATAATAATTTTTCTCCACCCGTTGTTCAAAATTTAGAAAATTTATCTCAAGAAATTTTTGATGGTTTCATAAGACCTTTAAAAGATGATGGAGGAAATGATTTTACCGCTTGGTTATCTTATATAGAGCCTTTTCAAGAGAAAACCTGGTTTGAAATCCCATTTTACTTTGCTGAAACATATTTCTATCGAAGAATTATTGAGGCTATAAACTACTTTAAAGCAGAACAAGCAGTAGACCCATTTCAATATCAAAAAAATCAAAGCTTAGAAGTCGCAATCGACTCTATCCAAATTATTAGCAAACAAGTTAATAATTGGCATAGTCAACTATCTAATAACAATCATTTATTAAATGAAGTAAATTTAATTAATTTGCTCTATATATCTTTATGGGGAAATAAAGCCGATTTAAGTCGTTGGTCTGCTGAAACAAATAAAGACCAAAGCAATACTATAAAAGTTAAATCTCAAAAAAAAGATATTTTTATTGATGATACACCCGATTTAATCAAGTTAATAAGCACTTTTCAGAAAGCACGTATTGACTTGATTGCAGACAATGCAGGTTTTGAGCTTTTTACTGATTTATGTTTAATAGACTTTTTGCTATCTATCCAAGCAGCAGAGGTGTTTGTTTTACATTTAAAAGCACATCCTACTTTTGTTTCTGATGCTACAATTAGAGATTTTCGCCATATATTGAACTTTTTACTAGCCGATAGCAATGTTGAGGTTCGCTCTTTAGCTACTCGGTTAGAAAACTATTTCAATAATAATCGCTTGCTATGTCGAGAAGATTATTATTGGACATCACCTTTAGCTTTTTGGGATATGCCAATCTCGTTACAGCAAAATTTAGCTCAAGCTAGTCTTATTATTATTAAAGGAGATGCTAATTATCGCCGATTGCTAGGCGATTGTTCTTGGGATTTTACTACTTCTTTTGAAGATATAACCTGCTACTTTCCTAAACCTTTTGTAGCTTTACGTACTCTTAAGTCAGAAGTGGTGGCTGGTCTTCAAGCGAAGCAGATAGATATGTTATATTTTGAAGATTCTGATTGGTTAATAAACGGAGAACGTGGAATAATTCAGTTTGTTTCAAGCTAGTTTTTTTATAAGTAGAGGTAATATTATATTCATTGATTTTAAGCTGCTGAATTATTTTACCTGCTATTTGTTATGGAGTCAGGACTTACGCAACTGGCACAAGCAATGGTGCACAAAGCGCACTGAATACCCAAAAAACTACACAGAACACATAGCAATATCTGGACGTTTTAGTTGCTCAATTAAATAATTTGAAAGTAAATTATGCTTTATTTTATAAATAGTTTTACCTGTGTTATAAGCTAAAGTTTTCAGTCTTAGCCAAACCAGCATAGCACAAGCAATATGATTTCGTTGAAGACGGGCTTTACGACATTGACATGATTCAATGCCAGTTAATTGTTTTATTTCCCTGTGAAACTCCTCTATTTTCCAACGGATTTTACGCACATGAATGTGCAACATCCGATTCCCTGTTTCCTAAACTCATATCTTGCACCTATTCGTATAAACCAGGAAAAATTTAAAAACAGCGCAATAAAGCTACATTATTCTACTTGGTTTTTATCGCTCAATTAAGCTTTTAGCCTTAATACTGAGTGATTAAATTACATCAATATTTCCAGGTGCAAGATGTGAGCGCCCAAGGAGGGGAAGTCATGCATTCACTCATTCACTCATTCAAAAGTATGAAATTCCCTCCCAACAAATAAAACTAGCATATTTTTCTTGTTTGGCTAAAAGCTTTGATATATAAGGGTTATAAAATGTGCAAATTAGGAGTAAAGGGATTTTTAGAGTAATTTATCTGGCACGACTACTTATCTGTATGCCATACAATTGAGAGCTGCTATATACAATATCTTAGCTTATTTTTCACCGAATTTACTGTTTTAATCGAACTGTATTTGCTGATTTTTTGAAATATTTGATCTAGTGAAAGCTGATGCGGAGCATAATTCATCATATTACTTTTCTCATGCAGTAACCAAAATATTGGCATCAAATGTGAGTATATCTCCTTTCTATCAATCCAAGGACGAATAAAAGAATTTGATAAATATTGCTGAAAACTTTTATTGTCGTTATTTGTCACTAAATAATTAGAATTATTCTGATGAGATAATTCGTAAACTTTAACATAAAAATCATCAATAATAGGGGATAAAGAATCAATATACTCAGAATTAATATCATCATAATAACCCATGATAAATGACTTGAATGGATTATAATTAAGTACCTGCTCTTTTGGAAAATTATGCAAACAATTTGGGTCAGTTAAAAAAGTAATTAAATAAGCTATACCACTAGCTGCATCACGCATAATTTGCAGAGGTTTTTCAATTGATGAACATTCTTCTAATAACCTCGATGAATCAAGATCAATCAGGAATACTTCACCTGTATCTACGCAATAACTATAATTATCGGGTGCACCAGAATAACGATAAAAGCCAGCTTCACTGAATTTTCTGATAGTTCTTCCATACAATCGGCTCAACTCTGTTATGAGAGATAATGCTGGATTTACACTATTAACAATGCCGAGATGTTTCATCCATTCGTTCAATTTTTTTTGCTCTTTTTTATCAAGAGTTTTGTATTTAAAAACAGAATCTGCTCGTAGATAAGTATTTTGTGGAATTCCTGTAACAACAACACCTAGAACTTCTGACTTTGTCTTACTCAATGAAAATTTCAGCTCTGAATCAAGATATTTATATACGCTTATAGGTATGATACTTGGACAACCAACTTTTATTAGAGCCTTTGACACATTAAATTCCCTGTATGCTCGCTCCAATGTGATAGCACCAATAGGTGCAGGAGTACTTTTAACAGGAATAAAGTCGCCATGCTTGTTAAATCCAAGATGGGGGTTGTTGTTGTGTACAGCTAATGTAGTAGGTTTAATAATATCCCCACTGTGTGTTCTCGCTCCCACTCCTTTTAGCTTTATAGAACTTATTTTTAAATCACTACCAGGAATAACAATAGGTTTTTTCAGTAACTGAAATGCTGAACGACCAATTCTAAAAAATTTTGGTTGTACTTCCCAGCTAATGATATTACCTAAAGCTTGTGTTTCTGGATTTGCTTGATCAATACCATCGTATTTTTCTAGCAAGGAGTATGATAGGGAATTCATTTTCTCTTGAGACTTAGTCATTTAGGATTTAGATACTGACGAATATGAACTGCTACAGTAGCGTTCTGGATAATTTCCAAAATTTTTACAAAAAATAAAATTTTGTCTCACTCAAGAAGCAAGACCATATACTCTTAACTTGCACATTCAGTAGATCACAAACTTTCGGAAATTGATGTAGGAATAAGGGTTTCAGCCATCGTCACTTTTCGAGTATTCAGCATGAGTTTAAGAGTGATCGCTTAAAGACAACTCACGGTATCGCCTGAAACGCTTATTAAAAGGTGCTTTCAAGATGGGGGGAAAGTAGCGAGTCTACCATGAGCCGCCACGCGACGGCTGAAACTTTTACCCCAAGGTAGTTTCAGAAAAATTTTTCAACTTTTATCCTAAAAATGGGATTTTGACCGACTGGATACGCATATCAGGCTGTACCATTTGAACCCTCCCAATTTTTGGAGCCTGAAAGCCTTGTGGCTACGTTGTCAAATCCTGTACCAAATAACTTAAAGTTTAATTGCTACTACAAAAACAAGGTTTTTCGCCGATTTATGGGTAAAAACGAAATTTTATTTTTGTAATCCTTTCACAGCAATACTTTCAGGCGTTGTGTGGCGGTTCGTGACAAGCTCGCTACTTTCCCCCCCAAAAGTCAAAATTATTAAATCCCCTCCCAACAGATGAAACTAGCACCTGCATTCTTGTTCGGTTAAAATCCTTGCTATATAAGGGTTATAAAATGTGCAAGTTAGGAGCGTTTTACTGGCGGCGATCGCCACCCGTTACTGATGTAGAGAAACTTGTATAATGAAAAGTATCCTGACAGTTAAAGCCGAATTATCAGTAGTGCTTTTAAGCCTGCTTAGGAGCGTGGTTCTGGGCTTCTGTGGTTACTATATTGGTGAAGTAGCTTTGGCTACTATCCCGTTCAGAAGATTATCTAAAAATACCAGCCCAGGTCAGGGTTCTCATCATTAATTGATTCTAGAGTTGATATTGACTCTAGAAGGCTTTGTTATGCCTTCAAGTTTCCATAGCCCATAAACTTTAACGATTTTTGGTGGTTTTAGCCTTTAGTTTTGGCGCAATGAGTTTCTCAGAAGTAAAGGTTTATTCTATCTTTTAAAACTTTTTGCGGCAGAACTCTAATTTCTTCAGTTCCTGATTTACTTTAGTTGCTACTTGTTGAGGTGTTTCTCCACTATTAACAAAAATAGAAATATCTGCTTGAGCGTATAAAGAACGCCGTTGTATAAATATTTCTTCTAGTTTATGTCTCAACTGTTGAGAATCTAGTCCCCTGAGATTGGGTCGAGGTTCATCTCTAATGCGTTTATGTATTTCTTCCACTGACAGATTCAGCCAAACCACAACTGTTTTGTCTTGGCAAAGATAGTGCCAGTTTTCCTGTCGCATTATTATTCCTCCACCACACGCTACGACAAGGCGAGTGCGGGTTGTAACTTCTGTCAAAACTTTAGTTTCTACAGTTCTAAAACCTTCAACTCCTACTTCGTCTACAATTTCGTAACATGATTTTTTTGTTACCTTTTCAACTTCTGAATCCGTATCGGTCCAATTATATTCAAGTTGTTGAGCAAGGACGGGTGCAGTTGTAGTTTTTCCAGATCCCATCATTCCTATCAAATAAATAATGCTTTTTTCTCTAAAAATCATGATGTTTTGCTAATTTTAGGATAATTCTGGCTGCTACAACAACACCATTACTTATGACCCAATTGCCCCTAGTATTTTCAGTGTATTTTTTTCAGCTTCAGTTAAGCCATTAACACCAGTAATGTTCATTCCCTCATAGAGTCTTTTAGCTTTCAGTATTCTGGCACAACTACTTGTCTGAATATCCCAAAGCTGAATAGTCTCATCATCACCTCCACTAGCTAGGATTTGTTCATCGGGACTAAAGGCTACTGTGCGAACAAAATTGGTATGCCCTGTCACAGTGTGGCATTGATCGGTATTTATATCCCATAACCTTACAGTATTATCTTTACTACCACTAGCAAGGGTTTTACTATCTAAACTAAAAGCTACTGACCAAATCCAATCAGTATGCCCTTGGAATTTTTTAATACATTGACCAGTACGAATTTCCAACAATCTTAATACTCGGTCATCACCGCCGCAGGCTAGGAACTGACCATCGGGACTGAAAGCTACTGCCCGAATTGAATTAGTTGATTCATGCAAGGTTTTGAGATATTCTCCTGTTTCTACAGTCCATAATTTTACTGTTCCATCTCCACTACTACTAGCTAGAATTTTACTATCAGGACTGAATGATAAAGACCATACCCAATTAGTATGCGCCCGAACAGAATTATGTGGCTGAAAAGAAGGTTGTGAGGAATTGTGACTTGTGATGAGCCTCCAAATTCTTATATATCCATCTCCACTGCCACAAGCTAAAGTTTGACCGTCAGGGCTGAATGACAATGACCGCACTGAAGTAGCAGTTGCTTTTAAAGTTTTAATACACTCACCCTTGCTAACATCCCACAACTTAACCGTTTGGTCATCGCCTGCACTAGCGAGAGTTTGGCCATCGCAACTGAAAGCAACTGACCATACCAAATCTGTATGTTCCTGAAAAGCATTGATACATTGACCAGTATCTATATCCCATAGTCTTACCATTTTGTCTCTACTTCCACTAGCGAGGGTTTGAGCATCGGGACTGAAAGCAATTGATAAAATCAGATTGGCTGGTCCTTGCCAAGTTTTGAGACAGTTACCTTGACTAATATCCCATAGCTTTACTGTTTGGTCATAAGTGCCACTAGCGAGGGTTTGAGCATCGGAACTGAAAGCAATTGACCACACACTGTGAGTATCTTTCAAAAGTTTTCGGAAACTTCGATCAGTATTAACATTCCACAGTCTTACTGTATGGTCTTCACCGCCACTGGCGAGTGTGTTACCATCACTACTGAAGGTAACACAACGGACTTGATTGGTATGTCCCTGCAACGTTTTTAGTAATTGACCCGTCCTGATGTTCCATAATTTCACCTTTCCTTTTGGATCTTTGCTACAACTGGCGACAGTTTCATCATCACAACTGAAAGCAATAGATCTTACCCCATAGCTATGCGCCTGCAAAGTTTTGAGGCATTTACCTGTGCTGATATCCCATAGCTTCACCGTTTTGTCATAGCTGCCACTAACAAGAGTTTTACTATCTTTTGGACTAAAGGCGATTGACCATACAGAATCCGTGTGTTCCTCTAAAGTTTGGAGGAGTTGATGGGTGCTAATATCCCATAATTTTATCTTTGTGTCATCACCGCAACTGGCAAGAATTTTACCATCTGGACTGATAGCAACTCCCTTTACTGCTTCAGTATGTCGCCCTAAAATTCCGATACAATAACCGTTCTTGACATCCCATAGTCTTACCGTTCGGTCATCACTCCCACTAGCTAATTTTTGACTATCAGGACTAAATGCTATTGACCATGCCCAACCCTCGTGATCTTCCAAAATGCAAAGTTCTTTGCCATCCGTTAATTGCCACAGACGAATTTCTCTGTTACTATCACTTATTGCTAAAATTTGACCATCGGGACTAAAAGCTACAGAACAAATCCGACCTAAGGTTTTAGTAAAAACTGATTTAGAAAAGTTTGTGTTAGCAAAATTGACATTGTGTAAAGGTACACCTTGTAAGTAGGCTTGCCATATAGCTAGATTGGAAAAATCATAGCCAGTTAAATCTATATCTAAATAGGTCAAAAAATTGATAATATTCCCTACTACATAACTGGGTTTTGGTAGTTTAGGTTTTTGGCGAGATTGGCGAGGTTTTGGCAAGCTTTCGAGAATTTCATCTAGTTTATCTTCAATGTATATATCAAAATCATTAAATCTGTCTACAAGTGGTTTAAGAATAAGTCTTTTTTGAGTTTCTCTTATATAATCTGGTGCTTGTGCTTTAAGGAGTGTATGACTTTTTAAAATAAAAATTTGCCCAGTTTTTATTTCATCACAAACTTCTTCAACCAATCGAAACGTCATGTACTCGATTAGTAAGTTTTGTAGAGTGTATTTATTATTTTCACTTATTTCTAATGGTATTCTTCGCTGTAAAGTTTGTAGAGTATTTGGTAAATTTTCTTTTGATGAAGATAATAATATATCGTCTTTAAGCTCTGAAAACGAAACAGGTTCACGATTAATCGCTAACCAATATGTAATTTCTTTTTGTTCTTCATCTGATTGATTATCATCAGATAAACGTTTGAAATACCAATCTAGCATTTTACGAATAGCATCTCGTTCATCTTCAGAATCACGAAGAGGTTGACCAATGACAAATTTTGCTTCTTCTAAAAATTGCCCAATATTACCTTGAAATCTCTTTTCATATTTAATATATTTGGCAGCTAACTTCAAAAATAAAGGATTACCACTGTATAAGTTACATACTTCTTTTAATTCGTTTTCTGAAACAGAAATACCATTAAAAAATTGCTGTACATCTCCAAAATTCAAACCTGACAATTCTCGAAAACGAACAGCTCCATCTTCACTTGCTAGTTTTTCTAGATTCTGCGGTTTTTCTCGGCTAGTTAATAATAAACAACTATTATGCTCTCGTTCTCCAATCGCATCAAAAAGTTTGCGATAATCTTCATATCCTTTTCGATATTGTCCTGTTAACTCTCCACTTTGCATAATTGACTCGACGTTATCGAGTATTAAAAGACAGCTTGAAGGGTTTAAATAATCTTGAATTATTACATTGATTGCATCAGATAAGTTATCAGGTAAATCATTTTTTTGTTGGTTAGATAAAAATTTAATTAAATCTTTTAGTATTTTGTCTAAGGGAGGAGCTTCTCGCAGACTTCTCCAGATGACAAAATTAAACTCACCTTGAATTTTTTCAGCAAGTTTTTTTGCCAAAGCAGTTTTACCAATTCCACCCATTCCAATAATTGTCACCAATCGACAATTATTTTCTACAATCAAATTTTCTAGTGTCTTTAATTCTTTATCACGCCCAAAAAAAACATCAACAGCAGGAGATTTTTCCCAATCTGGTTTTTGAGTTTCAATATTTAATTTTTGGTCAAAAAACTCAAATAGGTATCCATCTTCATCTCCATCATGACGCAGAAAAATAATTGGACGATACCATTCGTAATCATAATAACGCATCGCTTGAGATGCTAATTTCACTGCTTTTAATAATGATTGTTTAGCACCTAAAGCGCGATAAAATTGTTCTACAAAATTAGTTGTACTATCTTCACTAAGATTAAATGATGTGGCTACAACTGCTGGAACTTCACGAAGTACACTTTGGGCAATTCCGTTAAAAACAGACTCATTTTGATGAGCTAAAGCTGATTTACAAGCAGTTATAACAACTAATGCAGGTTTACTAATCGCTACTAAATTGGCAAATCTTTCAGCACTGATATAATCTGGATTTCCTTCATCATCCTCAAAAAGAATAAATCCTTCAGGTCTACTTAAAGGAGTTTTACAATGTGTACATATTTTCCGATGAGTAGGATAAAAAATTTTATTGCTTCCATTTTCAGGACAGAAAGGATTTTTGCACTGTCTTTTAAAAACACCATGTCCATCAAAATGGATTATGTCAGGAAGTTTTTCTTGCTCGTTTATATTGTCAGTTAAATAAGCAGAAAGTTTTTTATAAGTTGATTTTTCTTTACTCAATTCATACCAAGTTAATAAACAAGCATGACCTTCTTGTTCTGCTTTTTTTAAGCCATTACGTATAAATAATTCTTTATTCTTTAGTTTCTGATTATCCTTTTCAGATGCGCTAGATGATACAAATAAAATTTTAATCTGCTTAACTTTTCTTTTTCCTGCTGCAAGTAAATTTCTATGAGCTATTAAATAAGAAAGAATCACTCGGCGTTTGGCTAAAAAATCCTGTCCATTGTTTACTAATTGCCAAGGGTATAAAGATAATCTAGATTCTTGAATCGCGTCAGCATCATACTGAATTTGAAGATGTAAATCTTCCTTTGAACCAGCCTTTCCGAGTTTTTGATTTAGTGCTTCTCTAATTTTGTCGGGAAACAGAGCATCATAGAGTTTTTGACCTATATTGTCCCGCATCTTATCGTGAAAAAAAGGCTTATCCTCACAGAGAATTCCTTCTCTTACCATCCAATCCTTATCGTTTCCTTTGCGATGTTTGTATTTAGGATTAAATGTATTGAGTACATTAAGCACCGTGAATAGATTAGAATCTTCATTACCATCTGAAAAGGGTAATAATGATTCTTCTTCCCCATACTTATCAGCATAAATTCTAAAATTTATACCACCTATCGGAGATAAATTTAACTTTAGTTTTTCCATTGAAAAAGATTAATAGGTCAAATATCGTCATCATCACCTTGGATAACTACTTTTGAAGCTGCTGCTTTGATTTCTTCTTGTTTATCTGGCTTGATACGATTCCATACTTCTTGGTTCAAACCAATAGCTGGCGTAAGAGTTAGTGTAATTTTGTGTACATCTTCTCGACTAGATTTTCCTGTAACTTTCCCCCCACCTTCTAGTTCTCCTAATTTCAGAAAGTCAACGCTTAAAACCTGAACTTTAAGTTCTGTTTTTCCTTTACCTTCAGCTTCTCCAACAATTTCTTTAGAAAAAGTTACTTGAAGTTCTAATTCTGCCTTTTCTACAAAAAAAGCTGGTGAGTCTTTATTTGTACTTTCTAACTCATTTTTGATTTTGGTAATCAGTTCATTCAGACCAATATTTTTTGATAATTTAGGCATAATTAATCTTCTGGTAGGGCTGCTAATTCGGGAGATTCAAATATTAAGCGCAAACGGATGTTATGATTATTTGCTTGTGTGCCAGCCATTGTAGCGCGGAAAGGATATTCAAGAATCTCAACTGTAGCAATTAGTGCCTCTCACTTCTGCTTCTAGAGTTGTCAACCTCTTTTCCAGTTCCATGACCTTCCGGCTTAGTGGCACGTCATCAATACTGCCGAGATAATAAGCCAAGGCATCAATCATTACTCTGGTCTTAGTGGTACGATTTTCCTTGGCATAGTCATTTATCCGCTTTTCCAGTTCTGGCGGAATGCGGATACTGAATTGCGGTATACTCATAGGGAGAATTACGTAACTTTACTCTTCAGTGTAGCAACATATTTTTTTGATGGACATTAAGTAAAATTAAACAAACGGATACTTAGAAGTAGTAGCCACATTATCAAACCAACCCATCTAATAAATTCGATATCTCCTTCTGCGCTCGTTGACAGTTGTTGTCATAAATCATCAACGTCCTGGGGTCGGCGTGCTTGCTAAGTTTCTGAACTTTCCTAATATCCCCATTCGTGGCATCAAGCGCCGCCGTAATTGAACTCCAGAGCCTTATCCTGTGTAGGTTCACACTCGCTCATTACCGGAAAGAAGTTGATTATATCTTTCTCATACTTCCTTCGGGTGTTAGGCGATCGCCCATCATCAACTTTCACCAATTTCATGTCGCTGCTCAATTTGTGCAAGATACCCCAACTCAACTGGTGTAAAAGCCACTGGTCGCTCTAGCAGACTCAGTATTTCCACCTCAAACGGGTCTAAGTTGCACTGCCTCAGCGCGTGAATGCGAAGACAAACCTCCTGACACTGCGGTTCATTCTCCAAACCCACAGCTTCCACCTGTTGGTGCCTGAGTGTGTATTTATACATGGTCATGGTACTCACATCCCGTACCCACACCTCAACGGTACTGTCATGTACAGCAGCAATACGCCCTAGGCGGTGGTCAATCTTGTTGTTGTTGGGGGTGTGAATTTCGACCAGTCCCCCCTGCACCAGCTTGAGATGGTGTGCCAACTCAACGTGGTTCATAGTTTCTGCTTGCTCCACATTCAAAGAAAGTTGTTCCACATTTAAATATCTCAGGTAAATTAACTCGCGTGAGCCACCATCAAGTTCCACAATTGCAGCATCTGGGTTGGGGAATTGTGTGATTTTACCAGATTGACCGGGGAACAGGGGATGGTCGTCTTTTACCGTGACGCGGTTTCCAATCTTCAGGCAGTTTGGTACGCTGTCATCTCCTTCCCGTGGCGGGTCTGCTTGTTTCCCAGATTTACCAATCTTGGCTGTGTTCATTTTGGCGACAGTGCCATGTTTAGTTTTGTAGGTGCGCTTTGTGTTGTCACTGATAACGTTATCAGTGAGGCGAGAATTTTCACTGAAAATATTATCAGTGAGATTGCCTCTCAACTTCGACACAAATGGCTGAGACACCTTACACTGCCTACCAATTTCCCTATCGCTCCACTCCTTCCACTCCGGGTCTTGTAGCAGCGTCATCACAGCCCGTCGCTTATCTGTCCGAGAACGTGGTAAAGCTGGCTTGTGGTCAGCATTAGCACCCACAGAGTAAAGCACTGCATCACGGTGGCTGCCCTGGTGAATCACACAGGCTATAACTTCTTCTTCACGGTTGTGGTGTGCCTGCCAACGATGGAAACCATCAGCTAACCAGTAGGATTCACCATCATAGAAGACAGCGATCGCTTCCAATGTAAAACCATCCTCCATCTGCTCGGACAGGAGCTTAACGTGCTTCAAATCAATGGCAGCCCTGGGCTGGGTTCCACCATCACGGCGAATTTCATCCAACGTCAAGTACTCCACAGAGGACAGAACTTTCCCGTTTGCAGCAGTATCTACATCTGGGGATGGTGGCTGTTTACGGTTGCTACTCATGCGTCCACCTCCAGCCCAAAGTGAGCCGCCGCATCCTGCCAATTGTTCGGGTACATCCTCTTGAGGTATTCCAGGGTCAAATCATCAGCCGCCGTTTTGACTGGTAATCTAGCCCCCATTGGTTCGACTGGTTGTCTGCTGATTTGAAACAGGAACACCCCTCGCGGATTATTTATGGTTTCCCAAGTACGCTCGATGTGCGCCACTGCACCGTAGGCTTGGGATATGTGGTGAGATGCGATCGCTTTCCTAACCCTCCCATCTAGCGGTATCTCCAACCCCTCCAACTTATTCCTCAAGTCCTGGGGTATTTGAGAATCTTTCTCAGTTGGCGCGGAGGTTCTCCCCTGTTGTGGTTTTTGTGGTGAAGGCAGGGTATTTGATATGTGGGTGAAAGAAGAACCAGAAGTAGTGACATCTGTTGGTGAAGATTCTTGGTTTTGTTGCTTGACCTGGGGTGTTGGTTCAGCTGGTGTAGCTTCCTCTTCAATTTTTTCAACCGCCCCGGTCTGGTTGGTCTGAATATTTTGAAGAGTCTGAAGAGAGCCAGAATCCTCTAATGGCAAGGGTTTTGAGTCTTGAGTTTCTGAAGTCCCAGAATCCGTTCTGAAATCCCGTAATTCATTCTGGGATTCCGTAATCAATTCTGGATTGTCAGAATCCACTGCTTGTTGACAATCAATAAGTTCTGTTTGTTGAGAAGATACCCATTGAACAACAACTTTACCAGTCTTAATATTGATAATTTCCAGCTTTCTTAACTTGCCCAGTGCTTCATACACACTGCTTTCTGGAATTAACCACCGCAGGGAAAATTCTTTGGGGACAATTTCAATGGGGCGATCGCAAAAAGGATTCTCATAGCGCAGAGCTAAATGAACGTAAGCTGCATTGTTGATGAGCTTGCTCTTCCTCAAAGCCATCAGCTCTGACTTCTGCAAAGGATAGAATCCTCCAACAACCTTTTGGTTGCCGGTTCGCTGAGGAACTGGTATGTATGTCATGATAGATGTAGTTTTTTATTAAGAATTATTTCCCCGTCCTCGTCACAGGACGGGGTTTTTGTGTAAATTGACCTTACTTGCATCTACGAGACTGTTGTAATCCGCTTACCGAATTAGTTGACTCTAAACTGTTGCAAGTAGCCTAGGCGGATAAATGCCCGATTAATTTTCTATATTGTAGGCTATTTAATAGAATCAAAAAAGTCTTTTTGTTAGACTATAAATGTAAATATAAATTTGAAATTATATGGCACATCTAAATTCTTTGGCGAATCTTCAGCATGAAGGACGACCATTGAAACGTGGTTCAGCTAAGAAGCATAGACGTTTAAGTGTGACTGATGAGGGTTGGCAGGGATGTGTTGAGTTATCTCAAGAGCTAGGAATTTCTGTTTCAGAGATTATAGAATCATTGGGGCGTGGAGAGTTTATTTTAAGTAGACCATTAAAGAAAGCGAATATGTAGACTACTATATAGATAGTCCTATTGTATGTTTGGGGCTTAGAAAAAATGGCACGACCTGGTGGTAATCCAGATTTTGGGAAAAAGTATCGCTTTGATTACGGAAGAGAGGAACCGCTATCAGAGCAGGTAAAGGTGTTGATGCATCCTAAAGTAAAGCAGCAGCTTAAAAATCTGGCTGACCAGAAAAAATGCACGGTGCCAGACATAATTAGAGCTGCGATTGACCAATATTTAGAATTAGAAAACGAACAAACTCTTCACGCTAGTTAGAGAAAATGTGGTGATTACCCCATGTCACCACACCTAACATGAGAGTTAGAGGTAACACGCACCCAAATGCCAAATCCAAATCCAAGCCCTAAAACAAGATTTGCGACCGACAGGAAAGAACCGCTAAGTGAAAAACTAACTCTGCGGATGACTGCTTCTATGTATTCAAAACTGTTACAGCAGGAAGACTATCGAGAGTTTATTAGAGAAGCAATTGACAATGAGTTTAAGCGGCGAGGCCTGGACGCACCTTCTGCATAAGGATGCTGTGGTTGTTATTCGACATTCGAGCGATCGCATCCCCTGGTTGTTATATGGAGCAATCCTGGACTGTAGAAGCCTTGGGGCTGCCGCAGACTAAAAAGTAGTAAGTAATAATTCTGTGGTTTTGGGCTGAGTGAGTGGAATACTTCGAGCCAGACATTAAAAGCAAAGCATCATGTTTGAGATACGCCAAGGCTGAGAAAGAATGTGGCGAAAATGAATTACTGTAGATTTTTACTTTATTCAGAGTGATTTTATTTTTGGGGAAATGACCCATATCTATAAAGATGAAGATTGGGTCACAGTAATTAATTTTGTTCTAGCTTATTACTTTACTTCTTTACACTTATATATTTTGGTATCTTGTGATACTAAAATACTGATTTTGGTATCTTGGTATACAAAAAAGTAGCAACCGTTACAACGTGTCATTCTGTTCTTATTGTAATTTTGATTTTGTAGTGAGGATGTTTTGGGTCGCAGTAGTTAATTTTGTTCTATGATTTTTATCTTTCTACGCACCTCCATCCTCCCTTCATCTAAATAAATTGGAGGTTTACCAAATGTTTAAACGTGGTAATCAGGCTAGCCCTAGTCTGTTATCTTTTTTAGTTCTTGTGGTCGTTTTGGGATGCCTAACTCTTGCTGTTATAGATGATGGCTACCGTAGTGATTTTGCAAGGTTGGCTGAGATTCTAGTGTCTGGATACATCGGTTCTCTCATGCCACGCCTACCTAGTTAATACTACACTCTACCTTGACTTGATGTTTTTTACTATAGATAACTAGTTATTATTTACTGTGGTAAAAAGTTTCAAAAATAGGATAGTAAATAGAGCAAAAGTATTTACAAGGTTTGTTGAGTGAAATTTAGGGAGATTAACAGTGATTATAGGTATAGTGACAGCTTTAATATCTGTAATCACAACTGTTATCCCTCCCCAACTACCAACTACCACTACACCGCGACCTTCGCGGTGTGGACAGCCATTTCATGAAGAAGCACGTCTTCTATATATTGCGATGACACGGGCAATTGACCAACTTATATTAAGCGGCGATCGCTCATCAGAATTTTTCACCCGCATCGAATCTGCATTGGGGAAAGTCTCAACAGCAGTGAGCGGGGGTTGAAGGTAAGCGATCGCATCGATTGAAAGCTCTCATCAGGGCGATAGATGAGTTGATTGGGGAGTTGGAAATTACTCACCCTTGCTTCCTACTAAAACTTGAGATAACGGGTGCGATCGCATTAATTAAGAATATAGACAAAGGAATATCAGAAGCCTTGGGAATATGGAAAACATTACACTATTTTCGTTGATATTCGGAAGGTCTGATACATCCTATTTATGTGCAAGGATATGAAACTACTTCAAGCTATTTTTAGACGTTGCGGTTACGCTAACAGATGATTGTACCAATTGCGTAGATTACAGCCACCATTACAGCCCCTCCTGCGAGGATGCCAGCAATCAAGTTACTTGGAATTAACGCCAATGGAATAGCGATTGCCCCCAACGCAAGAATTAATGCAGCAGGAGGTCCACCTTCATGCAGTAATTGAGGTGCAAACTTCCAAAATTGTTGTAATGGTTTGCCAGTAATGGCAACTGGAGTCAAATCCGTTGTTGGTGAATCGTTATCTTCGGGCAAGATAACAACTTCATTTTCTGAATGCAAATCATCATCAGACACAGAGATGATTTTCCTGCAATCACTCATAAGTATCAGTCTCCTTAAATTAAGTTAGTCTATCTCCACAAGTCGCCAACCTGACTGAGATATCTAAACTGAGATATCTAAATTGTAATGCTTTAAACAGGAAATTTGTAACTATTTTTCCTTGTAAAAATATTTTTTTACGTAACCCAATATAGAGCTTTAATTGGACTTTAAAAGAACAAAGTGAAGAGAATTTTTGTTCATTAATTATGTGGAAAGAGCTTATTTACATAAAATAAACCCTATAAAAGTTAGTCAGGTTGGCGATTTGACTTAATTAAAGGATCATAAGCTCTCTCCTTGTATTTATATTAGCTCAAATATCGCTTAATTGATAAATATAATACACATTTTAAATTAGTTGCTTGTATTACTCTTGATACATATTGTTGAAATTAATGTATTTTACCAAGTCTAGTAAGTAAAAAGCGAATAGTAGACTTGTCGCTGTTGGGAAACCGAAAATAGTTCAAACCTTGGCACTATATACTTTTTGGCGATTACAGCACTAATTAATTAAAATGTTTGCCACCACTAGGTTACAACGATTATTTAGTTTCTTTGGTGATAACGAAGAGTGTTAGCAGCTTTCCACCCTAGAAGTAAGAGTAAATTTTGTTTCCAGTGACATTTCTTGATATCACGCCTTATACTTACGTGTTTATTCCGAGTCATGTATCAAGTAAAGATGTTTTCCTATTCGTTTATAGGTCAAATTTAGGCTTCTATTAGTCCATATAGACCAGAAAATATTCTTTTCCTATATAAAATAACTGATTCAATACCTAGTAATATTACGTTAAACATCATGTATAAGATTAAATGTATAATTAAGAACAACTACCAACGACTATTTTAAATTTTCAGTATAAAAATGATATGTCAAGAACAACTTATAAGCTCTCTTCAGAGGGATTAAAGAAAGTTGAAAAGAATAGAATATTCAAAGGATGGGGAAGAACATCCAAGGAATGGTGTGATTTAGGCATGAGTTCAGAATCAACATTAAAACGATTTTTAAAGGGAGAATCAATTTCTGCCCAACATTTTAAGAATTTGTGCAATGCTGTAGGCATTGAAGAATGGCAAAAACTGGTTGACTGGGATGATGTAGACAGCACCAAAGTTGTCCCAGAGACACAAAAATCTCTAATAACAAAAAACATAACAAGCAATAATTCGACTTCAGACGAAAACTCTTCATCAAAGTATGGGCTTGCCGTTACCGGAGTCTTTAGCGCAGACAAAAAGCTCGAAATTGAGACGGCATTAGAAGCCGTTAGGAACTTGCTACTAAGCTGTCACATCGTGATGAAGCCACAAAAAGATGATTAATTGTCATCTAATGATGAATTTCAAGACTTAACTAAATACTTAGCTATATGGTTATTAATGTTGCTTGCAATACAATTAATCAACCCTAATAATACTTATTGCTTTGTAATATTAATAGCGACTAGATAATTGCTTTATCAGATCTACGCTTCAGAGAGAGTAGGTTTAGTTCAGATACAGTTCACAACTATTTTGGTTAGTTTTAGGTCAGCAATAGTTTCTTACCAATTACGATGTTTGTAGACTAGCTGTCACTATCATTCCGAAGCTTTAAAAATTCGGCACTTTCGCTTGTGCATGATTGTTGCGATCGCTCATTTAATGTTCAAGAAAATAATGCTTGTCCGCAAAAAATAATAGGGATGAGGTTTTACATTTGCGTATTGATGCGATAAGCCGGAGGCAATACGGCTCCGCGTATCGCACCCAGATTGAACCGTCCTGCTCCCCAGCTCACGCACAACCCGAACACCAACTCCAAACCCCTGGGCAGACCTCCGGGGCGATGACCTATGCCCCAAGCCCCTGGAGGCTGCCTTGAGAAAAAGCGATCTGTCTATTCCCCTCAAAAATTCACAAGGGCAGTTTTTCGATTCGCTTTACCTGTATCACTAACTCGCCCCCTAGAACCTCTATCACATTCTTTACTACTCTGTGCTTGGTATCTTCTGGGCTTTTTAACACTTTACGCATGAGAGATCCATATTTTTTGATGGCATCCTCTTCAGAAATGCCCGGACATTCATGTTTTCCGTACTCTTTGGCGAGGTCGGAAATGTTCCAGTTTTTCTCATGAAGTAGTTGTTGTAGGGCATTCATGCTGTATTTAAGCATAACGGTGCTATTTAATTTTAGTCCGAGTTTTGTCTACCACATGAGCTAACTAGCTGCCCACATTAGCTCAAAGTGCCATTAACATGGGGACGGAAAGTTAAATTAATCCTTTCACCAACTGGCTTGGAAGTCTTTGGTACTTGGTGAACCCAGTTTGACTGACATCCCGGTCGCATTAGCAATAAACTGCCATGTTCCAGCCAAAAATCCGTGGATTCCCCGCCGCTATTTGGCTTTAGCTGAAATTTACGAGTAGCACCAAGGGTAAGGGAAGCGATCGCTGGTCTTGTTCCCATACTCGGTTCGTTATCGTTATGCCAACCAATTGAGTCCCGACCGTCGCGGTAGCGGTTGCAGATCACGATGTTGAAGCGGTAGTTTGTAGTGGATTGGATGCGTATTTGTAAATCTTGCAATTGTTCCGTCCAGGGTAAAGGTTCCAGTAATACCGATTTCGAGTAAAGGTAACTACATCCCGTATCACCATACATACATTCGAGCCTGGGGATAGGTATTGATTTACCCATAATTTTGATATTGTTCTGCCGCCAATCTAAGGTTTGACAATGGTCGTACAATTCGTTAGCTTCAGCTTTTGTGAGGAAATCGGGTATGTACTCCACAGGCGGTGGATTGTCTTCGAGGTTGAATAGGGTTAGTTGTTGCATTGGGTGTAGTGGTTGAAGGAAAGGTGGGGAGTTTAATAACTCCCCTGGTGCTGTTAATCCCAGCAATTAA
>JAAUYI010020732.1_pt1 | contig 19976 bp, 15 predicted proteins | sample 7278041 | NCBI WGS metagenome assembly JAAUYI01 (sample SAMN14350216, study PRJNA611818) | marine sediment metagenome | isolation source: surface marine sediment (0.6m) | place: French Polynesia: Moorea | collected 2018-08
TACGACCAGCTTTCTAGCTTTTAGTTCTTCGTTGGGCGGTAGGGTTCCCTTGTGAAACAAGTTACTAACTCTGCCTATATTAGCACAATTTAGCTTCTTTATCCCATCTTCTAAGGGTGGTAATACTGACTCCATAATGTTCTGCTGCTTCTTTTGGGGAGACATACGCTTTAGTCAATAACCTCTTCAAACCTTAACATTTCTCTTGTGGATATTTGGAGATATTTGAAAAGGTTTGGTAAGAAAATTATTTAATAGTAACGCCTCGCGTTTATCCCTTTGAAGTTTTGCTTAATCCAGAGGTGAGTGGCTTAACCAAGTCTTCTAAAGTACAAGCACAGCAAATAAGAACAATTGCCAAGCAGCGCATTATTGGTGAAGTAGTAGGTAGTTTAGACGAAGATGTAATGATACTAATTGATGCTGCCTTGAAATTACATTTGGGATTGAATTGAGTATGAATGAGACTGTAAGCGTTGCATCACCACTTAAGATATGCAGCCTCAATTCCCTGCTCAAATCTGATTTTGCTATCTTTCTCAAACCAACTAATCACTTGCTCGGAGGTTAAATCTTCTACAGCCACACCATACTCTTGGGCGATGTGCTTTAACAATTTCAGTGATGAAATTGTCAACCGAGTTAAAAATTTTTCTGGAGAAGTCAGCAAGGCTGCGTCAACCTTACCTGATTCTTCTAGGGTTAAAAACTGTTCTGATGGTGATTGAGACGGTACGTTCATAAAGTCAAAAGTCAAAAGTCAAAAGTCAAAAGTAAAGAATCTAATTAATATTTCCTTACCTATGGGTAGAGACAGAGTACTTTTTAGAAGTCACTCTCATCACTCCTACCCTGCACCGTAGACACGAAGTGGCTTCTGTTAAGTAGCCGCTACCGCGTCTACACTCCAGGGCGCAAGGCTTGCGCCCCTATTCCATCACTCCCTCACTCCTTCACTCCTCCCCTCCTTCCCTGGCTTGGATTAAATAGCCACAACGATGTTCGCCATTAATAATCCATTGAGTACGTTCTACTGTACAATCTGGTAACACCGCCGCAAACATTTCTAATTCATGTCCGCACACACTGGGGAAAGATTCAGCCACATTGGAAATGGCACAATTGTGTTCGATTAATAAAAAGCGATGCTCCCTAGGAGCCACTGCGCGATCGCTCCCTTCGCTCATTTGTGCTTCACTAGAATCTACGGGGTGAAACTCTGCCATGTAGCCCTCAGCCCTTCTCAAATTGACTAAGGTAGCTATCCTCTCCCGCAGAGAAGCATTACCCAAACGTTCTCGATATTCTTCAGCTTTACGTTCCCACTGTTTTTTGAGAATAGAACTAACTTGGTCGCGCCCCACGGTTTCTGCTATGGTATCCAACAGGGAAACGGCAAAATCACCGTAACCGTCTGCTACTTCTCGACGCAGTTGTTCCTTACCTTTATTACTTAACTCATAAATATGTTGGGGTCGTCCCATTCCCCCCTGTACCCCAGAAGAGTACACCACAAGCCCTTCCGCCTCCAAATCCTTTAAATGGCGACGAATTGCTTGGGGACTGACATCTAAAGCTGTGGCAAGTTCTGAAGCCTTACCCTGTGAATGTTTTAGGAGATATTCTAATATATCGTGCTTGGTGGAGGACTGCTGGATAGTCGCCATCATCGTCCCAAAAAAAATTATTTGAAAATTTCACTTTAACAACAATATTGTTGTTAATCTAGCGTACAATGAAAACAGATTAAACAACAACTAAGTTGTTTTAGTCTTATATCTATAGTAACAGCCGTGCAGCAGCTCGGTCATCCCACTTGGGAAAGGCTTTTATATATCAAGCCTGTCTCCCATCCTTAAAGAGAAATTTCCTCCCAGAGAACACAACCAGAAACGCCGATGAGTGCTAGTGTTAAAACCTTAGTCAACCAGCCCTACAAGTACGGCTTTGTCACCGATATAGAAGCCGATACCATACCCCGTGGACTTAATGAGGACATCATCAGACTCATTTCTGCCAAGAAGAATGAGCCAGAGTTCATGTTGGAGTTTCGCCTCAAGGCTTACCGCAGGTGGCAAAAAATGACGGAGCCGAATTGGGCAGATGTCAACTATCCCCCCATTGATTATCAGGATATCATTTATTACTCTGCACCCAAGCAAACTGAGAAGAAAAAAAGCTTGGATGAGGTAGATCCTACTTTGCTGGAAACTTTTGAGAAGTTGGGTATTCCCCTATCGGAACAGAAGCGGTTATCTAATGTGGCGGTGGATGCCATTTTTGATAGTGTTTCCGTTGCTACCACCTTTAAGGAAAAGTTGGCGGAAGATGGGGTAATATTTTGTTCCATTTCGGAAGCTGTTCAGGAACACCCAGAGCTAGTTAAGCAGTATTTGGGAAGTGTGGTGCCGGTGGCAGATAACTATTTTTCTGCTCTCAATAGTGCTGTATTTAGTGATGGCTCTTTTGTGTATATTCCCAAGGGTGTGAAGTGCCCAATGGAACTGTCTACTTACTTCCGGATTAATTCTGGGGATACGGGACAGTTTGAGCGTACCCTAATTATTGCTGAAGAAGGTAGTTATGTATCGTACCTGGAAGGCTGTACTGCGCCCATGTACGATAGCAATCAGCTCCACGCAGCGGTGGTAGAGCTGGTTACTTTAGATAATGCGGAAATTAAGTATTCTACTGTCCAGAATTGGTACGCTGGCGATGAGAATGGTAAGGGGGGAATTTACAACTTCGTTACCAAGCGGGGATTGTGTCAGGGAGTTAATTCTAAAATTTCTTGGACGCAGGTAGAAACTGGCTCGGCAATCACTTGGAAGTATCCCAGTTGTGTATTGGTAGGGGATAATTCCGTGGGTGAGTTTTACTCGGTGGCGCTGACTAATAATATGCAGCAAGCTGACACGGGAACTAAGATGGTTCATGTGGGGAATAATACCCGCAGTACTATTATTTCTAAGGGGATTTCTGCTGGGAAGTCTAGTAATAGCTACCGGGGATTGGTGAAGGTGAATCCCAAGGCGAAGGGAGCGAGGAATTATTCCCAGTGCGATTCGATGTTAATTGGGGACAATGCCCACGCTAATACTTTCCCTTACATTCAGGTACAAAATCAAACGGCGAAGGTGGAGCATGAGGCTTCTACTTCTAAGATAGGGGAAGACCAACTATTTTACTTTGCTCAACGGGGTATTTCGGCGGAAGATGCGGTGTCGATGATGATTAGCGGCTTCTGTCAGGATGTGTTTAATCAGCTACCGATGGAGTTTGCGGTGGAGGCTGATAAGTTGTTGAGTTTGAAGTTGGAAGGAAGTGTAGGGTAAGAAAGGCTCACGCAGAGGCGAAGAGGCGCAGAGAAAGAGAGTAAAGAGAGAATTAAAGAGAGAGTAAGGATGATTGTTGAGAATAGTGAAGTAGTGTTGTCTGTTAAGGATTTGACGGCGAATGTGGATGGTACGCCGATTCTTAAGGGTGTGAATTTGGAGGTGCGTGCGGGGGAAGTTCACGCGATTATGGGACCGAATGGTTCTGGTAAGAGTACTTTTTCTAAGGTGTTGGCGGGACATCCGGCTTATGAGGTGACTGGTGGTGAGGTGATTTTCCAAGGGGAGAATCTTTTGGAGATGGAGCCGGAGGATAGGGCCAGAAGTGGGATATTTTTGGCGTTCCAGTATCCTTTGGAGATTCCTGGGGTGAGTAATTTGGATTTCTTGCGGGTGGCGTATAATTCTAAGCGCAAAGCTCAGGGTTTGGAGGAGTTGGAACCCTTTGATTTTGAAGATTTGGTGTATGAAAAGCTGGATGTGGTGAAGATGGATGCGGCTTTTCTCAATCGCAGTGTGAATGAGGGTTTCTCTGGTGGGGAGAAGAAGCGCAATGAGATTCTGCAAATGGCGCTTTTGGAACCAAAGTTAGGAATTTTGGATGAAACGGATTCTGGTTTGGATATTGATGCGCTGAAGATTGTGGCGAATGGGGTAAATCAGTTAACTAGTCCGGAAAATGCCACGATTATGATTACTCACTACCAACGGTTGCTTAATTATATTGTGCCGGATTATGTCCATGTGATGGCAAGGGGACAGATTATTAAGTCTGGTGGTAAGGAATTGGCGTTAGAGTTGGAATCTCGCGGTTATGACTGGGTTTTAGAGGAAACTGCGGTGGAGGTAGGTGTGTAATGAATATGCAAGTATCTCCCAGTGCGATCGCTAATTCTGATATTGTCAAGTTAAGTTCTACTCTGTTGGATAGGGATGTTTATCTAACTGGGTTGTTAGATAAGGTTAGCAGTAATCAAACAGAGGGTTGGTTACAGGAAGTAAAGGAACGTGCTGCTAGTTGGGTACGTCACTCTGTGATACCCAATACCCGCGAGGAGGAATGGCGATTTACTGATTTATCTGCTTTACGTCAGGTGGAATTTCAGGTAGGGACGCAATCTACTGTGTCTGGTGATGATATCCCCCCTCTACCGGAAGCATCTAACAGCCGTTTGGTATTTGTGAATGGTGTTTATGCACCAGAGTTATCAGTTACTACAGATTTACCTAATGGGGTGATAGTTAGTAATTTGGCTGGTTTACCAGAAGGTTATACAGAGAAAGTACAGCAATATTTAGCACAGTCTGAGGGCGCGTTAGAAGTATTCACCGCTCTGAATACGGCTGGTATTAATGATGCTGCGGTGGTATGGATACCTAAGAATGTGGTGGTGGAAACACCAGTTCATTTGGTATTCATTGCTGCTGGGAAGCAATCAACTATTTCCCAACCCCGTTGTTTGGTGGTAGGGGAAACTGGTTCCCAGGTGAGTTTGGTGGAAGAGTATATCAACCGCAGAGGCGCGGAGAGTGCGGAGGAACCATACTTTACCAATGCGGTGACGGAGATTTTTGTGGGTGAGAATGCCCAAGTCAATCACACCCGCATCGAATCTGAGGGTGTGGAGGCATTTCACATTGGTAAAACTGCTGTTACCCAAGCTAGATACAGCCGTTATAGCTGTCATGTAATTACCTTGGGTGGGAACCTATCCCGCCATAACTTAGAGATTCTGCAAACTGGCGAGCAAACAGAAACCACCCTCAATGGTTTGACCATGATTGACGGTAAACAGGTAGCTGATACTCACAGTGCGATCGCACTTAACCATCCCTATGGTACCAGCCGTCAGCTACATAAGTGTATTGTGGGTGGCAAAGCTCATGGGGTATTTAACGGAAAAGTATTTGTACCCAAACCCGCCCAATTAACTGATGCAGGGCAATTAAATCGTAATTTACTGTTATCTCCCCAAGCTAGGGTAGATACCAAACCCCAACTAGAAATTACTGCCGATAACGTTAAATGTGCCCACGGTGCTACCGTCAGTCAATTAGAAGATGATGAAATCTTCTACCTACAAAGCCGGGGAATCGATGAAGATAACGCCCGCAACCTATTAATTCACGCCTTCGCAGTGGAAATTATCAACCACATCCCAGTACCCTCCCTCCGGGAAAGACTCATCCAAACAGTTAACCAGTTTTAGTTGAAGATTTCTAAATCTTTATCTATGTAGGCACTAACAACTAACAACTAACAACTAACAACTGACAACTAACAACTAACAACTAACAACTAACAACTGACAACTAACAACTAACAACTAACAACTAACAACTAACAACTGACAACTGACAACTGAAATGACCTGTATCCAAGAAAAAACCATTGCCGATAAAGTCCGTGCTGACTTCCCATTATTACATCAGGAAGTCAATGACAAACCACTAGTTTACCTAGACAACGCCGCCACCTCCCAAAAACCCCAATTTGTCATTAATGCTCTGCGCCACTATTACCAGGAATATAATTCCAACGTCCATCGCGGCGCCCACACCCTCAGTGGTAAAGCTACCGATGCTTATGAAGGTGCGCGGGATAAGGTAGCCAAATTTGTCAACGCTGCATCTCGCCAAGAAATTGTCTTCACCCGCAACGCCACCGAAGCCATTAACTTGGTAGCTTACAGTTGGGGAATGGATAACCTACAGCCAGGAGACGAAATTATTACCACGGTGATGGAACACCACAGTAATATAGTTCCTTGGCAACTTATCGCCCAAAAAACCGGCGCAGTCCTCAAATTTGTGGAATTGACAGCGGAACAAACCTTTGATTTTGCCCATTTTAAAACTCTACTTTCACCAAAAACCAAATTAGTCTCAGTGGTTCACGTTTCTAATACCTTGGGTTGTATTAACCCGGTAGCAGAAATTTGTGCATTGGCACACCAACATGGAGCAAAGGTATTAATTGATGCTTGTCAAAGCGTGCCCCATATGCCCATCGACGTGCAGCAAATTGGCTGTGATTGGTTGGTGGCTTCGGGACACAAAATGTGCGCTCCTACAGGCATTGGCTTCTTGTATGGTAAGCAAGAAATCTTAGAATCCATGCCTCCCTTCTTGGGTGGTGGGGAAATGATTGCTGAGGTGTTTTTAGACCATTCTACCTACGGGGAATTACCCCATAAATTTGAAGCAGGAACCCCCGCAATTGGAGAAGCGATCGCACTGGGTGCAGCAGTAGATTATCTTAATAGTATTGGTATGGAGCAAATTCATGCCTATGAAGCTGAATTAACCGCTTATTTATTTCAACAATTAGATAAAATTCCCCAAATCAAAATTTATGGTCCCCATCCTAATTTTAAAGGAGAAGGGAGAGCAGCACTAGCAGCATTTACTGCTGGGGAAGTCCATGCTAACGACTTAGCAACATTATTAGATCAAGAAGGGGTTGCTATTCGTTCTGGACATCATTGTACCCAACCTTTACATCGTTATTTAGGGATTCCTGCAACTGCACGGGTGAGCTTATCTTTCTACAATACCCGTGAAGAAATAGACATATTTATTAAGTCTTTGCAGGATACCTTAGATTTCTTTCACAGCATCTTGGGTTAAATGTTTTATTCAGTCATAATAGACGTAGAGATATTTGCTTAAATGTCTCTACTTTCCCTCTTACTACTAGAGAAACTTGGAACAAAATAATAAAAATTGTTGATTGAGCGGCAGAAATATTGATTAATTATACCAGCTGTTAGCTTAATTTATTCACCTTTATTATTGTAAAAAGAATAAATAGTAACACTCATAATTAAGACAATACACTCACTAATAACTTTACATAAATACAAATTATTACTTCTTAATTCAAAGATGATATAGGAATCCTAATTGATTTTTGAAATATACGTAGGGGAGCCAGCACTGTTGGCGGGTTTCCCGACATAAGGCGACTGGCGTTGTGTTGTCGCGGAGCGCAACGCACCATTATATAGGGATTTCGGTGCATATAGCCCTAGCCTGCGGCAAGCCGCTGCGCGTCTACGGGCATGGCTAAGTGCAAAGCACACGCTGCGCGCGTTAACGTAGTTCCTCTGTAAGAGGCACGCTAAAGACTAGCGTCATAATGCATCCTACAAATACCTAATTTTTTTCAATATTCAAACCGGACTCCTATATTTTTGATTTTAGTTTAAATGTTGATGCGTAATAAAATAACTAAATCATATTTTTTTTACAATAATTTATCCGGATTTACACTTAATTCTTATTGTGATTCGATAAATCAATGAATAACTATAGACGTATCCAGGCTTTTACTATAGAAAGTTATAGGTTTATGCTTTGCGATACCCTTAAAATATATACAGGGAGCGAAGGTGTCTAATTAGAACTTAATTAAATGCTGAATTATGATTAACCTCGAAAATATCCATCCCCTCACAGAATTCAAGCGCAATGTTAAACAGTTTATAGAGAAAATTAAAACGACTAAATCCCCCTCGTACTTACAGTTAACGGAAAAGCAGAGATTGTAGTTCAAGATGCTCGCAGCTTTCAAGAAATGATACAACGCTTAGAGCATTCAGAAGCAGAAATACGCAGACTCAAGTCAGAAGCACTACAAAGGGATATCGATCTGGGTATGGAACAGTTACAGAATGGTCAATATACGGAATATAATGACGAGTCTTTACCAAATTTGTTACAAACTATTAAAGAGCGAGGACAACGCCAACTTAACCAAGAACAAGGGAAATGAATCGTTACAAAATTTCCCAACTTGCAGAGCAAGACTTGGAGGATATTTGGGTTTATCTTGCCCAGAATAATCAAATTGCTGCGGATAATCAGATTTGTTGGGTTTCCCTTCGTTCTACCCAACCTACACGATAGTTTGAAAACACGCCCTAGGGCGTACAAAGCAAAAATCCCCCGACACAGCCTGAGCTTGTCGGTGGGAGTATCAAATTTTGATTTTTTTGTCTTTCCTTAAATGTGAATACCACACTCAGTCTTTTGACTACCCCGCCAGCGTCCAGCACGTTCATCTTCGCCGGTAGTAACTTTAGTGGTAATGGGTTCATCGCCAATGCTGGGATAACCTTGGTCATGTAGAGGATTGTAAATTACCCCATATTCTGCCACATAAGCCCAAGTTTCTTTACGAGTCCAGGTAGCGATGGGATTAATTTTCATCCGCCCTTGGTTATCTAGTTCAAATATGGGCATATTAGCACGGGTAACAGCTTGATCGCGACGACGGCCAGTAATCCATGCTACGGTATTTAATTCCTGTAAACCCCGCTGTAATGGCTCAATTTTTGTAATTTGGTGGAATTGGGCAATATCTTGATCCCACAAAGCTTCACCATACTTAGCGGCAAATTCTTCACGACTATTGATATCAGGGGTTTTATATACTTTCAAATTCAGGTTATAAACCTTTACAATTTTGCTAACTAATTCTAAAGTTTGGGGGAAATGATATAGGGTATCCAGAAATATGACTGGAGTTTGTTGTTTGAGTTCACGGTAGAGAATATCGGTAATTACTATATCATCTACGTTAAAGGCACTAGTTTGTACTAGACCCGTGGGTATATTTTCTACAGACCATGCTAATACTTCTCTGGGATGTGCAGTCTCAAATTTTTGATTTAATTCATCTAAGTCAAAATTGACGCTGCTACTGAATGCGGTAGAAGATGCCATAAATTTTAGTTCTCAATCAAACACTTATATACCTCTATCAAAGTAATTTTACCTCAGAAAGGCACATAATCCGGTCGGGAATCCGGTATTTATTTTTTTCGGTTCGCACCTAGTGTTTCGCCACATTAGTTCATCAGGCTAGGTAAGGTTATCCCCGACTTCTGAATCAATATCCGCACATCATGGGGATTCCTAGGATAGAAGTCGGGGATCGCTCACACCCGTGACTGATCAAAATTAATGGCATGAACCACTGAGGTTATATCGCTTAGTAATCGCGAATTCAGTAATATACACTATCTATGTGAAGAAAAATAAAGTAAGTTTAAGTTTTACCATGTATTTATCAATAAATATACTAATACTGATATTGTTAATGGAACGTTAACAAACGAGGGATTCTATCGCTGTCAGCACCCCGCTCGTGCATAGACGGAGCTTCAAGCCCCTATCTTTAGGTAGCTGACCAGCCTAAGTCTTAACATCTCGACTTCGCTCGATGTTAAAACTGAGCGAAGCCGAAGTTTTAACTGACTACGTTATCAGCAAGTGCCAAAGTTCCTACCTTGGAATGCGTAGGTTCGCCAGTTCCAAGCTCTAGAACCTGAGCGTTAAACAGCTTTACGAGGGGTAAGGCAGTGCGTTTAGGAAGTGCCGACTGATAACATTGGCGTTAGCGAAGCGGGACGAAGTCCGGCAAACTTTACGCTTTGTAGCAAGGCGATTCCCGGCATACAGGGAAGTTGGTAAGTACTACTCCTCTGCTTACCCATCCCCGAAAGGGGTACGGCTAATAAATTAGCCGTGTCGTGTTTCCTCCGTGGTCACTAGACGCACGGTTTCCACATTCCCGGAGCTTTTTAGATGAATAATTCAAACACTCCCAACCCATTAAAAGAATCTCTGTTGATGGGAGCTATGGTAATGCTGACTAGTGTGAGCGTTATCACGATTATGAATATGTTTTAAGCCAAAAATTAAAATTTTAATAAATTTATGTTAAAAACCCCATTCGCAAATGAAAGGGGTTTTTTTCATCTCCCTGGAGTTTGGGGAGTGAAGGAGGGAAGAGTTCGGAGTTCGGAGTTCGGAGTGATGAATTAAAGACTGTCAACCATCAACTAACAACTAACAACTACCAACTAACAACTAACAACCATCAACTGTCAACCATTTAATATTGAGAGTGTCAACTTGCTACCTACAGAAAGGATACAAATGCAACTCATTCTATACAGCAAGCCAGGATGTCACTTGTGTGAAGGTTTACAAGAAAAATTGGAAACAATTATACAAATGGGTAATATCCCCTCTCTCCAGCTCGAAATTCGTGATATTACCACCCGTAATGATTGGTTTCAAGCTTATGAATATGAAGTACCCGTACTGTTTTGGGCTGGTGATGACAATCAGGATAAATTGCAACCAATACCCCGCCCTTCTCCCCGGATTACAGTGCAAAAATTAGAGCAAATTTTACAAAAGTACCTCTAACATATTTGTAGAAAAAATAAACTTAGTGCAGAATAGGCGCAAGACAAGCGTGTGACGAGGTTCTCAAAGATGAAACTGCGGGAGTTACTAGCTACTGTAGAGGGGATTGCTCAATTACCTGCACATCCGGCTCTAGATGCTGAAGTTAAAGGCTTAAAGACAAATTCCCATGCTTGCAGTGTGGGAGATGTATTTATAGGAATGCCGGGAACAAGGGTTGATGGTGGGGATTTTTGGCATAGTGCGATCGCATCTGGAGCGATGGCTGCAATTATTTCCCCCCAAGCGGCTGCAAAACATCCACCCACTCCTGATGATTGCATAATTGTGGCAACGGATATGACTCAAGTCTGTGCCCAATTAGCAACTGTTTTTTATGACAATCCGGCTCAAAAATTGCAACTAATTGGGGTAACAGGAACTAATGGTAAAACTACCACCACCCATTTAATTGAGCATTTTTTCCAACAAGCTCAACAACCCACAGCTTTAATGGGTACTTTGTATACTCGCTGGCAAGGGTTTGAACAAACAGCAGTCCATACCACACCCTTCGCAGTGGAATTACAAGCACAACTAGCCGCCGCCGCAGATGCTGGTAATAAGTATGGGGTAATGGAAATTAGTTCCCATGCTTTGGCACAGGGAAGGGTATTGGGTTGTCAGTTTGCAGTCAGTGTATTTAGTAATCTCACCCAGGATCATCTGGACTTCCATCAAGATATGGAAGATTATTTTGCGGCGAAATCCCTACTATTTTCCGCCGATTATTTACAGGGTAAGGCAATTATCAACGCCGATGATGCCTACGGTAAGCGGTTAATTAATAGTCTGGGTGCCCAGAAGGTTTGGAGTTACAGCGTCAACGATACCAGTGCGGACTTGTGGATGAGTGACTTAAGTTACGAACCCAATGGTGTCACTGGACAACTGCATACACCAAAAGGTAATATAGCCTTCCGATCGCCCCTTGTTGGTCAGTACAACCTAGAGAATTTACTGGCAGCAGTGGGAACAGTTTTATACCTAGAATTAGATTTACAAGTGGTAGCAGGAGCGATCGCTAACTTTCCTGGAGTACCGGGACGGATGGAAAGGGTGGAAATTAGCCCAGAGCAGGATATTAGCGTCATAGTGGATTATGCCCACACACCGGATAGCTTAGAGAACTTACTCAAAGCCTCCCGTCCTTTTATACCTGGTAAAATGATTTGCGTCTTTGGTTGTGGAGGCGATCGCGATCGCACCAAACGCCCGCAAATGGGCAAAATTGCCGCCGACTTAGCTGACGTGGCAGTAGTTACCTCAGATAATCCCCGTACAGAAGACCCAGAGAGGATTTTACAGGATATTTTGGCAGGCATACCAGCAGCAGCCAACCCAACCGTAATTTGCGATCGCTCCCAGGCAATTCAAGAAGCGATCGCTCAAGCCCAACCAGGTGATGGGGTTCTCATCGCTGGTAAAGGCCATGAAGACTATCAAATCTTAGGCACAGAAAAAATCCACTTCGATGACCGAGAACAAGCACGGACCGCCTTGAACGATAGAATTGCGACCAAGATGTAGTGTAAGGAGTTCGGAGTTCGGAGTTCGGAGTTCGGAGTTCGGAGTTAGAATTCTTCCCTCCTACCCTGCGGGAAGCCACTTCGTGTCTACACTCCTTCCCTCCTCAACTCCGGGTTAGTCAAGTAAACTTTTTTGCAGTTACTATTGACTAATTGGAAAGATTGGTATAACTACTTATTGGGTAATAACATGAAATCAAATAAAGTGATTTTACTGTTAAACTCAGTAACTATGTACACATAAAATCAAACATTTACACTAACTGTACCAGCGGATTTAATTCAATGGTCATGCTCTAAACTAAAATTCTCTAACATTAATTGTTTTTCCTCTCTTTAATTGTGCTGAATTCATGAATGTTTCTCCTGCTCAGGATCTGTCTCTTTATCAGTTAGCTTTGGGAGAGCAAGACTCACCCCAAACATTTCCTCTAACTTCTGCCACTTTACTATCACTGGTAAAATCACAAATTGACTTACTCATCGAACAGCAGATTGCAGCCACTTTATGGGTAAAATTACCACCGGGAAGTATTTGGCAATCAGAAATTACGCGCTATAACTCCGCATTAGATAAAGCAACTAAAATCTATACTTGCCATCTGGATAAAAATAGTCAATCAGCCACTGAGGTAAAGAATCAAGCTCCATCGCTGCATCACTTATACTTACAACTCGATGGTGAGAGTCAATTAAAAAGAGAATACTTTTTTGTTGTCTTATCGCCGCAGTTTTGCAGCTTAATCTTGGCATATCGCCCACACAAGAAGCAGAGAGAACAAACATCAGCCAGCGCCAATCAAAAGAAAACAGCATCATTGTTGGGAATCACCTGTTTTGACGGCAAAATAATTCAACGGGTATTAGATGGTATTTATCAAGAAATAGCCCCAGAAGAATTATCTAGAGATTTCCTTTGTCCCGACGCACCAAACCTGGAATTAATCAATCGACTATTAGCAAAACAAATTAAAAGACAAGACGAAATTAGTCGCCAAGTCATCACCCAAAAAGTTGCTAAGGTACAGGAACAAAATCACAACCTACAACATGCTTTAGCCAATAAAGATGAATACTTAAACCATATGTGTCAAGAGTTACGTACTCCTCTGACTCATATGAAAACTGCTCTGAGTTTGTTAAATTCTCCTAACATGAAAGCACCTCAGCGGCAACGTTATTTACAAATGCTTAATACTCAATGCGATCGGCAAAACGCACTGATTCATGGAGTTTTGGAACTGGTGCAAATGGAGCGTAATTTAGATGAAACTGCTTTAGAATCAGTTCACCTAGCGGATATTGTTCCAGGGGTAGTCAGTACCTACCAGCCTTTAGCACAAGAAAAAGGCATTATGCTTGCCTACACAGTACCAAATGAATTACCTGCTGTGAAGTGTGTCAATGGTGGACTCAGGCAAATAGTGATTAATTTAATTGCCAACAGTATTAAATTTACCTCCAATGGCGGACAGGTTTGGGTGCGAGCGCGTCTGCAAGGGGATTCTGTACAATTGGAGGTTCGGGATACGGGTATCGGTATTTCTGACAATGACTTACCGAACATTTTTGACCGTTTCTATCGCGTCCATCCAGCCACCACAGAAGATCCTGGCGGTGCTGGATTGGGTTTAACAATGGTACAACACCTAGTAGAAGTGAGTGGCGGTTCTATTACGGTTAAAAGTAAGTTGATGGAGGGTTCTACGTTTACAGTCCATTTACCTAGAGTGAGGGAGTGATAGTTGGTAGTTGTTAGTTGTTAGTTGTTAGTTGTTAGTTGTTAGTTGTTAGTTGGTGGTTGTTAGTTGTTAGTTGTTAGTTGTTAGTTGGTGGTTGTTAGTTGGTGGTTGTTAGTTGTTAGTTGGTGGTTGGTGGTTGACGGTTGACAGTCTTTAATTCATCATTCCTTCCCTCTTTCCCTCCTTCACTCCATCACTCCTTCCCTCCATCACTCCTTCACTCCTTCACTCCTTCACTCCTAATTCTTCGCCCCTAACGGTTGCTTTTCTTGAATTTCCAAGGGTAAAAAGATGGTTAAAACTTCTCCGTGCTGAGGACGCTGACGAACAATTAACTTACCACCTATTTCTTGGAATAGATGTTTGGTTGCGGAAAGATTAAGGCTAATTGTACCTGTTTCTGGTTGGAAAGTTAGCAATTGTCCCAGTGCTTTACGTATGGGTGGCGTACATGGAAATGCTGATTTTTTGTCCTGCTCTTGGGACTGTGGTAAAGGTAATAATTGCAACTTTAATTGATTGCCAGCAGGAATTACCCGTACTTGAATGCGGCTTCCTGAGGGCAAGTTACGAGTCACATTTTCCATCACACCTGTCAGAACCCGATCTAACATTACCGGATTACTTACCACCGTTGGTAACTGCTGGGGTAAAACAACTTCTAAAGTCAAGTTACGTCTGCTAGCGGCTTCTTGCCAACGGGGAATATTTTGATGGAGGACTTGATCTAAGGACATGGCTGTGAGGGGAGTTTTGGTAGCCAGCCTGCCAACATTACAAGTTTCCAACTCTGCTGCCTGGAATAGTAACTCCATGCGATCGATTTGTTCGGTACATTCGCGATCGATAATTTTTAAACGCTTGATGACGTTAGCAGGCAAGTCCTTTTGCCTTAACAATAGGCGTGTGGTGGTGCGAATTGTTGTTAATGGAGTACGGACTTCATGGGCAAAAGCTTGCAGTAATTCCACGTCATTACGCTGTGTAGATGAGTGAGAATTGTCAATACCATTGTCTAATATATCTTGTTTATGTAAACCAGAATGGGGCGATGAAATATTAACGGTCATATTTCCCTTCTCACTTTGCCCTTTAGGTACAGCTTCCCCTTTCGGTTCTGGCATATATGTTAGTAACAACTGACTAAACTGCAAAACCTGGCGGTAATCTGGTGCTACTTGTGGATACCTTTGTACTAATAACTCTAAATCTGCGAAAAAATTGGGATTAGTAAGCATCACCCTTGCTCCCAATGCTTGCCATGCTTGTTGAACTACTTCTGGCTCAAAAGAAAAGAGGAAATTGCGGCTACCATTTTCTTCTGCTGTCAAAACCAGTAGTAATCTAAATTGTTCTGTAAATATCAAGCAAAACTGCTCTTGTGCCAAAGGATCTACTGGTAGCAAAGGTAATACAGATTCTTGGGGGCAAACTTCTGCATCCGGATTAACATCTACAGTAGGCATCAATGCCAAGGGGTTAAATGGCTTGGCTGTAAAAGTAATACTCTGCAAATGATGGGTTAGTTGTGGGTGACTAAATACGGGAACTGGTCCTGTTAAAACCAATCCAGGGATGGTGTTATATGTTGCTTTTTTTACATCAGTCAGCAGTATTTGTTCCGCTGCTGCTAGCCCCATTCGCCACTGCTGTTGAGCTTTCGCAGATGAACATTCAACCACAGTGGATTGATTATTGGCGGCTACAACTTCCTCTAGGCTTGGCAATATCCATTTGTACACCGATTTTCACCCCTTGATTTGCTAGTTACCTTCAGTGGGTAAGCAGGTTCATCACTACTTATGAGGTTATAGGTATTTGTAGGTGAATGAAAGTCGTAGAACCGAACAAATGAGGTGCGATTTTCCTCTATCTTGAAAATGGTTGTTAGTTGTTAGTTGTTAGTTGTTAGTTGTTAGTTGTTAGTTGATGGTTAACAGCTTAGGTGTGGGATTTGACCGTGGGGCAGTAGCTTGAAAATGGTTAATCAGCGCGGAGTTTGTAGGGGCGCATTGCGTGCGCCCTTGAGGAGTGAGTCACAAAGCATTTTCATAGGCAGGTTGTGGGATTTGACCGTGGGGGACTATCTTGAAAATAGGGAACTCTTAACAGGGAACTCTTAACAGGTATTGCCATGTTTGGTTGTGGACAAACGTTCATTAGGGAATATATTGTGGGAATTGTCCGAAAATTATTCCCCCCAAGTAAAATTTACACGGATAGATGGATTTTTTGAGAATTCTGGGAACACTAAATTTAAATAGCTTGCAAAGAAAATTAAGATGCTGAAGTTAATACCAGCTAATTTATATATATTCTGTGGTCTTACTACCTATTATTTACTTGTATCACAAAGTGCGATCGCACAAAATACTCCCTCAATTACTTCTGACAACAGTCTGAACACAAACGTCTTGACTTCTCCTGATGGCAAGCAATTTCGCATTGATAATGGTACAGTCTCTGGGAATAATCTCTTCCATAGTTTTGATAAATTCTCCGTTCCCACAAAAGGTTCTGTTCTCTTCAACAATGCCACAAATATTCAGAACATCTTTGGTCGAGTAACTGGGGGTAACGTTTCTATAATTGATGGTGCAATTGGTGCTAAGGGTACAGCCAATCTATTTTTGCTTAATCCTAGTGGGGTTATTTTTGGTCCTAACGCTTCCCTGAACATAGGTGGTTCCTTCGTTACCTCAACAGCAGATAGTATCATCTTTGAAGATCAGGTGAAATTTAGTGCCACTGACAAGAGTACACCACCAATCCTGAGCATGAAAGTTCCTGCAGGATTGCAATATGGTCCTAATCCCGGAGCCATAGAAGTTAATGGTGTTGGGCAAGCATTCCAGATAGATTCTACAAACCAAGCTGTACAAAGAGGAAGAGCATTTACAGGATTAAAAGTAAAGCCTGGTCAAACCCTTGCCTTAATAGGTGGGGATGTCTCTCTCAAAGGAGCTAGTTTAACAGCTGAGGATGGGCGAATTGAACTCGGAAGTGTCCGTGACAGTACAGTTAACCTCAAGCAGGACAATTCCAGTTGGATATTTAACTATAAAGATGTCAATATCAATAATTTTCAGGATATTAGTCTAGCAAGTGGACTTCGTTTGAATGTTCCTCCAAGTTTCGGAGGTGGCTATACATTTCTTGGTTCTTCTCTGGAGGTAAGTGGCAAAAAAGGTGGTGATATTCAAGTACAAGGACGACGTATCGATATTAGTGAGGGTTCTGCTATGTTGGCAGATACTTTAGGTGATAGTGATACTGGAGGAACTTTAACCATAAAAGCCACAGAAGCTGTTAACTTATCTGGAAAATTAAAACCTGGTACATCCAGCTTTTCTTTTGATTTTATAAGCCGCTTATCCACAGATGTTGCTCCAGATGCCACAGGGGTTGGAGGTAAGTTAGTTATTGATACTAAAAACTTGACTATTACTGATGGTGGTCAAATATCTGTTGGTACTTTTAGCTCTGGTAATGCAGGTACCCTGAATGTCACAGCAGATAATGTGGAAGTGAGTGGTTTTAGTTCCCGTCGTCCCAGTGGCTTATTTGCTCCAGTGGCAGTGAATGCTACTGGTAAAGGAGGTAACATAGAGCTGAATATAAAAGATAGCTTAAAGCTGGATGGAGGAGCGCAGATTTTTGCCACTACATTTGGTGAAGGAGATGCAGGAAATTTAACTATCAAAGCTCAGAAGGAAGTAGAATTACTGGGAACAGTTGTAGTTCCCAATCGTGGTGAATTTTCTACCCTGTTATCCGCTAATGTGGCAAGGGGAGCCACAGGAAATGCCGGTACTTTAAAGCTAGAAACCAACTCCTTGAAGTTGAGGGATGGAGCCCAAATTACAGCTAGTACTTTCAGTCAGGGCAATGCAGGCAACATCGTTGTTAAGGCAAATAATATTGACTTAAGCGGTATTTCAGATGGAGGAAAACGCAGTGCTATTTCCGCAAATGTAGAACGAAATGCCACGGGTCAGGGTGGTAATATAACCGTTGAAGCTCAAACATTACGTGTTGCTGATAACGCCAGGATTAATACTAGTGTATTGGGTACTGGTAAAGGGGGTGTGATACAGGTAATAGCGAAGGACATAGAGCTAAGAAACTCAGGTAGTGGTCTATTTAGTTTTGTTATTCCTGGAGCACAAGGTGTGGGTGGTGATTTACAAATTACAACCGACAGCTTAAAAATTTTTGATGGAGCTGGGATTGTTACTGCTACCGGTGGTTCGGGAAGGGCAGGAAATATTAAAATCGATGCAACTAAATCTGTGGAACTAATTGGTACCTCTGCATCCACAGGAGATCGTAGTGGTTTATTTGCCAGTGCCGTGATTGATAAGGGAGATGGTGGCAATATAGACCTCACCACTGATAAGCTCATCATTCAAGATGGGGCAATTATAAATGTCAGTAATTTCGCTATCAATAATCCCAACACTAAACCAGGACAAGGAAAAACTGGGAATCTGCAAATTGAGGCTAAATCTGTCTTGTTAGATACTGCCGAGCCAGAAAATTTCAGTCGTATTACCGCATCTAGTGCGGCACAAGACGGCGGTAATATATCCTTAAATGTGAAAAATTCACTAATTGCTCGTAATGGCAGTAAAATCCTGGCTGAAACTAGGGGAGATGGCAAGGGAGGTATTGTTGATATCAACAGCAAGTCTGTGGAATTTACTACTGGTGCTGCTATAAGCACTAACACCACAGCCAAGGGAGATGGTGGTAGTATTAACATTCAAACCAATAAACTTAGTTTGGATGGCTCATCCACGGGATTATTTAGCGAAGCAACGGCTGACTCATCGGGTGATGGTGGTGATATTAACATTAAGGGCAAACGGGTATCCCTTAACAATGGGGCACAAATTTCTACCAATAGTGCAGGTTTAGGTCAAGCAGGTAACATTAATATCTTGTTTGAACGCTTAGAAACTAATCAAGGACAAATTACTGCAACTTCAGCAAAAACAGGTGGTGGCGATATCTCCTTGATTGCCACTGCTAGCGAAATATTTCTACGTAACAATAGCTTGGTTAGTACCAGCGTCTTTGATAGCACAGGTGGTGGGGGTGATATTTTTATCAGCGCAGATGCGATCGCACTCCTGGAAAATAGTAGTATTAGGGCTGATGCTGTTTTGGGTAATGGAGGAAATATCCAAATCAATACTCAAGCACTATTTGTATCTCCAAACAGTGCAATCACTGCTAGTTCCCAATTTGGTGTTGATGGAGAGGTGGAGATTAACAGCACAGAGGAAGATAAGAAAATAAACAGAAAAGAATTACCAGCTATTCCCCTCGATAAAAATAAATTAGTTGCTAGAAGTTGTTCCCAAAAGCAAAATTCCTTTGTAGTTGCAGGTAAAGGAGGATTACCAGTAAATCCTAGTCAAACATTGAGAAGTCAGAATTTATGGGTAGATTTGCGTTCTCTTAAAGGCAAAGTAGCACAAAGCAAACCAAAGCAAATTAATAATTCTGTGAATCAGACTTCAGCAGTTGTACATCAAAAGGCACAATCAAATCCATCCCAACTACGGGAAGCACAAGGATGGATTATTAATCACAATGGAAAGATAGAATTAGTGGCTGATTCTCCTCAGACAACTTCCCATTCATCCCAAAACATGGCAGGTAATTGTCAAAGTTGAGGTTGTGAACTACCTATTACTAGATGGGTAGATGGGTAAGCAATAATACTTTTTTTTAAAGGGAACAGGGAACAGGGAACTCGTCACTTACCTCACTTGGGGAGACCCCAAGACTGTACTGCCTCACCATCGCAAGTGTTTCACCGCAACGGAGTGGCTCCCCAACCTACACCTAAATTCATAAAATCCTCTTCAAATAAGGGTTTTAGATTTTTATTCACTGAGAGTGATAAAAGAGGAATAATACTTGAACTCAAAATTTGGTTTGGAGAAAAGGTTAAAGGTTTTTTCTTTCCCTTTTCCCCTTAACCGACAAGTATTGCATGGGTAGGGGCACGGCATCAGAATGATAATTGTATACACCAAAATCTTGTGGATGCCGTGGCCTTACGAATCATGTATAGCAAACATTATTTGAATTGA
>JAAUYI010014754.1_pt1 | contig 19964 bp, 24 predicted proteins | sample 7278041 | NCBI WGS metagenome assembly JAAUYI01 (sample SAMN14350216, study PRJNA611818) | marine sediment metagenome | isolation source: surface marine sediment (0.6m) | place: French Polynesia: Moorea | collected 2018-08
CAAACCGCTATCACGGATTTATTGATGAAGATTTTACAAAATAAACATAATTTGACGGTGGACAAAAATGCTACTAAACAAAGGGCTGAACAAGCAGCCCAAGCAGTGGAACCCGTGATTGTAGAAGTGAAAGCAGGGGATGTGATTGTTGAAGCGGGAGAAAAAATTACTCAAGAAGAGTTTGTTCTTTTAGATAGTTTTAAACTCAGTCGTCGGGGGCCTAATTGGGTCGGGTTAGGCATTTCTGCTGTCATTGTTATGGGAACGGTGACTATTTTTGGTGTCATGACCCACAAAGTTCATCGTCCCATGCGTCGCCGAGATCACATTCTTCTTTGTTTGTTGAGTTTGAGTACCCCCCTGTTAGGTATTTTTAATCTGGGTTACACTAATTTACCGGCCGTAGGATTATTAGCCAGCAGTTTCTATGGGCCAACTTTAGCCATTACTCAAGTGATCTTACTGAGTGGGTTGTCTACGTTTGCAGCTACAACCATCAACTGGAGTTATGTCTTAGCCGGAACCGCAGGAGGACTCTTAGCTGCTTCTATTGCTTGGAAATTGCGATCGCGGGATGAATTGGCTTGTTTAGGGGGTGTGGTAGGACTGGTACAAGGAAGTCTCTATTTTGTCGGTTATCTCATTGTTGCCCCTGTAGCGGGTACTATCTGGTCTATTGTTCTCCCGGATGCTATTATTTATGGCTTATCAGGAATTGCTTGGAGTGTTATGGCGTTGGGAATTTCTCCTTATTTAGAACGGTTGTTTGATTTAGTGACTCCTATTCGTTTAGTAGAGTTAGCTAACCCCAATTGTGCCTTACTCAAACGCTTGGCAACCGAAACCCCTGGAACGTTTCAACATACTTTATTTGTGGCTTGTTTAGCTGAAGCAGCAGCCCGTGAGCTACACTGTAATGTGGAGTTGATTCGCGCTGGTACTTTGTATCACGATATTGGGAAAATGCACGATCCCATGGGATTTATTGAAAATCAAATGGGCAACCCCAATAAACATGATTTAATTAATGATCCTTGGGTAAGTGTGGAAATTATTAAAAAGCACGTTTCTGAAGGATTAGTTATGGCCAATAAATATGGTCTGCCAAGAGTCATTCGTGATTTTATTCCTGAACATCAAGGAACTTTATTAATTTCCTATTTTTATTATCAAGCTAAGCAAGAAGCTGAACGGAACGGGAGTGAAATGATTTCGGAAGAAAACTTTCGCTATGCTGGGCCGATTCCTCAGTCACGAGAAACTGGAATTGTTATGTTAGCGGATGGTTGTGAGGCTGCTTTACGTTCTTTAAAAGAGGCAACTCCAGAAACCGCTTTAGCGATGATTCAAAAGATTTTTAAAGCCCGTTGGAGAGATAATCAATTAAAAGATAGTGGCATTAAATATGAGGAATTACCCATTATTGCTGAGGTATTTGTTAAAGTGTGGCAACAATTTCATCATCAAAGAATTGTTTATCCTAAAGCAGCTTTAGAACCTCAAAATAATAAACAAGCTTGATATTTACAATATAATTTTTCCTGATTTAAAACTTTTTACTATGTATCGTTATCTAATTCTTAGTTTATTGTTACCTTTTGTCACCGCTTGTAGTAATATTAGTGACTTAGAAAATCGCTTTTCTCCTAATCCTGAATTAGCTAATCAAGAAGAAAATGTTACTCCATCTACCTTAGAAATACCGCAGGATTTTCCTGAGACAATTCCTCAATATTCTAATTCCAAAATAGAAGAAGTTTCTGATAATTTAAGTAAGGAACAAGGGTTAATTCGCTGGTCATCTTCTGATTCTATTAATCAAATTAGTGAGTTTTATCAAGAACAATTCACTAGGAGTAATTGGGAAATTACTCAACCATTTAATGCTGAGGATAATACATTAGTAGCCGAAAAAGAGGGATTAGAAGTGAAACTATCTTTTCTTTCTTCTAATAATGGTAATACGGATTATGCCATTAATTATCAAAGCTTAAATGCTTCAAATACGCCAGCAACAGAGGAAAATTCTACCTCTTCTAATCTAAAAAAAGATAAAATTTCTAACCTGAATAATATACCTGAATCCTTAAATGTTTATGTAAAAGAGGTGGTTCAATTAGGAACATTAAACCTTAATAATACTGAAAATAAAGCTATCAACGGAAGTAATATAATGAACCGTCGAACCTATGCACGATGGTTAGTAGAAACTTATAATAAATTTCATGAAAATAACCCCGCAAAACAAATTAGATTAGGGGTTAAAACTTCTCAACCTGCTTTCTCTGATGTTCCTATTAACGATCCAGACTTTCCTATTATTCAAGGGTTAGCTGAAGCAGGGTTCATTCCTTCTAGTTTAACAGGATATAGTAGTGCGTCTTTATTCCGTCCTGATAGTCCTTTAACCAGAGAAGATTTAGTTACCTGGAAAGTTCCTTTAGACATGGGAAAAGGATTACCAAAAGCTTCTATTGATAGTATAAAAGAAACCTGGGGGTTTCAAGATACGACGAAAATTGATACGAAAGCGATACAAGCATTATACGCAGACTTTCAAAATGGGGAACAATCTAATGTAAGACGTATCTTCGGTTATACCACACTATTTCAACCCAAAAAAGAAGTTACTTTAGCCGAAGCAACTGCTAGTTTATGGTACTTTGGCTATCAAGGTGATGGACTTTCTGCTAAAGATGTATTATCTATAAATAAAGACCCCGTCGTTAACGACGGGGTTTAAATCAGTTTGTTTTCAATATTTTATGTCCAATATTCCAGAATCATTTATCCCTTTTCGTCGTACAGATATCATTAATCTTTGTCTTGAAGATGGTAAACTTCAAGGGGAAGAGGTTGAGTTATTTCAAGAGTTTTGTGAAATTTTAACTGCTTTTTTTCATTTTCGGTTTCATACTACCTTAGAAAGTATTAAAGATAATTATACTGTTTTTAATCCTAATTCTGATGTTAAAACCTTACAAGAACCCAGTTTACAACAGTATGAAACAATGGAACATGAGGTAATTAAGGGGTTTGAATATATCTTAGAAAGAGCAAATTATATTCAACTTTCTGATGATATTGTTCAACAATCACTACAAGAAAAATCTTTAATTAACCTTAAAACAGATGTCGATTTTGATGATTTTGATCAATTCTATTGTTATTATCGTGGAGATATTAATGAAACAATTACCTTAGAAAAATTCAAGTTTTTTAAACAAGAAAAGATTATTGATATCTTAGAAAGAGTCGTTTTATTAATCAAATTTAAAGGTAAAGGGTATTTTCAAGCAAAAGCTAAAAAAGATAAGAAATATCAAGACCTGAATTTTATACCAGGCAAAATGTATCTTTATTTCTATAAAAATATACCAAAACTTGACATTGATCTGCTATTTCCTAATATTCAAACTAGCATGACATGGAAAGATAAATTACTGTTTGGAGTTCCTGCGATCGGTGCAGCTATTCCTTTAATACTTCGAGCAGTTCCTAATATTTTACTGATTATTGTCGCTATTCTGCTGTTACTTAAAGCCGATTCTGTTGTTCAATCTATCGAAGTTGATAAAGAAAAAGTTCGTGATATTATGCCTATTTTAGTAGCGACTTTATCCCTAACCATGACATTAGGAGGATTTGCTGTTAAACAATATACTAAATATAAAAGCAAGGAAATTAAGTTTCAAAAAGAAGTAAGCGACACTCTATTTTTTAAGAATTTAGCTAATAATTCTAGTGTATTTCAAGCACTGGTCGATATTGCAGAAGAAGAAGAATGCAAAGAAATTATTTTAGTTTATTATCATTTATTAACCAATAAAGAAAAATTAACCCCTGAAATGTTAGACCATAAAATTGAACAATGGATGATAGAAAAATTAGGTATCAATATTGATTTTGATATTCATGGACCTTTGAATAATTTAGAGAAACTTAGAGGAAAAATTGTTTATGAAGATAACAATGAAGATGAGATAAAAGAAGTTTCTTTATTATCTTATGATCAGCAAGGAAATATAAATATTTTGCCTCTAGAAAAATCAAAGATGATTCTAGATTATGTTTGGGATAATGCTTTTCAATATAATGGATGTTAAGTTTTTTTTTAACCATAAAAAGCTTGGATTGTCCTGACTATATATGATAATTATTAATATTTATTGGTGGAATCTGCCCTAAAATAAAAATAGTCCCCTGGCACTTACCAAGGAGACATCTATAAACTTACTAATTTGATGGTAACACGATGACAGAAGACAGATTAACCCGAATTGAAAAGATTGTCGAATCCCATGCTAAATCCATTCAAGCTTTAAGTGATGCCGTAGCACAAGACCGAAAACAATCTGCTAAGGATCGCCGTCATATGTTCGATTGGTTGGCTAGATTGTCAGCCGCACAAAGGGATTTTTATGAAGTTAGCGATCGCCTTTGGAACAGGGTTCAAACGTAAATTAGCCAAAGCTAAGAAAAAATAGAATTTGACACTAAACCTGTCTTTAAAAGTCCTCTGCTAGATGTAGGGGATTGTTTGTATTTTGTTGTGTCAGATAACTTAAATTATTCGACACCTCTATCAATTATGCGATCGCCCCCTTTTGATGACTTATACTGTGGCGCAACAGTTACAAAGGTGATCGTTCAATTTTGAGAATAAAAACTCTAGCACTAGAGTTCTGAGGTCTTAAGCTAAAATAATAAATAAATGGACTATATGCGATCACCTAAAACCTATAGCAATCAATAATCAGTTGTGAGAATTAACTTTAAGTACAAGTTACTTTATTGACTGCGAAGGTGTGACTAATGTTCCATTATGATTGAGATCAGCTATAATCCTAAAAAATAAAAGGATTGAAAATTATGGTTAATATTCACTTAACAGGCTTAAAACCCGAACAGATTTCCCAAATTCAAGCAATGATTGAGCAGTTTAAGACCCAAAACTTAGCTGACAATTCACAACTGTCCCTATCTGATAAAACACCCGATATTATAGACATTTTAACCGATAATCCCATTTTAGTTGATTCGTTCTTATCCCGTGAAGAAATTTATGATCGCTCACATTAAGTGTTATGCCACTCAGTTTTATTGATACTAACGTTTGGTTATATCTTCTTTTTGATGACCAAAGAATTGAACCAAATGAACGAGAAAGAAAACGAAAAATTGCGAAAGAAATTACTCAAGAAGGTAATTTAGCTATCAGTACACAAGTTATCAACGAACTTTCGGTCAACTTATTAAAAAAAGCCTCCTTTCAAGAAGAAGAAGTAAAGCAAGTCATAGAATCTTTATATAATCGTTGTCAAGTTATTTCCTTTGATTTAATCCTTCTTAAATCTGCATCTAATTTGCGCTTACAATATCAATTCTCATTTTGGGATAGTCTAATTATAGCAAGTGCTTTGTCTGCTAATGCGGAAATTATTTACTCTGAAGATATGCAAGATAGATTAATTATTATAAATAAATTAACCATTGTTAACCCTTTTAAAAGATAGTGTAATGACTAGATGCTTTTGAACGACTAACTAATATAAAAATTAAGAAATAAACCCAAAACTAAAATTAACTGCGCTGTCAAAATAAATATATAACTGGCAAACTTAATCCGTATTATTCCTAAAAACAAAATTAAACTAGAAATATTAAACAGAGAATTTAATAATAAAAAAACTAAACCAGAACCATATAATATAGAAGACAAAACAGGGGTTAAAAAATAAGCTGAGTTAAGAGAATTAAGAGATATTACTAAACCAAATACTATCATAATTAATAGTTGGTTTAAAGGATTTTCTCCCCATTGGAAAAGTTGTGCTTGAGGCAAAAAAGCTTGACAAACGGTAGATATAGCAACCCCAACAAGAAGAATACTTCCTAATTCAATAAACTCTTTAATTATATTCTCAAAAAATAATAAAAATTGTTTCCATAGACTCACAGAAGTCCTAATATTACCTTGATATTCATAAATTAAATTACCAGAACGATGAAAGGGTTGAAAGTCCTCAGAAGGTGCTAAAATAGTACCTGAATTAACTAAAGTAGAACGGCTTTTAAGAACAGAAGCTGATTCATCTACAACAATAGATTTTTCTGGGTAGGCACTAAAAACTAAACCAACCATAATACTAATTACCCAAGTTCCCAAAATTCTTAAAAAGACTAATCTAGGATGATCTCCTAACACTTGCCAACTATTACTAATAACAAAAGGGTTAACAGTAGGAGACGCAATGAGAAAACTAATACATAAAGGAATGGGTAAACCTTGTAGCAATAAGCGTCTTGTTATGGGAAGATTGCCATATTGTCCCACAGGAAATAAAAATCCTAAACTACTGCCAATAATGACGGCTAAAATACGAGTACGGGGTAATCTATTAACCAATTGATGTTCATCAATAAAAACTAATAACCCACTAGAAACAACAATACCAAGGAGAAGAAAGGGTAAAGAGATTAAAAGATTACTGATAAATAAAGTATAGATATAATTCAGTTGGGACATATTTAAACAGTGATAATTGATAACACTTTTTTGAGACAATTATCAATCATCTCAAGTATAATGTCTATGATTAACTCAAGGAATCATACTATACACTTTTTGGCTCAAACGTCAAGACATTCTTTTAGCATTTGCTGCTTCTCCACAGGTTCGAGGAGTGGGAAAAAGTTTACCAGGGTTTGCTAAATTATCGGGGTTAAACACTTTTCTTACCCATTGCATGGTTTCTATATCAATTTCGTTAAACATATAGGACATATACTCATTTTTATCCGAACCGATGCCATGTTCTCCCGATAGACTTCCCCCTAATTCTACACAGAGTTTAAGAATTTCTCCTCCTAATTTTTCCACTTCTTCCCATTGTCCAGGAATCGCATTATCATACAAAATTAAAGGGTGTAAATTGCCATCTCCTGCATGAAAAACATTAGCAATACGATAACCATGTTCTGCTCCTAATTCATTAATTTTCTCCAGAACATTAGCCAGTTGGGTACGAGGAACTACCCCATCTTGAACAAAATAATCGGGACTAATATTACCCGCAGCAGCAAAGGCCGCTTTTCTTCCTTTCCACAGCTTTAAACGGGTTTCTAAATCATTGGCTGAGGTAATATTTCTAGCTCCATTGTTGCGACAAATTTGAGCAACTTTTTCTTTGTAAGCTGCCACTTCAACCGATAATCCATCTAATTCGACCAATAAAATTGCGGCTGCATCTCGTGGATAACAATTGGTTTTTACTGTATCTTCCACTGCATTAATACAGAAATTATCCATAATTTCCATGCCGGCTGGAATGATCCCAGAACTAATAATATCTGCTACTGCTTGTCCAGCGGATTCAACATTAGTAAAATCGGCTAAAACCACACAAATAGTTTCAGGGGTTTTGAGAATTTTTAATGTAATTTCTGTTGCTATCCCTAACGTTCCTTCTGACCCCACAAATAAACCCGTTAAGTCATATCCTGGCATTTCAGCAATGCTACCTCCCACCTCAATAATTGAGCCGTCAGGAATGACTAATTTTAAGCCTAAAACATGGTTAGTCGTAACCCCATATTTTAAACAGTGAACCCCACCAGAATTTTCTGCCACATTACCTCCAATAGAGCAGATAATTTGACTAGACGGATCAGGAGCATAATAAAAACCGGCTCCACTAACCGCTTGAGTGACCCAATTATTAATTACTCCTGGTTGCACTGTAACCCGTTGATTTTCTAAATCAATGTTGAGAATTTGTTTCATACGAGCAGTGACAATTAAGACGCAATCTTCCACTGGTAACGCGCCTCCAGATAGTCCAGTTCCCGCTCCTCTGGCCACCCAAGGAATTTGATGGTCATGACAGATTTTAACAGCAGCAGCGACTTCTTCAGTGGTGCGAGGTAAAACAACCACCGCCGGACGTTGACGATAGGCCGTTAAGCCATCACATTCGTAGGTCAATAATTCTTCTTTACGACGAATGACTCCATCTTTACCGATCGCTGTTTCTAAAGCTTTAATAATGGGTCGCCATTTTTTGTCCGTGTCATTTAAAATTCGATTTAATAACATGGGGTTATAATTAATTCTTACGTTTTATTGTAGCTGATTTGTTTCATCTTAGGGAGCCAATAGAACGCAGTTAGGTATGAAAACAAGTCATTTTAGTTAATTTCGGTTTAAACTATATATATTAACAGAAATATGGGAAATTCAATATACTAAAAGATTTTTAAAAGAATTAGCTTGTTTACAAAATTTTTCCTTAACTCTGACCTACGAACTCCTAACACCAAACTCAGATTAATTCTCCTCTGCAAACATTGCTCGTCGCTGATTAACAATTGGCCAATCTTCATTTTCTCCGCCAATAACTAACTTTTTAATGACGATTAATTCTTGACTTAATTGAGTTAAAGCATTGATCAAAATATCAAGAGCAATTAAATCACTGGTTCCGAGATCAAACCAACAACGACCCCAAACCCCTTCGTATTCAAATTCGGCCATATTGTGCATGGGAGCCATCATAATTTCATCAGAAACTTTGGTATTATAATCCATATAACTAATTTCAACTCCCATATCTTGTACTTGGAGATTTTCAGCATTAAATCCCCCTAACTTACCTAAATAAAACCAAGAATTAAAAACCTCTTCTATGTACTGTTTTTCCATAGGAGAAGGAATGGTTTCAAACTCTAACCAAATCCAAACATCAAACGGGTTAAACTCTCTAAATTGAACTTCCATAATACAATCAATTAAGAAGTAACATCACTACTTCTATTATTAAACTTCCATAAAGCACTTGACATCCAATTGGTAAGGATATGAGCGGTAATAGGAACTAACAAATTATCAGTGACTAAAGCACTATAACCTAAAGCAAACCCAACTATGGTTGCCCAAACTACATAAGGCCATTGCTGTACTCCACTAAGATGTAATACACCAAAGACTAAACTGGATAAAATGACAGCTAATAAATCATAGCCTAGAGCCGGTAGCATCACTCCACGAAACAATAATTCTTCACTGAGGCCAGGTAATAAACCTAACCAAATTAAATCAGGCCAAACTAACGGTTTTAAGACTAATTGCAAATAAGAGTCTGCACTTTGACGATAGGCAGGCCACAGACGATAAACAATACTACTAGCAACAATAATAATTCCTGCTAAAGCAAAGCCAAATAATAGTCCATTTTGAGAAAATTGAATCTTTAATAAAGCAATAGAACCAAAGTATTGCCAGACCTTAGCGATGATCAATAAAATAATTGCCGTTACCCCCATAACCACTAAAATTTGGGTACGGGTTAACGGTTCCATATCAGACGAATTTGGATTAGTCACAGGCTTGAGAAAGAGAGGAAATAACAGGACGAAAGGCATCAATACTAACGCCAGCTTGATGAGCCACTAAGACACCCAACGCCTCTAAATACGAGTTTACCGTAATTGCCTCCATTCCCAAGGCTTTAGGGGTAATATTCAGGGCGGTTTTGTTGTCTCTGACCGCAATAATACGAGTATTGCGTTGACTAAAACTTAGCATAGCACTGCCACCACAAGCGGTGTGGGGAATGACCAAAGCATCTACCTCATCGGCCCAAATAGTATTGGTTTGAGGTTGGGTAACAAACTGGGGCGCACGACTTAACCCCACTAAGACACAGGGTAGAAAAGTATAGCCTAACTCTTCTGCTGCAGCCCGAGGGGAAATGGTGTCATCTACTGGTAAAGGTTCTAAGGCGGGTGCATGGGCGCAGGGAATCCGAAATTGACGGACAATGAGATGGGAAATTACCGCTTCGGCACCGGCTAGGGGATCAACTCCTTGTCCATGACGATAATTATTGAGTACAACACTGTCCACATCATCCGGAAATCGGGCGACAACGGCGATCGCCTCTGCTTTACTTTTGGTAATTAATGTTTCGGCCGCCCTCAGTAAACTGTCAGGATGGCCAATGGTTCCCCAACTCGCTCCAGAATCTGCGCTACGCAGTTCTACCTGTAAAGGGGTATCCGTTACCACATAATCGGTTAACGTCAGTCCTAGGGTGGCTCTAGTGGCATCTGCGGCTTGAATATGACGGGTTCTTAATTCTGGTTCGATGCCTTGGTCTAAAATTAAGCCCACAGGGTTTTGATGGACTGGTTTCAGTCCCCAGTCTCCTTGAGCAAAGCGATCTAAACCATACCCTTCGACGTAAAACGTATTATCAAAAGGCCAATAAAGTTGGGCCCCATTGAGAACATTGGGATGAGTGATCAGGCGATCGCACACCTTAGCCATTGCTTTGGCCACTGGTAAAGCATCCCCTGCATAGCCCCCAATGGCTGCCCCAATGCCGGTTGGAACAATTAATACAGCCGTATAAGGACGATGATTCAATGAATTATTCCTTCGTGACAATAGCTTCTACATGGGCAGTTTGCTTGTCTTTATCCACTTCAGTAATGGCCCAGCGTAGGGGTTCCCCCTGTTGTTTGAGGGTTGCTTCTACTTCTTTAACTGTCAAGGGGGTTTGTCGAAGATCGATTTCCGCTTCAATAAAATGGGTTGTCATAATTAGTTTCACTTAACAACTGAGACATACTGATCAGTTTATCAGTCTTCTTAACCAGAATTTATCCCAGAAGTTATACAAAAAAATAACATGAAAACAAACATGAAAAATAACACCCCTCTTTTATCCTGGTAATCAGGAGCAGAAAAACGAATCTTAGTAAGGCAATGACGGCATATAGTTCTTTTAATCCAAATCGCTATTCTCTAGCAGTGGCACCAACTAACACCCTACATCCCTCGATCCAGAGTAAACTCAAGCGAGGGATAGATATTATCGGGGCGATAGTGGGGTTGATGATAACATTGATCATCGCTATCCCTATTATGATTATCATGGCCATCTCCGATCCCGGCCCCCTGCTTTACAGTCAAGTTCGTTGCGGGTTACATGGCCGCCCTTTCCGTATCTGGAAATTCCGTTCTATGGTGGTTGGGGCTGATAAAATGAAACATTTAGTTAAAAATGAAGCGGAGGGGCATATTTTCAAGAATACTAATGACCCCCGCATTACCTATTTAGGAGCATTTCTCAGAAAAACCAGTTTAGATGAGTTTCCTCAGTTTTGGAATGTCTTAATGGGAGATATGAGTTTAGTCGGAACTCGTCCCCCTACCGTAGATGAAGTGCAACAATACGATCCCCATCACTGGGAACGCCTTAATGTTAAACCTGGAATCACAGGAGAATGGCAAGTTAATGGTCGCTCAAGTATTAAAAATTTTGAAGATATTGTCAAAATGGATATTCACTATCAACAAAAATGGTCTTTATGGTATGACCTTACCCTAATTGTCAAAACCGTTATGGTTGTTCTTGACAAAAAAGGTGCTTACTAATTTCCTCTATTTAAGAGCCAAATGGTTCTAGGACTTGAGATAAAATAGTAGCCATTGAGTCTAAACTGTATGCGTTCATGCACCTTTTTCTTGCTTTTTGTCCTTGGATTTGGGCTTGTTCTAAATGGTGAAAAATCCAGTCAATTTTATTAGCTAATTGTTCAGGGGAACTGGGATCGACTAAGTAACCAGTATCCCCTAAAATTTTAGGAATATCTCCCACTTTAGTCGCTAAAATGGGTTTGGCCATAGCCATACCATCGGTCAATTTTAAGGGGAATTGGGCTTTTGTCGAGGGTGTATCTTGTTGGGGAACGACCACTAAATGGGCAGCAGAAACAATTTCTGGCATAGCTTGAACGGGTGATTTCGGCAGTTGAATTAACCACTGTCCCCAGGTTTCTTGTAGCTTTTTATCGTAATTATCATAGGGACTACCTCCAACAATCACTAATTTTAATTCAGGATTATTGAGTTTGTCTAAGGCCATCAAAATATCCTCTACCCCCTTATAAGGCCGTGGTGCGCCAGGAAACATTAAAATTTTATAGTTGTCTAAGTTGTATTTTTGGCGACTTTTTTGGGGATCATATTTCTGGGGATCAAATAAGTCCGTATCTTTACCATTGGGAATATAAATACCCCCAAACCGTTGTTGAATAAATTGGGTGTGTAGGGTGATTTCATCCGCTACAGAAACTAATTTTTCTATCTTTTGTAAATAGAAAGGATGATCGGGATGTTGCAAAGGTGCTTTTCCTTTGAATAAATCCTCAATAAACCCTTTCACTGTAAAATTGTATCGCCAATCATCTCCCCCAAACCAACTCATTTCCCAATCATCAATATCCACAATTAACGGGCGATGACTTAAATATTTTTTGAGTAATGCAATACCATAACTACTGGGTTTTAATTTAACAGCATAAAGAATATCTCCGTCAATTTTCGGTAACAGTTGTTTCAGCGATCGCCAGGTTCCTCCAAATCCTGCATAATAAGGACAAGGAATAGAAATAATCGGTAAATCTTCGGGTAACTCTGATAACCCATTTTCTTCATAAGCAATCCCAAAAATCTTTACATTATGCCCCAATTTTTGTAACGCTTGTGTTAATAAAAAAGGTCGAATGGCTCCCCCCCAACGGCCTGCACCTTTACTGGATAAATCACTAACAATCAGAGAAATATTCAATTTATGATGAGATTTAGTAATATTCATAATAATAAGAATAACAGAAATACAATGGTTAATTAGATAAAAATTTTTACCAAAAATAGACTGTATAATTGTAAGCGTTAGTTTGAAACTGATGGCTGACAACTGATAGCTGAATACTTACTATTTAAGTTGTTGATTTAACCAACTCAGATAACTTTCATTTCCTTCTACAATTGGTAAACTAATAATTTCAGGAATCTCATAAGGATGAATCTCTTGAATGGTATTTTCTAGGGTTTGATAATTGTGTTGACTACTTTTAATTAAGCAAATCCATTCTTCATCTTGACATAGCTCATTTTCCCAATAATAATGACTACTAATCGGGCCAAGGATTTGTACACAACCTGCTAATTTTCTAGTCAACAAAGTTGTCGCGATTTGATCAGCATCTTCCTTTTTTGCTGTTGTTGTAATTACAATAATAAAGGGCGAAGACATAAATGATATTTTCTATTTAGATTACAGTTAAGTTTGAGGTTAGAACAAATGATAATCTAAATTATACCAGAATAAGAGTTCTGAATTTGATCATAATGAGTTACAATTTTTTCGTATCTATTATTTGGAAATCCTTAGCTTATGCTCATATCGAAATCTAGATTAGGACGTTTTTCTCATTGGAGTTTGGCTAAAATATTAATGTATATCGGTATATTGATAACATTATTGTGGTTATTTATTGCTCTATTTGCTCCTCTTTTGCAAGGAATTGGTTTCCTTCAAAATCCCACAGATTTATTAAGTAATGTTCCTGGAGAGTCTCCTAGTTTCCGTCATTGGTTAGGAACCAATATTAGGGGATATGATGTTTTTTCTCGCACTCTTTTAGGTTCTCAAGCTGCTTTGAAAGTTGTTTTCTTGGCAACTATTTTATCTATGATTATTGGGGTGCCTCTTGGATTGATAAGTGGATATTTGGGAGGAAAAGTTGATAAGTTTTTGTTGTTTTTTATGGATACTATTTATACAATTCCAGGTCTATTATTGTCAATTACTTTGGCTTTTATTTTAGGACGCGGAATTTTAAACGTAGCAATTGCTGTTAGTATTGCCTATATTCCTCAATATTATCGCATTGTTCGTAACCATACCACCAGTGTCAAAAATGAGTTATTTATCGAAGCAGCAAAAGCAATGGGAGCAACTCCAACTCGTGTATTATCTCGCTATTTATTTTTAAATGTTATTCAAAGTGTTCCTGTTGTCTTTACCTTAAACGCTGCTGATGCTATTTTAGTATTAGGTGGTTTAGGGTTTTTAGGATTAGGATTACCCGAAGAAGTTCCAGAATGGGGTCATGATCTCAAAGAAGCATTACCTGATTTATCTACAGGTATTTGGTGGACAACTTTATTCCCTGGAATGGCTATGACATCAATGGTAGTAGGATTATCCTTTATCGGCGAAGGTATTAGTGAAATGTTTAACCCTTCTTTACGCAATAAACGATGAAAATTAAGGATATTGGGGAACAAGGACTCTTAAAAAAATTAAAAGGTTTTTGTCCCCATGATACAATCGGGGATGATGGAGCCGTTTTATCCCTTGATCCTCAACAGCAATTAGTGGTGACTACTGATGTTTTAGTAGATGGTGTACACTTCAGCGATGTCACTACACCCCCTCAGTCTATTGGTTGGCGCGCTGTTGCAGCAAACTTATCGGATCTTGCAGCAATGGGAGCTACTCCTGTAGGAATCACCGTCGGTTTAGCTTTACCTGGAGATGTTACGGCTAGTTGGGTGGAACATTTGTACCAAGGAATGAGCAGTTTGTTAGCCCAATACAACACACCTATTGTGGGGGGAGATATTTGTCGCTCTCAGGTAACAACCGTTAGTATTACAGCCTTAGGACAAGCCTTTCCTCATCACATTATCAAGCGTTCTACAGCCGAACCTGGACAGGTTATTGTTACCACAGGCTATCATGGAATGTCACGAGCAGGACTCGAATTATTACTCCATCCTACTGTAGCAACTAATCTCAACACAGAAACACGAAAGAGATTAATTCAGGCTCATCAGTACCCCCAACCTCGTCTAGATGCGCTTCCCTACCTTTGGGAAGTTATGGAAACTCAAGCGATCGCAGGGATGGACAGTAGTGATGGTTTAGGGGATGCTTTGGTGCAGATTTGTACCATGAGTGGAGTAGGCGCACAGATACACTTATCCAAACTACCATGCGTATCTATGCTATCACAGTGGTTTAATTCTAAGCAAGCCTTAAATTGGGTATTATATGGAGGGGAAGATTTTGAGTTGGTATTATGTTTATCCGAAGAAGTTGCAAGTCAATTGGTTAAAACCATAGGCAACCAAGCAAATATTATTGGGAAAATTATTGAGGAAAAATCAGTCATTTTAGTAGATGGAAACCAAGAGGTTAAAATAAACTTAGATCAAGGTTTTCAACATTTTTCATGAAATTAAGGCACATCAAGACAAGCATTTTCTTAACTCTAATATTTAGAGGAGGTAATAAATATTTTTCTTGGTTTGAATATATGATAGAATGAGCAACTTTGTTATAATAGAAAAAAATAAAGCCATTAATCAACTCACAACAGTTTTAATAAAGAAATGACTAATTCTTTTCAGCTTAAAAAAATTATTCAAGGGTTAATGCTAATATCGATTTCGTTAATATCTTTAGAACAATATAATCCTGCGATCGCCAGTGAACTCCCATCAAATTCAACCGAAAATCAACAACAAAATCAAACTAAAAATCCCTTAATTGGAACCGAATGGCAGTTAGCTAGTTGGACTGAAAATCAAACATTAAGTAAAGAAAACTCTACCCTGATGTTTGAAAAAGATAGGCTATCAGGAAGTGGTAGTTGTAACCGTTATACCACAGGATATGTAATTCAAGGAAATGCCATGAAAGTTGGGTTAATTGCTGCAACTCGTAAAGCTTGTTCTGAAGACATTATGAACCAAGAAACGTTATTTTTATCAGCTTTAGAAGGAGCAAAACTGTACAGTATTAATGCAAAAGGACAATTACAAATTGCTTACATTAAACCAAAAGAGATTGGTATTATGACCTTCAAAAATATAACCAATGACAACAGTAAAATTATAGAAAAAACAGTTTATATTAGTCCTGAAACCGTAGATTGTATTGGGTTTGCACCTCAAAAATGCTTACAAATCAAGGAAAATTTAGAAGATAATTGGATATTGTTCTATGGATCGATTGAAGGATTTAACTACGAACCTGGATATCTTTATGAGTTAAGAATTGCTCAAAAAAAAAATTAAATCCTCCCGCTGATAGTAGTAGTCTTAAGTGGTCATTGATTGAAATTATTAGTAAAAAAGAAATCGAGCAAAAAACAAAAATATGGCTAGATAATGAACTCAATAACTGGAATGATCTAGGAAAAATGATTCCTAATGCACCCAAAATTGATGCTGAACTTCCTAACATCGACAGATGTAAAGATCAATTAAGAGAAGCAACCAATCCACAAGAAAGAAGTATTATTAAAGCCGGTTGGGAATTATTTGGCCCTCAACAAACTTACAATGAAACCACAGTTATTACTGCGATGACTGGGGTAGATGGAATGTGTCGTCCGTTGGGTTATCAAGCATTTGTATTTGTAGGAGAACAGTTTGCAGGAACCTTATCACCTCAACCCATGAACTCTCGAACCGATGGGGATATTTCTCGTATTTTCTTAACAAGCTCTTCTAGTCTATTTGTGGAATATAAACGCTACAATAATAGCGATCCCTTATGTTGTGCTTCAGGGATGAGTCGGGTATTATTTAACATTGAACCCAAAAACGCTAAACCTCTTTTAATTCCTGTTGAAGTTGTATCAGAAGAAGAGAAAATTGTTGATTCAATCAATATTAAAAATAGATAGAGATTCCTAATAAGTAGGTTGGGTTTCGTCCTTCAACCCAACAAAACTCAGTTTAATACAGTGCTTATTTTGGTGGGTTAGGACGAATTTTTAGATGCTTATGTTCATTAATTAATAATTATTAATTATTAATTATTAATTATTCATTGTTCAAAAAACCTGTATTACCATTGAGGTAAGAAAAATCAAAAAATTGAGGACTGCTCATGCGTTATGCAGTAATTATTGAAAAAGGAAGATTTCATTACGGTGCTTATGTTCCTGACTTACCCGAATGTTCAGCAGTAGGAAAAACAGTAGAAGAAGTAAAAACATCCATTTATGCTTCTATTTCTAATCATCTCAACAGTTTAAAAGCAGAAGGAAATGAGTTTCCTAACCCTAAAACCCTATGTGAATATGTAGAAGTCGGTTAAATTAATTTAAGGAGCGATCGCTATAATTTAATTATATTTTGATTGCTCCTTATCTTAGAAACAAGAAGGTTATAATTTAGTTTAATTGTGAGGCTTTTACAATGAAATTTCAAGTTATTTTTACCTATGATTCGGAATATGAGGGTTATGTTGCGGAAGTCCCTTCATTACCAGGTTGTGTTAGTCAAGGAAAAACAATGGATGAAGCAATTACAAATATTAAAGATGCTATTCAAGGTTATCTTTATGTTCAAGAAAAGCATGGTAATTTTAACTTTTCCGAGGAGTCACCATCCTTTATTGGAGAGGTTGTGATTTAATGGGAAGATTGTCTAATATATCTGGGAAAAAAGCGATTAGTATTTTTGAGAAATTGGGGTATATTAAAGATCATCAAACAGGAAGTCATGTAATTTTATGGCATTCTGAAAAGCCAACCTTATCAGTTCCCAATCATAAAGAATTAGCTCCTGGTTTACTCAGAAGTTTAATTCGACAAGCAGAAATAACTGTTGATAAATTTTTAAGTTATAAATAAAAAATATTAAGAGGACATTAAACAATGATAGACGCAAAAAACGTATTAGGAACCGATTTAAAATTGTGTTGTAATAACCCCATAACCGGTTATTATCGTGATGGTTATTGTCGTACAGGAGGGCAAGATTTTGGGGTTCATGTAGTCTGCGCTCAAGTAACGGCTGAATTTTTAACCTTTACAAAACAGCAAGGAAATGATCTGAGTACCCCCATTCCAGCTTATGATTTTCCAGGGTTAAAACCAGGCGATCGCTGGTGTTTATGTGCCTCTCGTTGGCAAGAAGCGAAAGAAGCAGGGGTAGCACCTCCAGTCATTTTAGAAGCAACTCATATGCGAGCATTAGAAGTGGTTTCTTTGGATGAATTAAAAGAGTATGGTTTATAAATTACAATATAGCAGTTCTCATACTTGTGAGGTACAAATTCTTCTAGTTTTAGGAGTTCAGAAGTTGAATATTAACTGTACCTCATGAGTCCAAGAAATGCTATAGTATTTCGACTACAAAATTAACCAAAAAGCAAGACCAAAGAAAGGAATAAATCTTAACGAACGTTGTGAATTATTAGGAGGAATAACTGCACCCATTAAGATAACTTGAAAAATAGCAAATAAAACCAGATCCACAGCAAAAGCAATGACCACCCGACTACTTTGTAATTGTGTCATAAAATACTGAATTTTTTGGCTTAAATCACCAAATTCGGGTCTTCCAATAAATAGCCAAATAATAGCAATCACTCCCACAATTAACCCTGTCCAACCAAAAATACGTTCTAACATTCCCTTTTTTGGTTCTTCTATTTTCTCTAAAGTCGGTTGTTTAAATCGTAAAGCCATATAAGGCAAAAGAAACACATTTGTTAGAAACATGGCCACAGTCCAAAGGGCAACTTTTGGGAAATTTCTTATCCGTTTATCCGCTAATAACAAAGGAAGAAACATAAAGATCCAAGCTTCAGCAAAGTTAAATTGTGCTTCAATAGCAGGATGAACCACAGGAGATTTCATTATTGAAATACCTAAGTTATTCAGGATAGGTAAAACAAAGAAAAAATTGATCGACTCGCTGATGACTTCTTTGATTGTTTCTGGTTGTACTGCCCAAACGGGTTCCCCAGGTAAAATAAAGTTAGGGGAAGAACAGAGTAAAATATAGATATAAGTTCCTGCAAGAAACCATAACAATTTTGATAAGAGTAGTTGGGTTTTTGGAGGGTTAGAATCTTGTTTTAAAAAGGTTCTAATTAAAGGAGTAATTAAACGAATAATGAAAAAAGATAGTTTGCCAGGTTTTAGGGGAGGTTCCACAATATCCCTAGCAAAAATCAGCTTTCCAGTGGTTTCTGAAATACGATAAAAACTAACCCCTCTACCATTGGGGATAGGAATATTATCGAGTTCAACGTGCCATAAAACACCTACGTTTAAGGGATCCCCTGTGGTAATTTCATCTACAACAAATTTAAGATCATCGGGAACATTATCACAAGATTCTTGAAAGAGATGTTTAACTGCATTTTTACCTTGAAACGGCTTAGAAAAGTTCACATCTTCATAAACACAATCTTCATCAACCCATTTTATTGCTTGCTCAATATCTCGGTTATTAATGGCTTGATAAATCAATTCAATAATATCTTTTGCTGTTTTTTCCATCATTAAAATTGCTACTGACGAATGATAAAAAACCGGCTTCCTTCAAGAAACCGGAAAAATAATTAATCTACAATTGAAAACTTATAAAGAAAGTCCTAATTTTAATCCTAAAATACCATGAGCAATTAAGACAATGGCAACCACACCACCTAAATACGCATGAAACGCACGATAACCTTCTTTTTGATCCCCGCCAAAGCCAATTAAAGGGGTAATAGCACTGATAGCCATTAACCCGATAACAGCGGTTCCAGTCCAAAAGTGACCACTGTTTAAAATAGGGTGTTGTTGCATCGCTAAGGACAATACGCCACCCGTATATCCCAAGGTAACAAACAAAAAGACCCAAGGGGCTAATTGACGGTGAGACGCGCGACTTTCTGATACCACATTGGGGTCAGTGACAAAACGACTACGCCACCCCATATAAGCAGTAAAACTACCCAATACTAGGACAACAATACCCATCATAACTGGGTGTCCCCAATGAACAATGGGTTCAGGTACTCCTAAACTGCGGAACCAAGCGGCCAAGGGTTCCAAGATATCTGCAAGTTTGTCTCCCATAGTTCTAATGCCTTATCATAATTTTTTAACAGCAATTATTATAATTATATTAAAAAATTGACTCAGAATTAAATTTTTTTAGGATTTCTCTTAATATTTTTTTAAGTGAGTTGTTGTTCTTCCATAAATGCAACAAATTGTTGCACTAACTTGACATTTCGCCATCCTTTTTCTGCTTCTTCTTTGATGATTTTTAAAGCTTCTTGATTACTGTAAGCTTGTTTATAAGG
>JAAUYI010101683.1_pt1 | contig 19949 bp, 12 predicted proteins | sample 7278041 | NCBI WGS metagenome assembly JAAUYI01 (sample SAMN14350216, study PRJNA611818) | marine sediment metagenome | isolation source: surface marine sediment (0.6m) | place: French Polynesia: Moorea | collected 2018-08
AACTCGGCACCGGCCTTCAGCGAATCATGAACCAGGGTTTCCCCCGGCCGGCCGTGGGCCGCCAGGTCGACCAGGCAGCCGGAGCCCAGGTCGTGCACCACCGTCACGCCGTGCTCGCGGCCGAGGGCGGCGAGCTCGGCGACCTCGACCTCCGAGGTGAAACCCACCACCCGATAGTTAGAGGTATGGACCTTGAGGATCATGCCGGTTTCTTCGTCCAGAGCCTGGGCGTAATCCCGCAGATGGGTTCGATTGGTAGTGCCGACCTCAGCCAGCACCGCCCCCGACTCGCGCATGATCTCGGGAATGCGGTAGGAGCCACCGATCTCGACCATCTCGCCGCGCGACAAGAGCACTCGCCGACCGCGAGCCAGGGCGGCCAGGATCAAGAGCGTCGCCGCGGCGTTGTTGTTGACCACTGTCGCCGCCTCGGCGCCGACCAACTCGCACAGTAGCCGAGCGCAACCCTGCTCCCGACCGCCCCGTTCGCCGGTCTCGAGATCGATCTCGAGACGCTGGGGATAGGGCGCCAGCTCGGTCAACGCCTGGACCGCCTCGCCGGCCAACGGCGCGCGACCGAGGCCGGTGTGCAGAATCACGCCGGTGGCGTTGATCACCCGGCGGTAGTAGGGCCGGTAGCGCCGCGCCAGCTGATCGTCGAGCTGCCGGCGGATCGCCGCGGCGTTCAGCTCGTCTTCATCCAGATCTCCCAGGACGGCGCGCTGGCGCAGTTCGTCCAGGGTCTCCCGCAAACGCTCCACCACCTCGCGGCGGGGATAGGCCGAGAGCAGGGGCTCGATCTCGGGGGACAACAACAGGCGGTCGACCCCTGGAATCCGGCGCAAGAGCTCGGTGGTCGCGGCGGGCATATGCGAAGTGTACACCCCGCAGGCGTCACCCGCGACGCCCTACCCTTTGACGCGGTGCGTCAAAGAATAATTCCACCCGACTGGGTGTCGTGCATGGACGAGACAACCACTATATTCCAATAAGGTAATCAAGCGCCCGCCAAAAGCGGCCGCTTATCGACAAATAAGCGAAAGGAATGAGCGTGCTGGAGGTGTCATGCAACACCATCGATGGCTCCCGCCGCTGGGCTTACTAGCGGCCGTTTTCCTGCTGGCTTCCGTCCCCGGCTCGGTCGATCCCCCTGCTCAAGGGATGGCGACCCCCAGGGCGACGTCTCTCGCCGAAGGCGAGGCGACGCACTATCTCAGAGACGACGAGACTTGCCTCTCGTGTCACGACGACATGGCGCTCGCGCGCTCCCAGATCCACGCCCGCATCGAGTCGTTCGAGGTGCTGGGCCGCGAGGTGGGTTGCGAGAGCTGCCACGGTCCCGGATCGCTCCATGCCGACGAGGCCGATCCCGAGCTGATCGGCGGTTTTGCCGCCGGCGGCTCAGGCGACGACGCGTGCATGAATTGCCACCTGATCAAGGGGCTCGGCGAATGGCACGCGTCGACTCACGCCGCCTCCGGCGTCGGCTGCGCCGACTGCCATAGCGTCCACGCCGCTCCCGGCGAGGCCGCCTACAAGGCGCCCCTCGACGCCTGCCAGAGCTGCCACGCCGACGTCGTCGCCCAGTTCCAGCTGCCCTCCCACCACCCGGTGCGGGAAGGCAAGATGGACTGCGTCAGCTGCCACGACGTGCACAGCGCCAAGGAGCGCATGTTGATCAGCGACCTGCGGCCCAACGACGCCTGCACCAGCTGTCACCAGCACGTCGAAGGCCCGTTCATCTTCGAGCACGCGCCGGTGCAGGAAGACTGCCGCAACTGCCATGTTCCCCATGGCTCGGTGGCCAACAACCTGCTGACCGCCAACCAGCCGACGCTGTGCCTGCAGTGCCACGACTTCCACTTCCACGCCGGCTACCGCGCCAGCGAGGACCACGAGGTCGACGTCGGCGGCTTCGAGCGTGAGAACCCGTTCGGCCCTCGCGGCATGAACATCGCGTTCACCACCAGTTGCACCCAATGTCACATCAAGATCCACGGCTCTGACCTGCCGTCACAGACGGTGCCCGGCATGGGCCGCGGCCTGACTCCATAGGAGGCATGGAAATGCGCAAGCTTGTAGCTATCGTCTTCGGCGCGATTCTGGCCTTCGTGCCCGCGGCGTGGGCCCAGAACAACGACGACGGCATCACGGGCAGCGTCACGATCGGCGGCTGGGACGCCGACGCTGACGACTCGCCGGACGTGGTGACCGAGTACGAACCGAACGACGGCGGACCCGACATCAGCCTGTCGCTGGCCAGTCATCAGGATTGGGGCAGCCTATTCCTGTCCATGCACGCTCGCGACGATGACGACCAGGTCCACGACGTCGAATTCGACGTCAATCGCTCGATCCGCTCGACCACCAGCTATGTCGGATTGCTGCACCGCCTGGGGCACGACCCGATGACCAATCTCGAGGCCGCCACCAACCACGGCCGCGTGGTGTGGCACACCGACCTCGACCCGACCGACGAATACCGCACCGACGTCTCGTGGCTCGAGCACCGGACCGAGATTCAGCCGCGCTCGGCTCCCGGTCTCACCTTCGGCGTCAACTACCGGCGGCAAGACCGTGAGGGCGTCAAGCAGACGCTCACCATCTCGCACTGCGACACCTGTCACGTCTACAGCCAGAGCCGGCCGATCGACGAAACTACCGAAGAAGCCGCGGTCGACCTGGGCTATGCCTGGTCCGGCGGCATCCAGGTCAAGGCCAGCTTCCGCCATCGCGAGCTCTCCGAAGGGGTGCCTCAGATCACGCTCTTGTTCGACGACGCCCTACATCCGGAGCTACGCCGACCGCTGTTCGACAACCGGCTGCAGTACGACTCCGCCGGCGGCCCGCGGCCGGTCGACCTGCGTCCCGACATCACCAAGGACGTCGGCAAGTTGGCGTTCGTCTTTCCCGATGTCGCCGGCTTCGTGGTCAACGTCGACGGCGTGATCTCCACCACCGAGAACGAATACACCGGTCTCGAGTCGGAGTATGAAGGCGTCTTCGTCACCGCCGCGAGGGCGTTCAAGACCCCCTGGAAGCTGCGCTGGCGAGCGCGCTTCTACTCGATCGACAACGACCCGGTCTTCGTCGACACCGCCGAGCCGCTCGGCATCGCCGGCCCGCAGGCCGGGCGTACCTACCGCCAGATCTACGGTTTCGACCCCGACTTCCTGCGCGCATCGTCTCTCGATCGCGACGTCATCGAGTCACGATTCGAAGCCAGCTACAAGCTGGGCAAGAAGACCGGCACCTTCAAGCTGGCGTGGGACTTCGAGCAGATCGACCGCAAAAACTACGAGGTCGCGCCCGGTGAGACCGAAACCACCGAACACGTCCTCTGCGTCAGCTGGTGGGCCCGGCCGAAGAAAGGCGCACGGGTCCACGCCGCCCTGCGCCACGGCGAGGTCGAAAACCCGTTCATGCTGGTCAACGGCGGTTTCTCGACCCTGGTCTCGGCCAGAGTACCCAACCCCTTCCATCCCGACGGCGCCCAGTATTACCAGGTGCACAACGCGCGCATCGCCGAAACCACGGCCGCGCCCGAAAGCTGGGACGAGCTCAAGCTGGGCTACAGCCGGACGTTTCCCAAGACCGCCTTCTCCACCTCCTACCGCTATTGGGACGGCGACAACTCGGACGGTGACCTGACCGATTGGTCACGCACCGTTCAGGGGGTCACGGCGACGCTGTGGTCCGGGCCGTCGGAGGAGTGGAGTTGGCACCTATCCTATGCCTGGAACGAATCGGAGGTCGACTTCCCCACCTTCATACCGATATTCGACGGGTGAGCGGGCACAGTGCTTTCGGGCCAGTTTGGCTCGGCCATCAGTCAGCTCGAGTATGAATCCACCTCGGACACCCTGTCCGCGGGTCTCACCTACAAGCCCTCCACCCGGGTGGAGCTCGGCGTCGACGGCGTCTGGAACGACGCTGACGCCGCTATTGAGTCTTTCGATTTCTCCGTTCCGGCGGAGTTCTTGGCGGCGAATCCGAACATGTCCTACGACTTCGCCGTCACCTATCTCAACTCCGATCTCGACGTCTCGCGCTTCGAGCTCGGCGTCCATGGACGCTTCGACGTTGCCGAGAGCCTCGGCATCATCGCCGGCTACCGCTACCTGGACTTCGAGGACGACGCGCCCTATCTCTACGACACCTCGGGATCGGTGAGTCTCTACAGCCTCGGGGTCGGCTGGACGTTCTGAACCTTTCCCTCTCCCCCTTTGGGGAGAGGGAATCTCGATCAGGGCGACGTAGGCGTCGCCCTGACACCAGACGACGCAGGCGTCGCCCCTGCATCAGAGGATCCAGGCCTGACATCCGGAACCGGCTGTGGATCGAAACAGTCGGCGTCCCGTCTGGCATACTCAGTGCCACGGATGAACGACTGGAGTCGATCGATGCCCCATCTCCGCCTGCTACTGCTTCTCATCCTCCTCGGTCCGCCCGTCGCGGCGAGGGCCGAAGAGGCCCCGGAAGAAAAAACCGACCGCATCCTGTTCACCGTCACCGGCATCAAGAACGACAAGGGGACCCTGCGCTGCGGTCTCTTCGCCGAAGACAGCTGGCTGGACACCTCGGTCAGCTCGGTCGCCGCTGAAATCGTCGATTCGCGGGCGGTGTGCAAATTCGAGGATGTGCCTCCCGGCACCTATGGCATCTCGTCCTACCACGACAAGAACGACAATGGCCGCATGGACCGGGGACCCATGCGCATCCCGAAAGAGGACTATGCCACCTCCAACGACGCCCGGGGATCTTTCGGGCCCCCGAAATTTGCCGACGCCGCTTTCACCTATGAGGGCGGCCTGCTCGAGCTCAGCGCCAAGATGCGGTGAGCCTCGAAGTATCGAGGAATTGGCTCTTGCCGTTAACATAGCCGCCATGACAGATCGCTCGGCCGGTATTCTCCTCCACCCCACATCTCTGCCCGGCCGCTTTGGCATCGGTGACCTCGGCCCTGAAGTCGACCGCTTTCTCGATTGGGCCAGCAAAGCCGGCCAGAGCTGGTGGCAGGTCCTGCCCCTGGGCCCTCCCGGCGGCCACAACGTCCCCTACAGCTGCCTCTCGGCCTTTGCCGGCAATCCCCTGCTGATCTCCCCCGAGCTGCTGTTGGACCAGGGCCTACTCGACCCGTCCGATCTCGACGACCCGCCGCCCTTCTCGGAAGAGCAGGTGGATTTCGACGCGGTGAAGCCGTGGAAATCCGATCTGCTACGCCTTTCCTGGCAGAAGTTCCAAGATCGCGCGACTCCGGAGGATCGACAGCGACTGGCTGCCTTCTGCCAGGCACCGGAAAACGCCTGGCTCGAGGACTGGACGCTCTTCATGGCAGGGCGCCGACGCTACCCTGACGGAGGTTGGTGGGATTGGCCGGAGCCCCTCAAACACCGGGAGCAAGACGAACTCGATGCTCTGTGTCAGAGCGAAAGCGACGAGATTGCCTACCAGTGTTACCTGCAGTGGCAGTTCTTCAGCCAGTGGGACCGAGTGCGCGAACAGGCTGGAAAGCGCGGCATCAGAATCTTCGGAGACCTGCCGATCTACGTCGCCTGGGACAGCGCCGAGGTCTGGGCCAATCCCCAACTCTTTGAGCTCGACGACGACGGCCGTCCGCTGGCCGTCGCGGGTGTGCCGCCGGACGACTACAGCGAGACCGGCCAACTGTGGGGCAACCCCCTCTATCGTTGGGATCTTATGGCGGAGGACGGTTATGCCTGGTGGAACGCCCGGCTGACCGCCAATCTACGCACCTGTGATCGCCTGCGCCTCGACCATTTCCGCGCCTTTGCCGGCTACTGGCGTGTACCTGCCGGTGACGAGACCGCCGAACACGGCGCTTGGATCGACGGCCCGGGCATGCCCCTATTCGAGACCTGGCGCGACGCCTTCGGTGACCTGCCCCTGGTGGCGGAGGATCTCGGCGTCATCACCCCGGATGTCGTCCAGCTGCGTCAAGACGCCGACCTTCCGGGCATCAAGGTACTCCAATTCGGCTTCGGTCGGACGGATTCGGACCACCTGCCCCATAACTTCGAGCGTCGGTCGGTGGCCTACACCGGCACTCACGACAATGACACCACCCGCGGTTGGTACCGCGAGCTCGATCGCGAGACCAAGCGCCGAGTGCGTCGCTATGCCGGCAGCGGCAAGATTCACCGCGCATTCATTCGCCTCGCTTATACCTCGGTCGCCGAGCTCGCGATCGTGCCGGTCCAGGACGTGCTCGGCCTCGGCGGCGAGGCGCGAATGAACACTCCCTCGGTCACCGAAGGCAACTGGGAGTGGCGACTGGCTCCCGGTGCGCTGAGCGCCAAAAGCGCGGAGCGTCTGCGAACGCTGGCGGAGCTTACCGGCCGGCTCTAACAGCTGCGGGCGTTATTCCACCTTGGCGGAGACGTCGGCGAGCGCGGCTTCGATCTTCTGGCGGATCAACCGGTGCACCAGACTGGCTGGAGGCCGGAGCTGTGCCTGGAGCCGAAGGCGACCGGATTCAACAACGATCGACCCTTTGGCTCCCGGTCCCGCGAGACGCAGGACGTTACCTTGCCACTGGTGACGCAGGAAACCGTCGGTAAAGTGATCTTTGATCGCCTGGTCGAGAATCGAACGTAGCCGATCGGTGTCGGCGGTTCCAGCCTCGAGCTCATAGTTGAGGTTTTTCATCGACTCAGCGCTCTGACGGCCGCTTGTTTCCCAGAACGACCAGGGGCGAGTCCGACGACATGGTGGCCGCGGAAAGGTTTGGTTTCTTGACGCAAGCAGAAGCACCCGATGCGCAGGCACCACAGGCTGGGCCTGATGAGGCGGGACCGGGCAACAGCTGGCGCAGCAGAGTCCAAGCCCCCCACACAGCGGCAGCGGTGACGACGTAGAACTGCCAATCGAACCAGGGCATCACGACACTCCCGCGAAGCGCAGGCCATGGTAGGTGACGAAGGCCAGCAGCCAGGCGACCGACGACATGTAGGCGAGCTGCAAGCCGGCCCAGCGCCAGCTACCGGTCTCCCGGCGGGTGACCACCAGGGTTGGCAAACACTGCATGGCGAGGACAAAGAAGACCAACAGGCTGGCGGCGGTCGCGGGAGTGAAGACCGGACTGCCATCGTCGCGCACCGCGGCCCGAATCTTGGCGATGACGCCGCTCGCCTGAGCCTCATCTTCGATGTCGGCCTCCTCGTCGCCGATCAGAAGCACCGCCATGGTCGACACAAAGACTTCCCGGGCTAGAAAGCTGGTCAGTACCCCGACGGTCAGCTGCCAGTCATAACCCAGAGGCGCGAAAATCGGTTGAACGGTGCGCCCGATCCGGCCGGCAAAACTCTGGCTTTGGGAGTACTTTGCCTCCAGAAATTCCGCCTCCGCTTCCTTCTCCGCAGCGAGCTCCGGCTGCGTGCCAGCAATGGCGACAGCCTCCTGGCGCAACGCCTCGGCCGCGGCCGGTGGCTCAGACTTGGGATAAGCCGAGAGCCACCACATCACGATACAGATGCCGACGATCACCGTACCGGCCTTCTCGAGAAAGGTCCAACCCTGGTGAGCAGCATGATAGAGCGCGGTGCGCAACGACGGCAGCTTGTACGACGGCAGCTCCAGAACCATCGGCCGCGAGCGGCCGTCGAGGATCGTGCGGCGGGCGAGAAAGGCGCTGGCCAGGGCCACCACGGCGCCCAGGAAATAGCAACCCATGAACGCCAGGCCGGCGAGCAGCGGCCGATCCCGAAAAAGCAGACTGGTGAGCAGCACATAGACCGGCAGCCGCGCGGAGCAGCTCATGAAAGGAGCCACCAGGACGGTCGCCAGGCGATCCTGCCGATCGGGAATGAGGCGGGTCGAGAGGATGCCCGGAATCGCGCACGCGTGCGAAGACAAGAAGGGCACAAAAGCCTGGCCGGGCAAGCCGAAGCGGCACAGCAGACGATCCATCACGAAGGCCGCTCGGGCCAAATATCCGGTGTCTTCGAGCAGGCTGATCAAGAAGAAGAGCAAGCAGATCTGGGGTAGGAAAACGACCGTACCGGCGATGCCGCCGATCACGCCGTCGGCCAACAGATCGCGGATGGCGCCGGCGGGAATGGTCGCGGCCACCCAGCCGCCGAGGACCTCGAAGGTGCGATCGATCAGGTCCATCGGGATGTTGGCGAGCTCGAAGACGGTCCAGAACAGGCCGCCCATGACCGCCGTGAAGACCACGACGCCGAGCAGCGGGTGGGTGAACGCCAGGTCGAGACGCTCGGTGAGGGTGTCGGCCGGCGAGCCGATGGCGTCTTGACCGCCGACGCTCTCGGCCACCAGACTGTCGGCCCAGGCGACCAGGCCGTCGAAGTCCTCGCCGTCGGGCAACGCCAGGCGTCGTTCCGCTGCCACGGCGCGCGACGACGCCACCGTCCGCCTGGCGATGGAGGTGGGCCTCGAGCCCGTCGCCGGTTGGGGTGATCCGTCGAGCGCGCCGGAAATCGCCGCCCGCAGCTCTGTCAGACCCTCACCACGGCGCGCGACGATCGGGACCACCGGGCAGCCCAGGCGCTCGCTCAGGCGCTCGGCGTCCAGCGACAGGCCCCGCCGGCGGGCGATATCGACCATGTTGAGCGCCACCACGACCGGCAGCCCCGAGGCCAGAATCTCGCCCACCAGGTAGAGGTTGCGCGACAGATTGGTCGCGTCGACGACGATCACCACCGCATCGGGCTGGCGATAGAGCCCTTCGCCGTGCAGCACGTCACGGTTGATCCGCGCTTCCGGAAGGTCCAGGTTGACACGGTAGGTGCCCGGCAGGTCGATGATTTCGGCGGAAGACGCATCGTCGCCGTCGAGGTTGCAGCGGCCGATACGGGATCCGGTCGTGGTCCCCGGAAAATTCGCGGTCTTGGCGCGCAGTCCGCAGAGATGATTGAACAGAGTCGTCTTACCGGTATTGGGATTACCGGTCAGCGCCACTCGTGGGACTTCCGGTGCATGCATTGGCGCGGCCTGGGCTCCGTGGGTCTGCCTCGGGGAAGACGGCAGAGTCGCGACGCTCAAGGCTCTTGCCGCCGATCACGGATCACCAGAAGGCGTTGGGCGACCTCGTCCGAAATGCCGACCCGAGTACTGCGCACCTGGAGGATCCAGGGATCCCCCGCCTTGCAGACCCGGAAATGGCTTCGCTCGGCGAGACCCAGGGCGCGCAACATCTCCCGATCTTCGACCACCAGATGTGTCGCATGGAGCTGGCCGTGATCGCCGGCTCGTAGCTGGGTCAAGCGCACCGGCGAAGCCGCGGCGACTTGCGAGTCGGTCGCCTCTGCATTGTGAGGCGCCAATCCGAGTGATGTCGGCATAGTCAGGATCGATTCCTTGGCGTGCGTGGTGATCTAAAAGGTCAGGTCGAATCTGAAAAGGCGTCCCTTTCGGCCGGCGTAGCCTAGCATGGCATGAATACTGGACCAAGACAGTCCTCTTTCCACTACCCTAATGGGTAGTTCTCCACAATCTTTATCCATACCTCTGATTGGCCATTCTCTCCCGGGGCCTGAGAAGCCCGCTACGGTGGCGTCACCGTCATGCCGCGGTAGAGCTTAACGCCCGGAGATCGCAAGCCCGGATTGCGTCTTGACTGCCCGGCGCGATCAGTCTTCCGCCCCGAGGGTCGGCGGTTCCTCGACGGCCTCGAGGTCGGGATACATCTCCGCGTATGCGGCGAGGAGGCCGTCGTGCAGGTCGACGACGGTTTCGAGCCGCTTGGCCAATGTCGGCAGCTCAAGGTTGCCACCGGCGGTGGCCATGAAGTCGACGAGATCGTCCTGCCGGCGGCTGTAGAGCGCCTGGAGCTCGTAGAGCTTGGAGATGCGGGCGACCCAGGCAAAGTCGAGATGATGGACCGATAGGGTCACCTGAGCGGTCTGCCAGGCGGCCGATGAGGGCAGCGAAATGGAGTACTCGGCGCGCAGGTTCCGGTCGTCGTCCTCGGCCTCGTTGGCCAACGCCGCGAGGGTCTCGCGGACAGCCCGGAGCAACACTCGGTTTTCTTCGGTATTCGAGCTCAGCTCAGCGTGGTTGGCCGCGATCTCTTCCAGCACACCCTGCCGGGCGCGCTCGGCCTCCTGGGCATTGCGCCGATCTTCCCGACAGGCATCGACCGCCAACGCCAGAAGCACGGCCAGGACCACCGAGACGCCTTCCAGGATCATCTCGGGAGCTTTGTCTTGCAGCTTGGACTTCAAACTGGTGCTCATCAGGCTCTCCGTGGTTATCTACGCGTGTCTCGACAGCGCCATTCGGTCTTTATATAGCCCAATGGTTTCTGGGTTTGACCGATCGTCCTCGGCTCAGGGACGGGCTGTCCCCCAGTTTGGGCGACCCGATCGAATTCCGCCACGACCAGCGACCCATAGAATCGCGATGACGTTGCGGAGCGGGCGCTCTATCCCAATGCCGAGGCGGCTCACAACGGGACAGCCGGGAGCTACCCGCGCCGGCTGCTATCTTGCACATAGTTCCAAAACAATAAGCCCATTAGAAGGCATCCACGACACCCTCAGGAGGACTCACATGAAACGAGGCACAACCCGTCCCAACCGCCGCTGGAGGGCGGCCTGGCTCGCGGGCCTGGCACTTGTCGCGGTTACCCCGATCGCGGCCCAGACCCCACCCGACTCCGAGGAGACCTCCGTGGAGACAGATGCCGGCACCTCCGACGCCGCCCTGCCGATGGGCCTGAGGGCATTCGTCGACCCCGAAACCGGCGAGCTCACCTCGACGCCAACCCGTCAGCAGATCGAAGATCTGGAACGGCTGGTCGCTCAGCACGCCCTGACCGACGTCGAAACGCCGCTCAGCCGCTCGAGCGCCGGCCTCGAGACTTTCGAGCTGGCCAGCGGTGGCCGCGGCGTGCATCTCAAGGGCCGCTTCCAAAGCGCGCTGGTGGTGCGGCGGGCGGACCATGGCGAGCTCGAGCTGGTATGCCGCGACGACGACGCTTCCGAGACGCAACACGAGCACCCCACCGCCACACCCGCGCCGGCGGCGCCGACCGAGTGGGCGGAGCAATAGCATGGTCAGGCGCCACTCTTCCTGGCTGGCTGCTATCGCTGGTATAGCCCTCGCCGCGCAACCCGCCGCGGCGGTCCCGGTCGACGGAACCGTGGGCATCCCTCCGGGCAGTCTCGCCGGCACCGACGGCAATGGCCGGGTGCTGCTCTACACACCCAATCCCCTCGAGCAGGGTTCTTCGGTGTCGCACTTCGACGCCTCGGCCTTTCCCAACCTGTTGATGGAGCCCGCGAATAGTCCCGACCTGGGCTTCGCGCAGCTCGATCTCACCACCTTCCAATTGCGTGACATCGGCTGGCCGACGGGGACTTCGAACATTACCCTGCGGATCCAGGATGCACCCGGCCAGGGATTCAATGATCCCGCCCTGGGCGCGCAACGATTGGCCGCCATGCGCTTCGCCGCCGATGTCTTCGGCGCCCGTCTGCGCAGCTCGGTCGAGATCAACGTCGACATCGACTTCGAGTCTCTGGCCTGCGACACCAGCGGTGGAGTGCTGGCGCAGGCCGGCGCCCAGTTTCTGTTCGAGAGCTTTCCGGGCGCGCCGATCAGCGGCACCTGGTATCACGGCGCCCTCGCCGAATCGCTGTCGGGCCAGAACCTGAGCCTCGAAGACGTCGCCGACCCCAACGCCGGTGACCTGGGCCTGACTTTCAACAGCCAAGTCGACAACGGCTGCCTGGGTTCTGGCTCGCGCTATTACTACGGGCTCAACGGCAACGTGCCAGGAGGGCAGATCAGCTTCATCAATATCGCACTTCATGAGTTGGCCCATGGCCTGGGCTTCTCGAGCTTCACCAACGACGCCACCGGCGCCTTCTTCATGGGCCTGCCCGACATCTACAGCCGCTTCATCTTCGACAACACCCAGGGCCGATCCTGGACCCAGATGAGCAACAGCCAGCGTCGGACCTCGGCGACCAACGCCGGCCGGGTGGCGTGGAACGGCAGCCGGGTCACGCAGCAAGCACCCAATTTCCTGCAGCCGGCACCCGCGCTCGCTATCACCTCGCCGGCCTCGATTGCCGGCAACTACCCGGCCGGCACCGCCGAATTCGGCCCACCGGTCACCAGCGCTGGAATCTCCGGCTCGCTGGCCGTGGCGCTGTCCGGATCGTCATCGGAGTTGTGCAGCGCGGCGACCAACGGCTCCGAGATCTCGGGCAGGATCGCGATCGTCGATCGCGGCAACTGCAACTTCACGGTCAAAGTCAGAAACGCCCAGAACGCCGGGGCGATCGCTGTCGTGGTGGTCAACAACGTGCCTGGCTTGATCAACATGGCCGGCACCGACGGCGCGATCGTGATTCCTTCGGTGCTGATTTCTCAGGCCGATGGCCAATTGATCAAAGACACCCTGGCGCAGGTGCTGGAGCCCGGGCGCTTGAGCTTTTCTGCTCCGGTCTTCAACGTGGTCGAGAACGACGGTACCGCCACCGTCACCGTGCGCCGCACCGGCGGCACCGACGGCGCGGTCAGCGCCGACGTCGCGACCGGTGGCGGCACCGCCACCGCTGGTGAGGACTACACGCCGGTAGATACCACCGTCACCTTCGGCGACGGCCAGGGCGGCACGCGCAGTGTCGAGATCGAGATCCTCGACGACCTCATCGTCGAAGGCGAAGAAACGATCGGCCTGGCGCTGTCGAACCCCACCGGCGGCGCGGAGCTCGGTGATCCTGCCGACGCGATCCTGGCGATCGAAGAAAACGACACCAACCCGGCCGGATTCCTAGCCTTTGGCGCGGCTGAATTCCGGATTCGGGAAGGCGATGGCAACGTCATCGTTCGGGTCGAGCGGATCGGCGGCACCGTCGGCGCGGTCAGCGTCGACTACGGCACCGGTGGCGGCAGCGCCACCCCCGGCGCGGACTACACGGTGGCGGCCGGCACCGTCACCTTCGCCGACGGCGAGGGTGGCGCCAAGACCTTCGAGGTCGAAATCCTCGACGATATGGAAGAGGAGCTGATCGAGACCATCGGGCTGGCGCTGTCGAATCCCACCGGCGGCGCTGAGCTCGGCACACCCTCCTCAGCGATCATCGAAATCGTCGACAACGAGGCGTGTACGCCGGGTCCCGACCGTCTGTGTCTGAACGGCAATCGTTTCCGCGCGGAAGTCACCTGGCGCGACTTCCAGGGCGGCACCGGCGGTGGCCGGGGTCTGCAGCTAAACTCCGACGATTCGGGCATCTTCTGGTTCTTCAGCGCCAACAACCTGGAGATGCTGGTGAAGGTCCTCGACGGCTGCGGCATCAACGGCAACTTCTGGGTTTTCGCCGCGGCGACCACCGACGTCGAGTACACCCTGCGGGTCACCGACACCGAGACCGGCCTGGTGAAGGAGTACGACAACCCCCTGGGGGTCGCGTCACCGGCGATCACCGACACCTCGGCGTTTCCCGTCTGCTCCGGAATCGTCGGAGGCGAAGAGGCCACCGCCTCAGCGGCGCCGGATCTCACACCGGCTTCCGAGAGCCTCATCGGCGTCTCGAAGCTGGTGACCAAGGAAACGTGCATGGCCAGCGCCACTTCCCTATGCCTCGGCGGCGACCGCTTCCAGGTCGAGATGGAGTGGCGCGACTTCCAGGGCAACACCGGGTCGGGCCAGGTAGAGCTCCTGGAGAACGACGACTCAGGGCTGTTCTGGTTCTTCAACCAGGCCAACCTGGAGGTGCTGGTCAAGGTCCTCGACGCCTGCGGCATCAACGACCGCTTCTGGGTCTTCGCCGCGGCGACCACCGACGTCGCCTACACCTTGCGGGTCACCGACACCATGACCGGAGCGGTCAAGGAGTACAACAACCCGCTAGGCGTCGCGTCGCCAGCGATCACCGACACCGGTGCGTTCGATACCTGTATGCCTTAGATACGCAGTGGCTATAAGCCTAGTCTCAACTACCTCGATTGCATAGCAAGCCGGTCGGCGGCCGGCTTGCTATACTCGATTTCGAGGAGATGTCTATGCCTGCCCAAGCGATCACACTACAGTTGCCGAGCCCTCTATATGAGCATTTCAAACGACTTGCCGCAAAGGCTCGCCGAACCGTCGAGGCCGAGATCCTCGACGCCGTCGCACATGTCGCTCCGGAGCTAGAAGATCTGCCGCCGGATCTTTCCGAGTCTCTATCGCAACTCGAGGCCCTAGAGGACAGCGCACTATGGCAACTGGCCCGTAGTCGCCTCTCTCGAGAGGATAGCTCTGAGCTGGAAAATCTGCACTTCAAGCGACAGAGCGAAGGATTGACGCCTGAAGAGAAGGCGCGCACTAATTTTCTTGTAGGCCAATATGAGCGAGCAATCGTGTTACGAGCGCAAGCGGCCCGAGTGCTGAAAGAGCGTGGTCACGACGTCTCCTGCCTGTTGACCGAGCCTTGAGCTCAGTCTACGTCCCTAGACCGCTTCGCCGCCGCGTCGCAGAACAGGCGTGCTATCGCTGTGGCTATTGCCTGACTCGCGAGGCCATTACCGGGACGCCAATGGAGATCGACCACCTCTTCCCGTCTTCACTGGGAGGCTCGACGGTCGAAGAGAATCTGTGGCTGGCTTGTGGCCTTTGCAACGAGCACAAAGGCAACCGAGTGACGGCCGAGGATCCACAGGGTGGTCGGCAAGTGCGCCTCTTTAATCCTCGCTTCGACGTCTGGAATGAGCACTTCGAATGGGTTGAAGGTGGATTACGAATCGCTGGCAGAACAGCGATCGGAAGGGCGACGGTCAATGCACTTCACCTCAACCGGACTCCGCTCGTTACCGCCCGACAGGGCTGGATAGCTGTTGGCTGGCATCCACCACGAGAGTGATTGCCTCTTCGAGCTGCGAGCGAGGTCGCGGCAAATTAGAGTATTGAATCTGAGTCGGCTTCGGCCGGCTGCCCCTCAATAGCACGGGCCTTCAGGCCCGTGCTACTACTCGGCCCCCGGATCGATCTCGACTTCCGCCCCAGCCGAGTAGGCGACGAATTCCGGCGCGTACATCGACTGCACCTGGGCCGGGCCGACGCGAAAGGTGCCGGCGAGGTTGGCGCGCAGGCGATACTTGAAGGTGTACTCGCCTACCGGCAACCACTCGAAGAAGAAGTTGGTGCCGCTGTCGCGAACCTCTTCGTACCAACCGATCCCGAGATCCCACTTATAGCTCGAGGTGGTGGTCTCGGGCTCGAAGCCGGCGCCCCGAGGATCGCGCAGGTGCACGTACTCGGCGGCATGCTTGGATCGCAGGGAGAGCTGGACTTCGATCTGGTCGCCGGGCTCGAGAGCCGCCCCGTCGGCCAGGGGCTGAAGCACCCACTCACGACCGGTGTTGACGCGCTTGAAGTATCTGCGGGTGACGCTGAAGAAATCGCCTCGGGCCTCCTCGGGCAGTTTCTCGGTCGAAAAATGCCAGGTAGCCGAGGCGAACATGAAACCCGGGGTCTCTTTCTCGACTTCGATCGTCGACATGGTTGTGGGGTCGATCTCGTCACCCGAGATCACCAGCTGGGTCTTGCCGGCGTAGGTGTCGGGCTCGAAGGTGTAGGTTCGCGCAAGCGGCCCTGCGGTGACGGTCGCGGCCTCGCGAACGCCCAGGGTGCCCTCGCGCTCGAGGTAGTGAACCAGGCTGTAGATCACCTCCGCTGTAGCTCGGGTCGACTTCCAGTGGTTGAGCTTCTTGTTGAGCAACAGCCACTGCACCAGGCCGTGGCGGCGGGCGTCGTCGGGTCCGAGCTCGGTGAGGGTGCGCAGCGCGAAGGCGTGGGTCTCGATGGTGTCGTTGTACCACAGCCAGGCGCGATCCTCGGGCGCCCAGAAGGTGCCCTCGTCTTGAGTCGTCTTGGCCGAGTCCATGACGCTGTCGAACACCAGGGCAGCGTCAGCGTCGCGGCCCGCGCGCTTGAGCAGCAGAGCCAGGTACCCCTTGAGCCGCGGCGAATGCTGGCGCCAGTGTTTGAAGGAGAAGTCGAGCATCTTGCGACGGTCGTCGTCGGAAAAGACGCCCCCCGTCCAGGCGTTGGTTCGTTGGCCCGCCTCCGGCGGGACGTCAGGATAGCTCGAAAGTACGAAGTTGAGGTAGGTGATCAGCTCCCAGCCCCGATCGTCCTCGATCATGTCGCGAACCATTTTGTCGAGGTAATGACGATGCATGTAAGACCAGGCCTTGACCACCACGTCCTGGGGAACGGCAACGTCGAACTCGAGCGCCCGCGAGAAACCCTGCAATAGGTAGAGGGTGATGTAGGGCGACGGTGGCCCGCCCGGCCACCAGGGGAAGCCGCCGATCGCGGTCTGGGCCTCTCGCAGCTTGGCCAGCGAGGCATCGCGCTGAGCTTCGGCGATCGCCGGATCCAGTACGTTGATCAGATCCTCACCCGCGTCACCGCCCCGGGACACCTGGAGCCACGGGCTCTCCTCGAGCACCATCTTGCGATTCGGATCGTTCTCGTCCCAGGACTCAAACTGGGTCTCGCGCTCGGAGAACTGTCGCGCCATCCGCGCCACCGACGGGTACTTGTGGTAGAGGCTGGAGACGATGCCGGTCGACAGGAACCGGTTCAACAGCTGCTCAGTGCATTCGTATGGGTAAGACGCGAGATAAGGCAGAGCGTTCAGCACGCTGTAGAACAACTGGGCGTCGAGGGTCACCACCAGCTGCTCGTCGATGCGGGTCGGATCGTCGTCATCCATGTCCTCGAAGGTCAGCGTGCGGCGGTCAGCGTCGTGGAGGGTCACGAAGCGCGATTGGGCGAGGTGGAGGCGACCGGGCAAGACGGGCAGCGGTCGCAGCTCGCCGTCTGAGAAATCGCCGGCGCGGCCGATCACCCGAAAAGCCACCGGGCCGACGCGGGCCGGCGCCTTGACCGGAAAGGTCAGGGTGGTGCCACCGCCAGCGGCGACGGTGAAAGGCTGTGTCCATTTGTCCCCCTCCGGGGGAACCCCGTTAGCGTCACCGGCCGCCAGGCCGAAGTCGTCGAGCAGACTTTCGTCGGTCTCCGGGTCGACGATCTCGAAGTCGAGCTCGCCTGAGAGCTCGGCGTCTCCCGCGTTGTTGACCACCACCTCGAGGTGGGCGCGGTCGCCCTCGCGAAAGAAGCGCGGCAGGTAGGGACGCACCAGGAGCTCTTTGACGGTCTTGGTCCGCTTCTCGAGCGAGCCGGCGCGCAGGTCACGGGTGATGGCATGCACCCAGACGTTCCATTCGGTCACCGAGTCGGGAACGGTGAGCTCGAAAGCCACCGAGCCGTCGTCGCCGGTCACCAGGTGTGGCTCCCAGAAAGCGGTCTCGGAGAAGTCGGTACGCAGTTCGGGTTCGGCGGGCGGCTCGGCGTCTATGGGGGCCCGAGCCTCGACGTCAGCGGACTCATCGAGCTCCACGCCGAGCGCGGCATCTTCCGACACCGCCGCGACGGCCTGCATTCGAGCCGGCGCCGGTGCCGCCTCTGCCGCCATCGCCATCGGTCTCGATTTCATCATGCGCCGGCTCCGAATGCCCGGTCCGCCGGTGCCATAGCCGTCGTAGAACTTCAGCCGATCCGTGGAGAAGGTCGGATAGCCCGGCAGCCGCACAAAATCCTCAGACTGCTGCCAGGCGCGGTAGGCCTGCCCCAGACTCGAGAAGACTCCGGGCACCCCGGCGCGCCGCGGATAAAGACCGAGCGGCGAAGCCGGCTGATGCAGAGCGAAGACGTCGAGGCTCCGGTCGTACATGTAGGCCAATACCTCGGCAGCGCCACGACCCAGGGCGGCCTCGTCATTGCCGCGCACCACGACTCGCCAAGTCTCGGTCTCACCGGGACGCAGCCGATCGCGAAAGCTGGCGAACTCGATCTTGAGCTCGCGGTCATCCCAGGGCACGAAAACATCCGCGGCATGGCTCATCAGCTGGTGATCGCGCAAGGCGGTGAGCCGCGCCCCGAAACCGCCGCGGTGCTCGCGGCCGACCTCGATCTCGATCAGCTGCGGCCCATCCGCCGCGCTGAGCAGCCGACGTTCGGTGCGGCGCCCCGCGCGATAGAGCTCAAAGACCATCGGTTGATCCTCGAGACCGGAATACACGAAGAAACGGGCGACACCACCCACCGGTACCGAGGACCGCTCCTCGATCAGTGCCACCGGCAGGGACAGACCCGTATCGCCGGAGGGCGAATCAGCCTTGGGGGCGATCACCAGCAGCTCGTAGCGGGTCTCGAAATCGGCTCCGAAATCGTCGGTGGTGGTGTAGCGCAAACGGTAGGCTCCCGCCGGGAGATCCGGCAGCGGGACAGTGCCTTCACCGTCGTCACCGTGCTCGACGCGACCGCGCGCGATCTCGTCGCCATCATCCCACAGCGCCATCGTCCGTCGCGGATCAGAAGACGTCTCCCAGCGTGGACGCAGGCTGTCACCAGGGGTCTGGTAGACCTTATCCTGATCATCGCCGGGAGGCCGGAACCGGGGCTGTTCCGCGGGCAGCTGGGCGTTCTCGGGCTGGGCCAGAGACATCAGCCGCCAGACGCCTTGGCCGGCACGCGGCAGGCCGTCGAGGTCGGCCCGACGAACGACGACGCTCTGCTCGCCCGCCTCAGCGCCCGAGAAGAAGAAACCGGTCTCACTGTCGATGGTCGCCTCGACCGCCACGAAGCCAAGCCGAAAGACCCGAGACGCCGAACGCGTCTCTCCGCCCTCGTCGGTGACGTCGGCGCTCAGGCGATAGCGGTAAGAAACATCCCTCGACAATCGCTCATCGGCCTCGGGGGTGAAGCTGATCTCGAATCGGCCGTCGGCGTCGAGGGTGGCGTCACCGGCGGCGATGGTCTGCACCTCGACCGGCTGCGGCGGCCAGAAACCCCACCACCCCCAGCGCGGATAGACCGGCTCGCGGGTGACGCGCCAGGCGACATCGCCTGAGACCACCGGCAGGCCAAAGTAGTAGCGCACCTCGCCTCTCAGCGTCGCTGGCCGATTGAGACGCAAGGGCGAATCGGGATCGATCACCTCGGCTTCGAAAGTGGGTCGCTTGTATTCTTCGACCTGCACGCCGGTCCCGCCACCGAAGGAGCTGCGCAGCGACCAGCTGCCGAGCAGTCGCCCGCTCGGAATATCGAACTCGCCGGATGCTGAACCGTAGGCGTTGGTGGTGACCGCGGACGAGGCCACTTCCTGACCGTTGGCGTCGATCAGCTGAACGTCGAAATCGGCCTCGGGCAGAACCTGGAATCGGCCCTCGTCGCCCTGCCCACTGTAGGCGACCACCTTCCACAGGATCTTCTGCTGAGGCCGGTAGACGCTGCGGTCGGTGTAGATCAGCGTCGAGGTCCGCGCGCTGGTGGCGCGGTGCGCGCGGGGGGCTCGCAGATTCTGCACCAGGGCGACGTCATCACCCTTTCGAGCCAGCAGAAAATGGTTGGCGCGCGAAAACGCCTCGGTTTGAAAACTCACTCTGCCGTCGTTGCCGGTTTTGCGAGTCTCGACCAGGGTATGCCCCTGACGATAGTCGTGGCGGTAGAGATCGACCTCGACGTCCGACAAGGTATGGCCGCTCTCGCCCGATCGCACTGTGACCTCGACCTCTTGGGAGGGCCGGACGCCGGCGGGCCGGCCGGCTCCCTGTTTTCCGGCAGCCTCGACCGTACGGTGCAGGATCACCAGGTCGCCGAGAAAGAAGTTGACTGCGGTCTGCTGATTGAACTTCTGGGCAAAGTCGGACCGGGCCGAGGCGACCAGGAGATAAAGCCCTGACGCCTCGACCTCGGGGATCGCATAGGTGCTGTGAGACCTGTAGTCCGGCGTCGGCGGCAGCTCGACGCGCCATTCGGCAGCCGGCGCCTGCGAAGCCATGATCCCCGGGACGTCGCGATATCCGGGCAGCAGGTTGGAGTCGCGCGCCTGCCCGATGCGGCGGCGGACGTCGACGGCGTAGGCGCGAAAGTAGAGCGCCTCGACATTGCGATGCTGGATGAG
>JAAUYI010090616.1_pt1 | contig 19891 bp, 18 predicted proteins | sample 7278041 | NCBI WGS metagenome assembly JAAUYI01 (sample SAMN14350216, study PRJNA611818) | marine sediment metagenome | isolation source: surface marine sediment (0.6m) | place: French Polynesia: Moorea | collected 2018-08
CAGTTGTTGTTGTCGTGGGCGTAAGCGGTGGAATGATGTTACTCCAGTGTGTTTTCTTGAAAACGGTAAACCACTGTCAGAAAAGAAAGTGTCTATGCTGTTCGTCTAAAAAAAGAGATGAAGCAGTTGTGCTGGAAGAGGTAACGCGCGGTCAAATCTATCATTCTGAGACCACTCCCACTTCGATGATTGATATGACCACAAGCTCTCCTGTTCCTAGGGGAGGAGTCTCATCTTTCAAACCTGAAAGTGTTCCATTGGGTGTTATGAGAAGCATGTCTCCTCCTTCTACTGATCCTTCTTTGAAAGACAACATTCCGTGTTACCCCGCTGAAGTTAGTGACACAGCAAGAGTTTCGCTGCGTGAAGAGACATCGTTTTAACGTTTCATTTGTACTCTACAAGAAATTTTGAAGTAAACGGAAACATCTAAGAAAGATTTACTTTTCTTTAAATTTTTTTTTTTGCAACCTGACGGTACTTGTCTTTTTCTTCTCATTTTGCTTGGAGAGACATTAATAAACCTTAAACAGACGTTATCATGGAATCTGCTTCTACTTTGTCCGACGTGTTTTTTACTTTGGCGAGTAAAACTGACACAGAAGAAAGCACGACGACTTTTGCCTTGGACTTGAAAGCTTCAAAAAGTTTCAAAGGAGGTTTTTGGGCAGAAGAAAAAACATTTCGTATCCTTCCATTGGAAGGACGAGAAAATCTTTTTTTGAACAACGTCCTTCAAAGTTTGTATGAGATGTTTTCAAAATTGATGAAGGAGATAAAAAAACAGTACGATTCACACGATATTTCTAGAATGTTCATCAGTCATCCGAAGCTGGAAAAACCAATAATTGTTACTCCTCGACCTGTCTCTGAAATGACACCTACTACAATTCTGGATCAAATAGAATTTGTTTTGAGCAGTTCTGCGAAAATTCCTCTGGACGAAGATTTGGACATCAATGTTGCTGTGGTGAGAAAACTTTCAGGACAAGGAGACACTCGGACAGGATGTTGCCGTCTCGAACATTCTCAAGACAGAAGAGTTAAATCTTCTGTTGTTCGAGTTCCAACCGAAGTGACAAAAGAAAACAGCAAGTATTGGTGTTTGCCTCGAGCTGTTGTCATAGGAAACAGATATGTTCTTGCGGAGAGGGAAATACAGCTCACCGGGGCAGGAAGAAAACAAAGACAAAGATTACTTTCAAAAGCATATCGTTCTGCAAGTAAAAAAAACGTGAAACAATTGGACAGAGACGTGGAAGACTTGATGTTCAAATGCAACGTTGCTCCTGACAGAGCAGGAATAATTCCAGAGGATGTGATGAGTTACGAATGTCATTTGAAAATATCCATTTGTGTTTTTAGTCGCGAACTGCAAGATCAAGTTATCTATCCGGGAAATAACGATTACAGGAAGAGAGGAAAAATTTATCTCTTTCATTGGAAGCCTCCGGGAAGTTCTGTTTGGCATTTTGATTTGATTCGCAGCATGGCAGCTTTCATGGAAAAAACTAACTATTGTTATGATTGTGAAAAGGCCTTCAACAATCCACAAATACACAGCTGTTTCAATTTCTGCTCCGTTTGCAATTCCAAGAAGTGTCCGCTAAAAGGAGAAAGTTTCACTGTAGAGTGTTCAGAATGCAATAGAACTTGCAGATCTCAAGAATGTTTTCAAAGACACAAGAAAGCAAAGAAATTGGAAAGTACAAGAAAAAGAAAACGTTCAGACCTTCTTGCAAACTCCAAAGAAGAAGAAAAATCACAGGAGCAAACAGGAAAAATTTTGTCTAATTCTTCTCTTTGTTTTCAAAAATACAAATGTTTAAAGTGCTCCAAAGTGATGAGGGAAGAGAGAAGATCTCGAAAGCATCACCGATGTGGTGAAATTTTTTGTAACAATTGCCAAACATGGAACAGTAACACAGATGAAACTTCTCCACACAGATGTCACATGCGTTCTGTTTGTTCCAAGACTTTAACTCAGATAAACAAAGTAATTTACTATGATTTTGAAGCTTCCCAGGAAAATGGGACACATGTTCCAAATTTGGTTGTAGCGCAATCTTCTTGTAGCACTTGTGAAGAGAACGATGAAACAGACATGTGTTCTGACTGCGGAACTCGTTGTTCAAAGTGCGACTCATGGAATGACAAAGAAAAACAGTTTGAAAGGAGTCCTTGCGACAACAAAAGTTGCGGAGCAAGAGAAGTAATTTTCCGAGGAAACGATGTGACAAGAGAATTTGGTCAATGGTTGATAAGCCGTCAACACAAAAACACAACAGTTGTAGCACACAACGCAAAAAGTTACGACAATTTCTTCATCTTGCAATATTTGTTGGAAGCTAAGATAACTCCTTACGTTATTTTCAGTGGAAGCAAAGCTTGTTACATGAAAATTGCAAGAGGATTAAACATACGTTTCTTGGATTCTTGTATGTTTTTACCTATGGCATTGTCTGAACTTCCTTCTTGCTTTGACATTCACAACGTCGAAAAAGGTTTTTTTCCACATTTCTTCAATGTTCCTGGCAATTTCCACAAAGTGTTTTCCAAACTTCCGGACAGGAAATTTTACGGATACGAGACAATGACCGCAGAGAAGAGAGATAAATTTGACCAATGGTACGGAAAGCATGTAAACGACAAATTTGATTTTGAGGAAGAACTTTTAAGATACTGTCGAAATGATGTAGAAATTTTAAGGAAAGCTTGCACCAGGTACAGAAATAAGACAAAAGAAGTAACAGCAAAAGGAGAAGTTCCAGGTATAGACCCATTCTCCTTCGTAAGTGCAGCATCAGTTTCTCTTGGAATTTTTCGTGCTCGTCATTTAGAAGAAAATTGGAGTGTGTTGAGGAAGTCAGACGTAAAAGAACTCAACTGTTCTCACGATGAAGATACCTGCAATTGTTCTTGGAGACCTGCAATTAAAAAACATGGGGATGCTGAAGTGGAAGAATTGAACTCCGGCTTTGTTTTTTCTTCCGCTAATGATCCTATCATTCAGAAGAAATTTATGCGTTCCAATGTAGCACTGATTCCTCCCTCAGAATATAGACCACGAGACAATCACAGCAAAGAATGTTTAATGTGGCTAAAGGAAGAAGAGGAAAAAGTTAATTGTGACCTTCAATCATTAGGATACAATCCAATAACAATTCAGACTGCAACCTCTTCACTGGAAGGAGAAAAAAAAATTTTCTTTCCTGCAACCGCTTCTTCCTCTGCTGTTACATACAAAGTTGATGGATTCTACGTTGATCCTGTAACAGGATGGAAAGTTGTACTAGAATTCTATGGATGTCACTGGCATGGATGTCCAACATGCTTTCATTCTGACTCTACTGTCATCTCTCATTCGAGAAAACAGTACGTTTCAGAAAGAGGAAAGAAACTTTCTTATGAATCCAAAACCATGGAACAGAGATACAAAGAGACGTTGTGTCGTGAAGAAAGGATTCGAAGTGCTGGATTTCTGGTGAAAACTATGTGGAATTGTCAGTTTAACGTGTCAAAGATTGCAGACACTTCAACCGAAGAATCTTTCAAAGGAATAAACTTAAGAGACGCCTACTTTGGAGGACGAACTGCAGCTCTCACGTACTGGCATGTATTTACGCCTGAAGAAGGGGAAGTGGGAAAATACGTAGATTTTACCAGTTTGTATCCATGGGCCTTAAAATATGGAACTTTTCCTGTTTCACATCCAAGAAAAATTGTTGGCAAAGAGATTCAAAATTTTCTTTCGGAAAGTGGAGATATTTTCGTTCTCGTTCCATGCAAAGGAGAACATTTTACTTCAAAAACGAGACATTGTTCTTTGTCTTCACATTTTCATCACTATTTAAAAGTATTTGGAATCATTAAGGTCACAGTTATCCCTCCCCGAAACTTATTTCATCCAGTTCTCGCATACAGATGTGGTGACAATAAGCTAGTCTTTCCTCTTTGTGTGAAATGTGCAGAACAGAACAGTCAAGGGAGAAGTTGTCAATGTTCCGACGAGGATCGATCTTGGACAGGAACTTTTACTACTCCAGAACTAGAAGCTGCCTTAGATGTAGGTTATCGAATTCAAAAAATTTTTGAAATTTTACACTGGGACGAAAGCTCTTCTGACATTTTTTCTTCATATGTCAACACTTTTCTCCAAATAAAGCAAGAAGCCAGTGGATTTCCAACTGACGTGATTTCTCCAGAGGACAAGAAAAAATTTCAACAAAAATATTTGGAAAAGGAAGACATTCTTTTAAACTTAGAAAAAGTGAAAAAAAGTTCTACTTTGCGTTCTCTGGCGAAGTTAATGTTAAATTCTCTGTACGGAAAGTTTGGACAAAGGATCAACCTAAGAAAAAGTCACTTTGTGGACAACCCTACCGATTTATGTAAAATTGTCTCTTCTCCCAAATCTCTTATTAAAAACTTTCATGTGTTATCAGATGACATAATGCACTTGGAGACTGTTGATACAATCAATTTTACAGAACAAGATTTAAAATCTAACGTGATCATATCAATTTTTACAACAGCTTGGGCTCGTTTGAAACTGTGGACAGTTATGATGCAACTAGGGGAACGTGTATTGTATACGGACACCGATTCACTTATTTATGTCTCACGTCCTTTCCTCCCAGATCTTCCAACAGGAGAGTTCTTGGGTGACTTAGCAGATGAGTTAAGCTGTAAGAAATTAAATTGTAAAAGAATCACATCCTTCAACAGTAAGTTTCCTTCTCCATGTCATTACATAACAGAATTTGTAGCTGGAGGTCCTAAAAACTATGCCTACCAAGTGAACAGTGGAGAAACTGTGTGTAAGATAAGAGGTTTCACTTTAAATTGTTGTACAGCGGAAAAACTGAACTTTCATTCGCTGAAAAATCAGGTGTTAAGCATGTTTTCAACCTTTAATGAGGAAAAGAAGAGAAAATCCTCCGATGTGAAAGTAACAGTGCAAAGCAATCAAATTGTCAGAAAAAAAGAAAATTTCTCATTGGTGAACAGACAAATGGAAAAACGTTATGGGGTAGTATTAGACAAAACATTCCTGTTACCAAATTTTACTTCAGTTCCATTTGGTTATTTCTACAAGCAAGAGTGAAAATGTCAGGCAAGAAGAAAACAGAAGGAGGAGGAAAAGGAGGAGGAAGAGGAGAATATGTTGGTAGGGGTGGAAGGAAATCTTCGCGAAGCAGAGTTCATGTACAGTTCCCTGCTGGAAGACCTATTATGGTTGCAGGACCTACAGGATGTGGAAAAACTTGTTGGGTTCAAAAATTGTTGCAATGTAAATATAATTTTACAGAACCTGTGAGAAAAATATTGTATTGCTATGGTGTTTATCAACCGAAGTTCAACGAAATGAAAAGAGAACTTCCCAACATTGAATTTCACTTTGGATTACCAAATAAAGATACTGTTGAAAAATACAGTAACACCAATTTCTTAGATGTTATTGTGTTGGATGATTTAATGGAACGAATCGTTGACAATGTAGAAGCACAAGCTCTTTTCACAAAGTACTGTCATCATTACAACATTTCAACAATTTTTTTAACTCAAAATGTCATGGCTCAAGGAAAATGTGCTAGAAACATTTCCCTGAACACTTTAATTTTGGTTCTATTTCAAAATCATCGAGATAAAAATCAAGCAATGATACTTGCGCGACAACAGTGTCCAAGATCTCCAGACCTATTCTTGGAAGCCTTCGAAGATGCAACACGTCAAGCATATGGTTACCTCGTGGTAGACTGCACTCCTGACTGTGAGGAAAAATTTCGTTGGAGAACACACATTTTCAAAGGAGATCCCAAAGAACCTCAAGGAAAGTCCTACACCATTCAACATTGGAAGCCATCAATTTATACTAAAACATGTTCTACTGACAGCTTTGTGCAAAGCTCCGCCCCTTCTTCCTTCGCCGGCCAATTGAAAGATATCACTCCACGGAAAACAGCATCATTTTTGAATTTGAAACCAACCAGAAAACTTCCTCTCAAAAGAAAACGTTTGACCAAGAACAAGTTAAAATGAAGAAGAGAAGTATAAAAAATCAGTTGTCCTTTCTTCGCTTTGTTGCAAACAATTGTTCTGATCATCAACTAGAAGACATTCTTTTTGAAATCCAACCGGAACAATTGGAAGCTGTCAGACAACTGTTCAAAGCAGTAACCAAGAAGAATCCTGAAAAATTTCTTCCTAGATATATTTCCTCGAAATTTCCAAACAACCAAAAAGCTTCTAAAAGCAAGAAAGCAGCTGCTGATAGATTAGAGAAAAGACTGAAAAAATTTACCAACAAACTTCTGGAAGAAAAAGCATCTCGTCCTAACTTACGTCAAGAGAAACATTTCATCCGAGACATTGTGGTACAAGGTCTGCAACTACTAGATGATTCTCAAGACTTGTGCTCTGTCAGAAGCTGTTCAGAATATCAAAGACAAACACCTATTTCTGAGAGCGGGAACAAGTCAAAAGATAGGAGAAAGAAAAAGAAAAAAGAAACTTTTGATCGAAAGAAGACTTTTCACACAGTTTCCTTGAAAGAAAATGTTGAGGAATCGAGCGAAGGAAGTGAGAGCGAAAGCGTTGAAAACTTTGAGAATGAAATCTCAGAAAGAGAGGAACAGCGCTTTTCCGAAAGACGTAAACGAGGGGAAAGAGAAGAAGGAGAAGAAGAAGGATATGAGGAAGGAGAAAGTGAAGGAGAAGAAGAAGGAGAAGAAGAAACAGAAGAATCCCTTTCTTCCGATGAATCAGCAATCACCTCTTCTGACTCCGAGGACAATGGAAACAACCCAAAAAGACAGTTCATTGTTCCCAGAAAAAAGTCAAAGAAAACCAAAGACAGGAAGCGCTAAAAGAAAACAATACAATCCCAAAAAATTGTATGATCCTTTGGCATGGATCGTTTTAAAGTTGCCGAAAAAAAAATGGGCTAAAGCTCAACAACTTCTGGAAAAAATATATTTCTCAGACAAATTTTATTGGAAAGAAAACAATGGAAAAGTCTACCAGCTCATTCCTTTTTCTAACATTGAGCAGATTGTCTCCTTTGCAGTGAAAGACAGGAAGGAAGCTGCACAAAACAGTAGTTCTCCTCCTCCACCAGGATATAAAGAAGTGTCCCGTTACTTCAACAATTCTTTTAAAGGTCAACGTTCCGGCAGGAAGACATTGCAAAAACTTCACACCAAGAAAAAACAGACAGTTCAAAGGAAAAGAAAAGAAGGAGAAGAAGAAAAAATCGGTTCTAACAACAAGCAAAAAAAATCTTCCGAAACTTCTGAAAAATTACCTGCTTCATTACCTCCAGTGGCAACAAGAGAAAGAAGCCAACGAAAAGCTGCAACATCCAAAGGAAGAGACAAATATCTCCGCAAGAAATTTTCTTGAAAAGAGAAATGACCTCTTCGAAGGAAGAATTAAAAACTGTAGATGAAACAGTTGCTCTCAACTGCAGAACAGAAGGTGAACAACATCTTAGAGAAGTAAAAATTGAATCTGTGGAATTAGACAATACTTCTTCTGCAGGATTTTGTTCTCCTCTTTCTTCTTCTTCTGTCACAGCTTCAACCAAGTGGAAATTTTTCGGAGAAACAATTCCTAAATCGGAAGTAGTTTACTTGTGTCAGATTTTCGTCATTTTTTTCGTGCTACTGAGCTGTGTAGTCAATCTTTCCCTGAAGAACGGTAATTCAGAAATGTGGGTGTCCATATTTGGTTACGCTTTTGGTGCTATGTTGCCTCCTCCCAAAATGAAGTTGGACAAAAACTTTTCTCCGAAAACTTCAAAGTAATTGAAATGAAAGTACTTCCTCGACCTCCTTCAAAGGAGGTATTAAAAGATTATTTAAAATCTTTGTACTTTAAAGCTAGCTCTCCAGCAAGTTTTCAAGGAATCCAAAAATTTCACCGCGCAGTGAAAGAGGACAAAATTTACCAGGTTTCTCGTAAAGAAATTGAACAATTTCTCAACAATGTTAAAGCCTACAGTCTCTTCAAGAACGTGAAAAAAGTTACTAGAAGACCTAAAGTCTTAGTTTCTGGAGTAGACGATCAATTTGAAGCTGACTTAGTTGTCTTAGACTTTCCCGAAATGGTCCAGAAGAACAGAGGGATTCGATTTCTTTTAGTTGTTATTGATGTATTTTCGCGATACGTTTGGGTGGAAGCTTTGAGCGACAAAAAGGCTTCTTCCATTGTTGAAGGATTCAAAAAAATTTTTCGACATTCCAAGAGAATTCCTCGTAGAATTCGTACGGACAGAGGACGAGAATTTACTTCCGAAAAAACAAGAGAATTCTTTAAAAAGCTAGGAGTGACTCAGATGTTTACTTCCAATGAACTTCAAGCAAACTACGTTGAACGAGTCATAAAAACATTGAAAACAAAATTAACTCGTTATCAGACGCTGAAGAACACTTTAAAATATGTGGATGTTCTGCCTAAAATCGTTAGCTCTTATAACAGAACGTGGCATCATGGAATACGGGAAAAACCAAGAAATGTTACCAAAGACAACGAAAAACAGCTTTGGTGGCAAATGTATTGGCCTTCTGGTGAAAAGAGAAATGTCTCCTCCAAATTTCTGTTTTCCAAAGGAGATTTCGTTCGAATGAGCCTGCGAAAAACAGCTTTTCAGAGAGAGTACAGCAACAAATGGACTACAGAAATATTTGTAATTTCCAAGAGATTCTTTCGCAATGGGATATGTATGTACAAACTTTCGGATTACTCCGACGAAGATATAACTGGCACTTTCTACGAAAACGAACTTCAAAAAGTTGAAGCACCTTCAAAAAAAGATTTTTCAGCAAAAATTGTTCAAGAAATGACTTTGCCAAACGGAACTGTTCAAGTAAGAATCCATTACGATGATTGGTCCTCAAAATTTTCAAGGTGGGTAAACAAAGAAACCTTGCTCCAAAAACTATCTGAAGACACAAAAAAGCATGACTTTCTGGTGAAAAAATTCTTGAAAGAAAGAGGTGAATGGGTGTACGTTTCTTACAAGAACTTGTCCGAAAACTTCAACAGATGGATAAAGGTTACTTCTTTAAAGTGAAACGCTTATCTGTCATACTTTCATACAGGAACATGAATCCTCAACAGTCAGATCAAAGTGAACGTTTTCCCTTGTATTTGACTTTGGAAGGTCCGGACGTGACAATTCATCTGGATGATTTCGGAATAGAAATGAAAAACAAAATGTGTGGGCTTTTTTCTTTGTATGGAACATTGAACCTGAGAGATTTTGCTTCTCTCTCCTCTCTTAAGAAGAGACTTTTTCTGTGCTCAGATTTAGTTCAAAATAAAAGTATTTTGTCAGGAGGGAGGAGACTTCCTGTTTTAAGGGAAATTTTCTTAGGAAGCGGAACAGGAAAAATTCAAATGGATTTTTCAAAGGTGCTGTGGTTGGACACCTCAGACAATGTGTTACGTTCAGTGAGAATGTACATAACAGATGGAGAAGGAAACATTCCTGCAGTTGCTGCTTGTTCCTTGACGTGTGCACTACTACTCTTTGATAAGACTCGTTAAGCTGTACCGAAAAAAAAAAAAATGGAGACAGTTCCTGTGACAGATGACGTAGGGCAATGGACAGCTCTGTATCGTAAAATGACTCAAGGTTTAAAGGGAAACATAAATGACATCCTTCTAGACACAGCTGCTTCAGTTGAAGGATTTCCTGCGAACGTGACGGACCTAGACGGACAGCTGGAAGCTCCAAAGTTTGCTGGAAACGTCTTACCACCTCCAGACCCTACTCCTCCAGTTCCATCTCTTTTTGCTGGAGCTCAACCCATAGGAACTTACTTAGGAGTGAACAAGTTTGGACAAGTTGTGTATCAACAACCTTCACAACCTAAAAAAAAAGCGAAAAAGAAGAAAAAAACTGCAACTCCTGATCCTAAACCGTCTAAGAAAAACTCTTCAAAAACAACAAAAAAACAAGAAAAACCAAAGAAGCGTGAACGAGCTAAAATTACCAAATAAGAAAAATGGGTCATCTTCAACCTCCTCGCAAAAAGTTAAGACTCTCAGAAAGCAATGGGTTGGGAAAAGTCCGAAGTCTCATTCCAGAAAACATGCTTTTCTTTCAACTGCCTGAATATAATGCAGGACAATTTGAAGAGAGAGAAGCAATTTTCTATCCCCGAAATGCTCTAGACATTACTTCAAATTCAGATGTAGATTTTTACATCCCTCCAAGTGGGGATTTTATGCATTTGATGAAAACAGAGCTTCAAATGAGAGTAAAAGTTGAACCGAAAAATGGCCTTGGTTGGACAAACGGTGGAAGTCTTTTAGATACCACCACCTACGAAGATTTAACCTTTCCCAAAGCTTTTGAGGAAGACGAGGTTCAACTGGCAGTTCCCATAGATGGATTTCTTCAAACTCAATGGCGCGATGTAAATCTGTATTTGAATGAAACTCTCGTCTCTGGTAGCAATCATGATTTCCCACATCGTACGTACATGGACTTAATGATTAGGACGACAGAGGATGACAGAGAGGACATGGAATTTGAACAACTTTTTACCAAAAGTTTTTCAAAGAATCGTGGTAATGAACCGAATCCTTACAAGTCAAAAGACAAAGGCGGAATTAGAAGATCACGAAGAATTCGCGGAGGTCACGAAATAGAATTGAACGGAAGAATTTTAACAGACTTCCTAAAATCTCCTGGACTGTTGTTAATGAACGGAGTTAGCTTTCGTCTCCATTTAAAACCTACCACAGACAAATTTCGATTCAATGTTTGTCCGGAGACCTTTGAAGATAAATTTGAATACAAAATTGTCGACATCAAATTGAAAGTGAACTATGTAAAACTGAACAATTCATCTGTTCAAGCAGCAGCATCAATGTTAGAACATCATCCCATGCCCTACAGTTTTGTCCGCACAGAATTTAAAACATTCCCTCTGCATGAAGGAGTGAGAGAACGGAAAATTCCAGATATTTTCGACAAGCAAGTCCCAATTGACGTAGTCATTGGAATGGTTGATTCAGCTGCCTTTCAAGGTGACTTTAAGAAAGATCCATTTTTTTTCAAGAAGAACAACCTGGAATCTGCTGCTTTCTACTTTGAAGGTGTTTCCATTCCTGGAGAACCGCTTTATTTTATTGCAAATCCTAGATCACATAGCAACAGATCCAATTCAAACAAAGAGGAAAATAGTACAGTGCCAGAAAATAATCTTTCCAAACCAGATGAATGGAAGATGAGAGCGCTAAAAAGTTTGTGGAGCGTTGCGGGAACTAGGAGGAATGGATTTACGTCTGAAACCTATGATGAAGGAAACATGCTCATTGCCATCAAGACCGATCCAACTGTTCCAGCAGACGTTCCATATTGGGGAACTCCAAAATCAGGCAACTGTTCCCTCGTTCTACATTTCACCGAACCCATTGTAGGGGAACAAGAAATCTTAGTTTTAGCCCGTTACCCTGCACTTGTAAATGTTGTTAAAGGAAGAAAAGTTCAAGTAAAATGATTCTCTCTCTGATAACTTAGTGTTTTTGATTGTTTGTAAGAGTGCGATGTATTTAATGTTGTTGTAGTTGTTCTTGGCAATAACTCTTATTACCTCCTTCTTTTCCTAAGGAGATAAAAATTTTTGTGTCCTTTTGGAAGCAAAAAAAAATCTTCTCCTTCAATGTAAAAATGCTATGTAGAATTGCCAAAGAAATTATCTCCTTTCTCAAATTGTATCGTTTTTTGAATTAATCTTAAATTGATATTTGTACAGTTGATGTTGTAACGGTTACAAAATAACAAGAAAAAAAAAATTGGCGTTGTTCGTTAGAATGTTGTGACGACATCTTCATTTTTATTCTTATCCTCCTCCTTGCAAGGAAATGTTATCGTAGAATTCTATGTTGTATCGATAAAAAAAATGAACAAAAAAAATAAAAAACAAGAAAACCGTCATTGATCGTTTTTTCTTATCTTTTATTGAACAACAGAAATTCCATTGAGCAAAAAAAAAATCAAAGCGCCGGCCAACAAAGAAAAAATTACGACAAAAGAGACAATCACAACAGAGCACAAAATTTTTTTGCGAGGAAAAAGAGAATTCCTCTACAACACCGAAAACTTTCTAGATTCAACTCTGTCTCCTTTCTTGATCTCTGTCTCAATGGCGATACATTTGAGTCAAAAGTTTTGTCTTACATGAAGCAAAATTTTTAAACATTTCTTCAGACTCAATTTTTTCTAAAGGTTCACGCTCCAAAGAAGTAAGAAGTTCCATTTGAACAGAAGCTGACGGATTTAAATTCCAGTAGGCCTCTGTCAACTGCACAGCTGAAAGCGATAAAAATTTTTTATGTCTGTCCGCTTCAATCATCAAACGTGTTACCAAATCACGTACTCCTGAGTGATTCCACCATTTGCTTCGAAAACTGCAGCGAATTGTGGCCAACATTTTCTCTTTGACGGTTTGCAATTCTACAGGTTTCACTAGAAAACCATGATAATTTGTACAGACAGGTTGTTGAGGACAAAGATCATCTTTCAAAAAAGTTAACAACACAAACTTTGCACAACTTTTTACAATATCGTACTGATCTAACATGTCGTACATAAAAACAGGATATATTACAAATCGATGTTGAAATTTCTCTTTCAATTCCTTTATGCTAAAATTTCTTCTTGACTCATTTTCTTCTTCATTTTCTCCATCCAACACTTCCTGCATCCAAGAAGATGTCGTTTGACATCTTTCTAGCACTTCTCTTTCACAATCTTCCTCAAACCAAAAACATCTGTTAGAGAACTCTTTCTCTGATTTTTCATCTCCTTTCGGACCCACAAAAAACGCATAAGTCCATTCAAGTCTTCTCGGAAAAGTTATGTCGTCCTCTTCCTCGTCTGAAGAGGAAAAGGAGAAGGAGCTGTACGAAACTGCTCTGTCGGACATCTCTGTAACTTCTTACTCCTGAGTCAGTTTTGGCTGTCTAGTAGAACGAGGAGATTTTCTGGGTGTGAACGATGCGATAGCGAGAACGCTCTTCTCTATCTCCTTGGCAACCGAAGTAAGCTCACCCAGCAGTGCGAAGAGCTTGTCTACTTCATCAGAGAAGAGATTCAGGATACCGTAGGCCAGGGGTTGTCTTGGAGTTCTTGCTGGTCCAATCTGTTTGTCCTCGTCTGCGAGAGGGGCATAAGTCATAAACGCCAAATACCACGCTCCTTCGTGCTGCTGAATTTTTGCTGACTTCTCTCTTTTCTCGTTTCCGTCCAAAAAAATTTCAATTGTGTCTTTTTTTTCCCACTTCTCAAACAAACGATATGATTGCTCAAGAAATTCTCGCCAATGTTCCTTTTTCAACACAAAGGGAAGTTTTGGTTCTCCTCCCTTTCGTCTCCTGTAGAAGTGGAGATCTCCCTTGGTTACAGCAGGGTTTGATTCAACCCTTGTCATGCCACTCAGTTGGACCTGGAAAAAGTCATCTCCAATGAAGTCGGAAGTTGTTGCAACTTCTTGAAGCACATTGTCCGCAAACTTCCTCTTTCTAGCCAAAGCAGGAGAGGGAAGAGGTGACACACACATATCTGCCATGTTTTGGTGGGTTCTCTTTGTCCTTCGAGTGAAGTAAAAGCGAGTGAAGTACCTTCTAATCCTAACAATGTTATAACAGAATCACTTCTCCAATCACTGATTCAGCTCCTCCCACTGCCACACAGAGCAATGTGATTCATCGTATTTTCAATTGTCTTCCTCTGCGACCAATGAGCGTTAGCAGTGCGAGAACGATGAGAATTCAAGAAAAAGTTGTAAAATGCTGCAAACACTTGCCAAAATACTTTTCTCTCCAGTTTTTCTTTTTCAGAGAAATAACTTGAAAAGCTTTCCCAATGTTGCAAGAAAAGAACTTGGTCTGACTTACTTGATTGAAACAACTCCAAGTAAGAGTAAAAAACTTCCAAAGTCATCTTTTCCGAAAGAATTTTTTCCTCTTTGTAAAAGGACTTCAAGAAATATTGACGCAAGTCTTCCATGAACCTTGCATCTTCTTCCTTATGGCTGGACATTTCTAGATAGATGTTTTCATCGTGGCAAAAAATGTTTCTCTCCTGTCTCCTTTCATCGGAGACAATTCCATTACATCTTGAACAAAAACTTCCAACAGAAACTGACTGTGTTCTGTCACTCCCATTTCAGCCATCACACTGTTTTTCACCGCAATGAAATCTGTCATTGTTTCGGTACTAGCAGCCAGAAGATAGTAAAAAAAACTGTCTTGAAAAATTATTGGAAAAGGTTTCAATTCTTCAGACCACATTGTCCCAGAAGGTTGCGGAACAAGAAACAACGATTTCCAAAAAAACTGTCAATTCCTCACATTCTTGTCCCGCATGTCTTATTTCCTTTTGATCAAACAACAAGAAAATCGTAAACTTGATTAGTTGTTGATTCAATGGAGATACTACCAACTTCAACTTGGGGAGATTCACAATGTTTGCAGTAAGCGAAGCCAAAGGGAACAGCTCTCCTCTTCTCATGGAAAAAGTGGAAACATATCCCACAACTTTTTTGATATTTTTTTCGTAATCTACTTTCCTGATCAAAAAATGTCCTCCAAAAATGCGAGCAAACTTTCTTGCAAACCAGTTCAATTCGCTGTGTCTCATCATCATCATCCTTCAACTTGAATCATATCGTCTCCAACACCAGAAATTCTAATAGTTGATGTTCACTGAGAACAGCGTAGAGATCAAGAACACACGTCACAAGTTCCTCCTCCGAACCTGCACATATTGTTACTTTGCCATCCACCTGCGAGACTTTGATCTGCGAAAAAGGTTTCAAGGTCTGAGTCAGTTTCTGAATCGTCGAAGGAGAAATAAACCGTGCTCGAAATTCCTGCGGAATGAAATGAGACGTTTGATCCTGTGAAGCAAATTGCATCGTTCGACACAGATGTTTTTTTGAGCACGTAAAGTCTGTCACCGCAATCAACTCCTTTGCACTGGAAAAGTCCTAAAAAGAGAAATTCTGGCTCCCACCTTTTCGCAATTTGCACATCCTCAGGCGTTAAGCAACTGTCTAAAGATTTCTCTTTTAGTGCTCCTTCTTCTGCATCTAACAGTTCCTCATGAAAATGTTCCTCTGATATCTTTCTCTTTAAAACCGAAGGAGTTAAAGGAGTTGTTTCTGTGAACGAGTCATAAAGTTCCTGCACAAAGATACACAGATTCACTCCTTTGTTCAACACGGTTTTGACTTCCAATGTTACCTCCGTTCGCTGATCCTCTCCTTCACTCATTGTGTAGAAAAAGTATCTCTTTCTTTTTGGTGACACAGTTCAGAGTTCTGTTACAAGAGCTATCCTGTCGAAGGAGTACAAAAGCTTCAAGGTTGCAACAGTGCGATACTGAAATTTCTTGTAGAGAGTTTCAACAATCTCACAGTCTTCTTCTAACATGTCCCACAGTACAGAAACATACATGGCACCATCTCCGCTCTGGCCATCGCTTGACATCAACAGATCTTGCTCTTCTGCTCTCTTTAACACTTCCTTGATTGTTCCAAAACTAAGAGGACTCTCCTCTCTAAAAAAATTTAACAATCTACTTAAATCTCTGTCCAAATTTGCATTCCTTGGAGTGAAACGAACAAATATCGGCAATACTTCTGTTTCGTTCGTCAGTCCTGCGGATGCCATCCGATACAAGAATGTTTTCTTGGCAACGACATGCAATTTTTCCCCCTTCTAAAACCTCTCGTTTGCATCCAAAAGAGAAAAAAAAACTCAACTGAGATTTGTTTCAAATGTGATGTTTTTCAGTCAGACTTTATTTACAAAGGAACAGTTGGAAGTTTACGGCTCATCAACTTTTCTCGTTAACCTTTCACTCTACTTAGAAACATACTTAAATCTGACACGAAAATTGCCCATCAATTCAAAAAACATTTCACAAAAGGCTGAAAGATAATTCTCTTTATGCATAGAAATGTGATAGTCATTAAGAATGACAGAGGAGGAACGTTGACCAAAGAACAATTTAATCTCTCTCCAACTGACAGGTCTAAAGTGTGTTGTTCGTCAAAAAAAAGTAGATAAATGAAACTGTCTCGTTCCTTAACACATGAAGGAGAAAAGAATCGTATCCTTTACACAACTTTGTTACAAAAAAGTATGTGAAATTAAAAGAGACATGACAGAAAAAGGATGCGAATAAAAACTTCTCCTTTTTAAAAAATCAAAAAGTTCTCAGAAAGGCAAAATCATAGAAATACCTTGTGCTTCGGTTGATCGTAAAATTTCTCACAGAAAAATATCTTGAAGGAAAAAAACAGCGACGAAAGAAATCCAATGTCAATGTCATCGAGGAAAATGTTACAAACACAGACAGACGTCACTGGCTCACCATTGACTGTCATCCAAATCCGCAAGAGGTTCCACATCAATTTCAATATCGATGGGATTCAACTGCATTTCGTTGGGGACGACTTGATCTCCATTCGCTTGAAGCAGTCCTTGAAACTGACCATTCTGTGCAACTCCTTCTTGGACTTCCCCCTGCTCTTGCACCTCCTCATCCGCTGGAACGGAAACCGCCTCCTCGAACTCCTGTTGCGTAAAGTAGTCGTGTATCCAATAATGTTCCGGACACCACCCAAACGGAACATAAAGGGGATGCCAGTCGTTCTCATCGTAGTCTTGAAACAAGTTCAAAGCGCTGCGTGCGTTCCACGAAACAAAATCTCCTTTCTTGTCGATCACTATTACATCTCCACAGCCCATCCTTGCAGGAAATTCCCGGTCATCGTTCAATGGTCGATCAAATCCTTCCATGGTGATACCGTAAAAGAACGCTCCGCCTTGTCTCTCAGATTGGAAAACTCTGAACGTTTCCGCATTTGTCTCGTTTTCCTTTTTCAATTCTGCAACAATCCTTCGTAGAAATTTACCGAATCCAGTGTCCGAAAACGGAGAACTGCCGGGGACATAAAACAATCTTTCATGCTCGATGATGGCAAAAATTTTGTGACACTTGTAGCACATCTTGAAGACGTTGAGACTTTTAGAAGATTGTTGCAAAGGAGAACCACGAAGGAGAGCGCGCGTCTCAAAATTTAGGAATACGATTAATTAAGAACCAATCACGTCTTTCCAAATTGTAGATCTATCTCAAGAAAGCGCGTGATTTCAGCTGCCAACTGTGCACCTCCTCTATACACACAGCTTCCCCATCCCCCCTCTCGCGACCTAGTTTGAAAAATTTTCGGAAAGTTTGCTTTGAAGTGGGACTTTCCCACAACAATAGTCGTTACATTTCAACGATTCTGGGAAACTTTTGAAAAACTGGATTATCTCGCACAAACAAGTTCACAAAGTAGGAAAAGGGACAGGATTGATTGATTTGCAGATAAGTTGTTGACATTTGGATGAACATTTGTCACAGCTCTGACAACTGGTTGTGGATTTTATCAGTGCAAATGCATTCTTTCACAGTTGGTGTCAAATGTCTGACCTCCGCCAGGGTAAGGATTATCTCTTGTACGAATTTCACTCTTTGGACATAGAAACGTGCAGAATTGAAGGACAACAGTTTCACGAGGTGACAAAAGACAGCTTGAAACAATGGATGATTCATGTGTACTCTTGCACTGCTTCAGACCTTCGACAACTAGACAAATCTGGAATTCTTTTGAGGCAACGAAAAGCTCCACAAATTCTGTTGGACAGAAATATTGAGAAAGTTCACAAGTGTGCTCTGCTGTTTCAAACCATGAAATATCTCATCATCAGAGCAATGATTAACGAGACGGTAAAAGTGCAAGAGTGGACAGAACTTGAGGAAACAGAAATGCAACGTCAAACTCTCTTCGATGAACCTGGACACAAGACCTTTGCTGTTCTCTTGAATGAAGCTCGTCACTCATTGAGATTGAAAAATCCTGCAGGATTTGAAAATATTGACATCAACATCAAACAAGCTAACAAACAATAAGAAAGCGATATTGTCTCCTTTTAACATCTCGTTTTACTGAAAGAGGGAGACAATACAACTCCATCTGCAGTGTCGAACAAAGAAAACTGTGTGAAAGTGACATCTTACGAGAACAATAGAACTAAAAGTTTGAAGCGGGGGAACCACGAAGCGGAAGAAGCTGTCTTCAAGAAAGTGACAATGATTGCGTGCCCTTTCTTCTTCGATACCTGCAATGTGGACACTCTCACCATCGGTAAGTTTACAAAGAAATGCAATTATCTTCCTAAAGCAAAGAAAAAGATCTCCTTCATTGTCATGTTTCAACGAAGAAAAAAAAAACAATCACATTCCGCAGTACCGAAAACGAAGTTTCACTGGACGTTCCTTTGCTAATGGTTCTCTTACAATTCTGTACTTGTAGAAGCTCGACAGAACGTTCCATTAACTCATCCCATTCTTCATGGATGGATCGGCTACCAGTTCAGGTCGGGGGCGTTTGAACTTCGCAAACTACATGAAGAGGAACAGATTATCAACCGAATCCCAAAACCACATGACCAAGAAATCCGGAATGCCTGGACAAGAAAACTGCACACGGTGGCGCTTGTCTTGAGGGCTGTAGAACAAATTTCTACCTCCTCTGACATCGAAGGTACTCTTTCCAAACCCGAATTCATGATGATCAAAATTGCATTGTTCCAAGAATTCAAGTCCCAAGAACGAAACGGCGATGTTTCATTTCGTGATCTTTTTGCAAAAGCACGTCAATCTTTGTCACTGGTTCATTTCCCGAACACACAAGCTAGATTAAATATCAGCTGCATTTCCTTGAAAGATGAGGAAAAGGAGAACCAGGGATGTTTCTGCTAAAAATTGTAAGAGATTGGTTCCAGCCGCAAAACGGTGGTTTTATCTTTCGAGAGCGCATTGTTTTGACAATATCTCCTTGACGGTATTTCTTTGTACGGATTTTCCAGAAAAAAATTGATCACTTGACTGACTTGTGAAATGTGCGATTTAAATGTTTATCTTGTAAGAGTAGCTCTAGCACTTTTTCGAAGTTTTGAAACTTGAAATAATTTGTGATGTGGTGCTGAAGCATGGTTCCATCCATTGTTACTGCCTTGCCGAGGTCCTCTTAAAGGACATAAATTTTCACAAACTTGTAGACAAAACCTCTATTCCAGAGCTTTTCTTTTAAACTTCCTCTAGGACGTGTTTTTATTTTCTATCATCGTGCAAACATGTAAACGAACATTGTTCCAAGAACTTTTTAAATTTCGTCTTGAAGGAAATGATTTTTTCCCTACTGATTAACAATGAAAAGAAGATATTTTTTCGAACTCCTTTAAAAAGGAGACAACATTTTATTTCTGAATCTAATATACCATTTTTATGAAACATTTCTCGATGTGCAAGGCTGAAATGAAACTGCAGGAAGAAATAACATGTCATTTGAAATGTGTAGGTGCTCGTAAAGAAAATGTAACTGCCCTCAGAAAACAAGGAAAAGCTGAAAAATGTAGATGTTTGTAAAACGATGTAACCGTCCTCAGAAAACCAGAAAGTGCCATAATAAAAGAAGAATTTTATCCTTTCATTGAGAATTTATTTCCGTTTTATGCTGTGCGAATTCGAAGAGCATCTCATTTTACCACACGTGAACTTTCTTCCGTATCATGCTAGGCGAATACAAAAAACATCTCATTTTTACGACACGCGCAAAGTTCATAATCCATTTCAATCTCATTTCGCTTTTAAAAAGATCATCTCGTTTTTCAAAAAGGAGAAAATGTAACTGTCTCGTTCATCTTATTGCTTTGTTCAAAAAAATCATCTCGTTTTTTTGTTATCCTTCCATTGAAAAGGATAAAATTTCATCTTTTGTCCAAAAATGACACAAAAACCATCCATTTCTCATCA
>JAAUYI010225487.1_pt1 | contig 19865 bp, 17 predicted proteins | sample 7278041 | NCBI WGS metagenome assembly JAAUYI01 (sample SAMN14350216, study PRJNA611818) | marine sediment metagenome | isolation source: surface marine sediment (0.6m) | place: French Polynesia: Moorea | collected 2018-08
CATCGTTTCCCCTGGGAGATTGGACAAACTAGGGGCATCGAACCCCTAGTTTGTCCCGGCTATCCATCCCCACCGTATAGACGGATGGGGAATTCCGCCGAATTAGTTAAAAACAAGCTGTAAATGTTACAACTTTTCTAAATTACTAAAGGTTCGCGATCGCTCTAGTGTAGACTCATCATAATTAATGGGGTGGAATACTAGAAGATGCCAGAACGTAAAGCAACAACAGCTGCTTGTACCCGATCGTCAACAGCAAGTTTATTCATAATTCCCCGCACATGGGTTTTAACTGTATTGGGGCTGAGATATAATTTTTTCCCAATTTCTGGATTACTACAACCTTCTACAATCAACTGTAGTACTTCTAATTCCCGTTCGGAGAGATGGGAAATATTCTCTTGTAGAGCTTTCTGATTTGCATCTGAGGGTGGAGGGGGCTTAAGATTCTCAATTACCTTTCTAGCAATTTGCGGATCGAGATAAGCTGCACCTTCAATTGCAGCTGCGATCGCATTTACTAATCTTTCTACAGTTGCTCCTTTTATGCAATAGGCATCAGCACCACTAGACAAAGCTGCAATAATTTCTGTTTCCGTAGTGTGAGATGTCAACATGACGACATGGGTATTGGGTAATGCTACTTTGATTTTCTGGGTAGCTGCAATCCCATCCAGTCTTGGTAATCCAATATCCATAACTATTACATCAGGTTTTAGCTTGAGTGCTGCCTGCACACCTAAATACCCATCTGCTACACATTCCACCACTTCCAATTGCGGATAATTCATTAAAGATTGTTCTAATCCCAACTGCATCATCGGATCATCTTCTACAATCAGCACCCGCAACGGTGTCATATCTGGAGGTAATACCATTTTGGATTTTAGATTTTGGATTTTAGATTTTGGATTTTAGATTTTAGATTTGAGGTTGTGAAATATCTACTTAGGAAACCTTGGGGAATTTCATCTATCACAATATTTTCTCAAATAGATCAAAATTTAAAGGAAGTATATCAATCATTTCATCGATTATTGACTAGTAAATAATAACTCTCCTTCACTCCTTCCCTCCTTCACTCCTTCACTCCTTCCCTCCTTCACTCCTCCCCTAATCTTCCACTCGATATCCCAATTCAGCTAACCGAATCCGAGACTGTCGCCATTTGGGTTGTACTTTGACGAACAACTCCAGGTATACTTTCCCGGCAATTAGCTTTTGGATTTGCTGTCTGGCTGCACTACCAATGGATTTGAGCATCAAGCCGCCCTTACCAATCACAATTCCTTTTTGGGAACTCCGTTCTACGTTTATAGTTGCAATTACACGGGTAATAGTAGATGTTTCTTCTACTTTATCAATAGCGATCGCAACTGAGTGGGGTATTTCTTCCCTGGTTAACAATAATATCTGCTCACGGATCAATTCACCCATGATAAATCTTTCCGGTTGGTCAGTTACCAAGTCTGGAGGATAATAGTATGGTCCTGGCTCTAAATGCTGAATTAATACTTGTTGCAGTTCCGGTAAATTCGCCCCTGTTTTGGCAGAAAATTTGACCGTTTGCCACTGATGGGTTGCTGCTAACTCGGTATAACTATCATCGATTTTCTGGCTATCTGCGGGCTGTTGGTCTATTTTATTTAAACCTAAAATTACTGGGGTGGGAGAATGATTTAATAACTCAGCAATATAGCGATCGCCTGCACCACACGGAGTCGTACTATCTACTACAAATAACAGTACATCCACTGATTCAATGGCGATTTTGGCATTTTGTACCAAAACTTTACCCAATTGATGATGGGGTTTATGAATCCCTGGAGTATCGACAAAAATTAATTGTGCTGTTGGAGTGGTTAAAATTCCCCGGAGGCGATTGCGTGTAGTTTGGGCTACTGGGGAAGTAATGGCAATTTTTTGACCTACTAGGTGATTCATTAAAGTAGATTTACCGACATTAGGACGACCAATAATCCCGATAAAACCTGACTTAAATTCAGGAGGAGCCTGGGGAATTATGACTTCCCTTGGAAGAGAGAAAATGTCATTTTCAGCACTATTCATTGGTAGTTCCTCCCTCCTATTTTATGAAGATGATAAATAATAATAGCTCTAAGACCAATTCTTTGTAACAATGCGCTTAATAAAATACTGGCGAACTTTGCGTTCTTGGACTTCTGATGGTAACTTGTTGAATTGTTTTAAAACTAGTGAGCGAAATCTCAACTGTATAGCTTACGCCACATCCTGTTTCATTTCTTTTTTAACTTGTTCCCAGGGAATAGTACCGTTAATCTGTATATCTTCTTTAGCTTCATCATAGGCTTTTAAATCTTCTTCATCTTCTTCATCCTCAATTTTTTTCAATAAAGCATAAATTTCATCTAAAGTGCTGTCGTAAGCTTGGTAAAACATTATGAGGATATCTTGAGTTAATTGTTCTCTCTCACGATTAGTTTTCATTTTTAGACCTCTTGATTAACTTCTAGATTTAAGTCTATTGGTAAATTACCCGTTTATAGCGTTTCCTATTTGCAAATTACTATGAGATTTAGACAACAATCACTCTGGTGACTTGACTACATTCATATAAATACTTAAGCCTTTTTTTGTATATCTTGATTATTTTCAGTAATTTTAATACCTTCAATTTTGACTAATTTACAGTAACCTTTTGTCTCGCTCACTAAGAAAACACTATCTCCAACAGAAAAATTCGCATCTTGTATCTTAGCTCTAGCAGCTTGAGCATTTGGGAACCATCTTGTAACTCTACCAATCTCCTTAACTTGTCCTATTGATTTTTTTTGTTCAATAACGCGGTAAGTTACTAACTCAGCTAATGCTTGACATAAAGTTTCGACAAAATCACATAATTCTAGTAATATATCTAATCCTAAAGTCGCATCAATAAAACCCCTATGAGCTGCTTCATTGCGATAATCAACTAATCGTTTTAGTTTGATTTGTGCAGATTCTGATTCTTTTTGTGCAGATTCTGATTCCTTTTGTGCAGATTCTGACTCTTTTTTTGTAGATTTTGAGTTTATATACTTACCTATCCAATTCCAAGCATCCGAGATTCCTGCATTACTAAACAACTGCTCTAAAGCTTCTTTACGTAAGTTCTGCTCATGTAGCAAAAATGCATCTGCTACTAGTTCATATGGATTTTCACCGGTGATACAAACAAATAAACTGCTAATAATATCTTTATAAAACTGACTGTTAATATTCTTGTTTTTGAGTTTCAGTAGTAGATTAGCCACACCTCTCTGGTGTGTCCCTTGAATCTCTTCAGTCAAATCAGAATAATTAGGAAAAATTTGAGGTAGACATTCTATCCATTCTTTTACTATGTTTTCAACAAAATTTTCATAAATAGCATAGAGCCTAGTTAGTACTGCACAGTTTTCGTAAATTAGCCAATCATTTTTATTTGGAGCAATTTCTTTCAGTGATGTAATTTTTTGACAATCTTCACTTTCTTGTTTATCAAGAGAGCCTTGTTCAAACAATATTTTTCTGAGTTCCTCATTTGTCCTAATCATAGAACGTATAGTAGAAATATCACCCCTCATTGAATCCAGGATAACTTCAAACATGAATACTTAATCTTGGATTACTTGTAACAGCATTTCGTCAAATAATTGGATTCGCTTTTGCAAAGCGAATTTGCTATTCCTCTGAGTGGTAAATAGTCTTGATGTGTCTTTTGCAAATATTTTTTTCGTCTTTTCAATCACCTTTGCTTTTTTATTGGTTAATATATCGGCACTAGAGAAATGTTTGTTCAAACCTATCATTACAGCATCATAATAAGCTTTGGAAGGTTGTATTTTCCACTTTTCTGAGCTTGGATCGAATGGTTTAAATAAATTTCCATCATAAATATTGTGAGCAATTTTAATTGTTTCTAGAAAATTATTTTTTAAAATCTCAATATCATCATCAGAAAATTTGATGCTTTTTATCATGTATAAATCAAGAAATTCTTCTATTGTACCTTGTAATTTATCTATGTGACGCAGAGCAAAAAAACGCAGAATTAATTCTGCATCTCCCATTGTTTTGTACAAATTATTCTGAACAAGCTTACTATGGTTTTCAATGGGAATTCCCCAAGCATTTGCAAAAATTGGATTGCTTGATAGTTCCAGTAATAATTCGTTGAATTTGCCAGAATACAAAAAATTGCGTACCTCCTGAACACTAAGAGGTTCACCTCTAGTATTAAGACGCTTAAAAGCAACGTTTTTTAAAAAAAGTGCTTTTTCAGGATCTGTTTTTGATTCTGTAATTAGCACAATAGATAATATTGAACGATGATCAATACCTGCCTTAATTTTTCTAGGTAATTGATTATAAGTTCGTCCCTCCAATCCTGACCAAAACTCAAGTCCAGTTAGCTTTAATTTATTGTCATAAAAATCTTGAATGGCAGTAATTCTTTGTTGACCATCTATTACTTCATAAGAATTATAATCTCTTTCATAAAGGATGATTGGCGGGACAGGAATATTCATCAAAAATGATTCGATTAATTGTGATTGTCTTTTTTTGTCCCAGCGAGTTCTCCTTTTATAAAATTCCATGTAACCAGGTTTTTTCAAAGATTCGGCGAAGCTGGGAAGTTTTTCACGATTTATTTCCGTGAGTATTCTTCTCTCCTCTTTTTCATATTTCCTATTAATCTCATCTTCTGACATTTCTACGGTATCTTGTAAAGGCGATACCTCCCACATTGTTTGTTCGGCTGGTGCAAGTGACATTCTTACCCTCAACAAGAATAAATTGGCTACTGCTGACTATTTACTTATGATTTTATCAACGTTAAATAATCTGGGGGCTAAAAGCTTTGAGTAATTACACAACAAGCAAGAGGTACTTTTATTGCTTAACGAGAATCCTTAAACCATTTGACAATCCCATTAGCGATCGCCTTCGCTAACTTCTTCTGCTCCTTCTCATCCATCACCCACTCAAATTCCTCTGGATTACTCATAAAGCCCAACTCCAATAATATACTTGGTGCTTCTGCGGGGCGGGTGAGTGCTAAGTTATTCCAAAAAACCCCATATTCAGGTCGTTTACGCTTTTTCACCAGATAATTGTGCATAAATACTGCCAAACTATGGGCTTGGGTATGGTACCAAAACATACCTATTCCCTGTGTATTTTCCGCATTTCCGCTATCAGGTAAAGAATTGTAATGAATAGAAAATGCGATCGCAGGTTCTTCTTTGGCAATCATTTGTTGGCGAGCCACCAAGGAAACATCCCTATCGTCTTCCCTTGTCATCACTACGGTAGCACCCCGTTTGACTAACTCTTGTCGCAGTAATTTGGAAACCGTCAAATTCACATCCTTTTCTTTATAACCAGTAGGCCCTGTGGCTCCAGATTCCTTACCCCCATGTCCGGGATCGAGGAGAATCTTAACCCCAGATAAAGGTTTGCGCCCTCTACGTTTCAGTTGGGGGGGATGACGTAGGGTTAAAACTAGGCTGGTTCCTTGGTATTTCAGCTTATAACCCCACTGTTGCTCGGTTTTGAGGTTAAAGGTATATTTTAGTTGTCCTGGAGCCACCTGCTGCCAATCTAGGCGAGAAATTAAAGGATCGTCATCCGTGCGAATGGTGTCTGTTTGGGCGGTAGTATTGTAGAGAGTGAGGGTGAAGGTTTTGTTGCCTTGTTGAACGCTGACAGGTACGGGGGATTCTAGGGGGAATGTCATCTCCGTTGCCTGGGAAAGTTGTTTGTAACCCACACTGCGAATAATGGAACGGGGTGGGATAACATTAGAGATAATTCGGGTTTCTTTGCTTTTAATCCAAGCGCCATAATCTAAGCGTAACCATTCCCCTTGTTTCCCGGTAATTGCTGCTTGGGTTCCTTTGGGTAGGGGTGTCAGTCTAGAATAATTAGTACTAGGGCCAGTGCGTGCCACTCCAGCATCTACATTAACTTCAGCAACTGGTAACTGTTGTGGGGAGAGGATTTGGATATTGCCAGTGCCTGATTGGGTGAAACTTTCTCCGTCTAAAGTGAGTTGAAATTTGGGTTTACCCAATTCACCAGGATTATCTACCGTGGTACAACCCTGGTATTTACTAATGTTTTTCTGTACAATGGGCTGATTTTGTCCCGTTAAGGCGGCAAAATTGCTGGGTAGTTGTACTTGTTGAGTTTGGGGTAACAGGGGTATATTGCGTTTGCCTAACTGTACAGATACAGTTGCATTGGGAGCAGCAACTGCACTCAAACAAATTAGTTCCCCTGGCATTCTGGCAATATCAACTGCCGGTGTTAAGGAATCTTTAGCAAAGGCTAAACCTGGGGGAATTACTGCTTGGGTAGTATTTCTAATTACTTTTATCTGGACTGTTTGATCTTGATGGCGTACAGTAAACAGGTTCTCTCCCAATTGTAAAGGGAAACTGGGGGCAAAATGACCAGATTTACTACGGCTAATAGTCTTACCATTGATGGACACCTCCCCTTGGGGTGGAGCCGTACCAAGGAAAAATATTTTCTCTGCTGTGGTTTGGTGGTTGTTTCGGGGATAAACCACTAACAGGGATTTTTCTTCAGCTAAGGCTAGGGAGGGAGTAAAAATAGAGCCTAATATTGCTAATCCAAAAAGTTTTCTCACACAAAAATGATTGTAACTAATTTACAAAAAGTAATCAGATTCAGAAAGGTAAGAAGCAGTCATCAGGAGCCGAAAGGCAATTATAGGGGGATTTAAACCCAATAACTACAAGACAAGATGTTAGTAAAAAAATATCTTCCCTTGTGTTTTCCGCCCTTCAACTTCTGTCCTTCTCTATAGATGATTAAATTACCAATTGGTAATTTTGTTCGGAAAACATCCCTATTACTTGAAAACATTGACTATGGCACAATTACGGGATGTATTTATTAGCAGGTGCTTGAAATCCAAAATATTATGACTAAGTTTGTCTTCGTCACGGGCGGTGTAGTTTCCAGTATTGGCAAAGGTATTGTAGCAGCTAGTCTGGGGCGTTTACTCAAATCGCGCAATTATTCTGTTTCCATTCTCAAACTCGATCCCTATATTAATGTCGATCCGGGAACCATGAGTCCTTTCCAACATGGAGAGGTATTTGTAACTAAGGATGGGGCGGAAACCGATCTAGATTTGGGACACTACGAACGTTTCACCGATACCTATATGTCGCGGTTGAATAGTGTTACCACTGGCTCTATTTACCAGGCGGTAATCAATAAAGAACGTCGCGGCGATTATGAGGGTGGTACGGTACAGGTAATCCCCCACATTACCAATGAAATTAAGGATCGGATTGTTAAGGTCGCTAATAGTACTAATCCAGATGTGGTTATTACTGAAATAGGCGGCACCGTAGGAGATATTGAATCCCTGCCCTTTTTAGAAGCAATTCGCCAGTTTCGCAAGGATGTAGGTAGACAAAACGTGTTGTATATGCACGTTACTTTGTTACCTTGGATTGCTTCCGCTGGGGAGATGAAAACTAAACCCACCCAGCATTCTGTCAAAGAATTGCGCTCCATTGGCATTCAACCTGATATTATAGTTTGTCGGTGCGATCGCCATTTACCCACAGCTTTGAAACAAAAGTTATCAGAATTTTGTGATGTGTCTCCTGAATGCGTCATTACTTCCCCCGATGCTAAAAGTATTTATGAAGTACCCTTAATTTTAGAAAAGGAAGGATTGGCACAGCAGACTTTAGAACTGCTGCAAATGGAACAACGCCAACCCGATTTAAAACAGTGGCAAACCTTGGTAGATAGGTTGTATACACCCAAGCACCGGATTGAGATTGCCATTGTCGGGAAGTATGTGCGTTTAAATGATGCCTACCTTTCTGTGGTGGAAGCATTGCGCCACGCAGCCATCGCCACCTATGGAGATTTACATCTGCGGTGGGTAAACTCGGAAAAATTGGAAACAGAGCCAGCAGAGAAATACTTGGATGGGGTGGATGGTATAGTTGTCCCTGGAGGCTTTGGCATTCGTGGGGTTGACGGAAAAATAGCCGCCATTAAATACGCCCGCGATCGCCAAATACCCTTTTTAGGGTTATGCTTAGGTATGCAATGCTGCGTCATTGAGTGGGCAAGAAATGTGGCTGGATTACGAGATGCCCATAGCGCCGAATTTGAAACCTACACTGACAACCCGGTAATTAATCTCTTACCAGAACAGCAAAATGTGGTGGATTTGGGCGGTACCATGCGTTTGGGTTTATATCCCTGTCGCGTTGTACCCAACACCTTGGCACATAAACTATATCAAAACGAAGTGGTTTACGAACGCCATCGCCATCGCTACGAATTTAACAACGCCTACCGTCAACTATTATCGGATTCTGGCTATGTAATTAGTGGCACATCCCCAGATGGACGTTTAGCGGAAATCATTGAACTACCCAACCATCCATTTTTCTTAGCCTGTCAATTCCATCCAGAATTTCAATCCCGTCCCAGTGCTTCCCATCCCCTATTTACAGGATTTATTGCCGCTGCGATCGCTCTTGAGTACGATCATCATAGTATGCAAACCCCTGTAAAAGTTTCTTAAGGCAGAGCTAGAGTTCAGAAATATACAAATTTTCAATTACATGGGATGTAAATGAAATAACATCATAGTCATCTATCAGTCTGAGGTTGTAGGATACATATTGTTTGGGTTCATACCATTTTGGATTTTGGATTTCAGATTGTAGATTGTAAGATAGCTTATCTCTGTTACACTCTTGTTTACCAACGGATGGTTTATGTTCCCAAGTGGTATGAGTATTCTCGTAACACAAGCGTGATGAAAGTAACTACCAGGGTGGCATTTACTACTCACCCATCACACACATCTTGAGCAACTGAAAAACTTGGTAATTGAGGAAAATTCGTGGCATACTGGGTGAAAATCCTGCATGAGAAAAAAGAATACATAGTTAATTTTGAGCGGGTTACAGCATTTTGTCACGAACCCAACGGCAGAATTACCTTTTGGCTACCAGACATTGCCATCCCCATAATTATTAACCCTCAAAGCAATTTAAAAGACCATCAAAAGGTGCTGGAATATATCCAACAACTGAATCTATTGGAATTTGAGGATTCCTACTGGGTAAAAATACTCTACGAAAGAAAGGAATATGTAATTAATCTCACTGCCATTAGTTCCTTTTGTCATGAACCCAATGGTAGAATAACTTTCTGGCTACCGGATAGTACTATTCCCATTATCATTAATCCCGTGAGTAATCCAGATTCCTATGAACAAGTGGTGAATTACATTCACAAATCCACTGGATATTCTTTCTCTGAAAAAATAAGGTAGAAGGCGGAAGAGGAGTGAGGGAGTGAAGGAGGGAAGGAGTGAAGGAGTGAGGGAGTGAGGGAGTGAGGGAGTGAGGGAGTGAAGGAGGGAAGGAGTGAGGGAGTGAAGGAGTGAAGGAGTGAAATAATTAAACTAACAACTAACAACTATCAACTAACAACTAACAACTATCAACTAACAACTAACAACTAACAACTAACAACTAACAACTATCAACCTTAACAAAAGCCAACTTCGCCGCCCCCACCATTCCTGCCGAATTACCCAACTGTGCCGGTATAATTTGTAAATCAGAGCGAGATGTGGGCATCACTCGCCGATTAATCTCCGCCCAAGCAGTAGGTAAGAAGAACTCAGCACTAGCACTCACACCACCACCAATAACGATCGCTTGGGGTGTCAGTACGTAAATTAAACTTGTTAAACCAACACCTAAATCGCGTCCGTATTCTTGCCAAAAAGCTAAGGCTGAACCATCTCCCTGTCGTGCCAAAGCCCCTAATTGTGAGGGTTCTTTTCCAGTACGGCGACGAATTGCGATCGCAGATACATATTGTTCCAAAGAACCTTGGTTGCCACTATTACACATTGGACCATGAGGATAGAGGTTAATTAATCCCAACTCTCCCGCCGCACCCCCAAATCCTGTGAATAGCTCGCCATTTTGGATAATTGCCCCACCAACTCCAGTCCCCAGAGTCAGGAGTATAAAATTTTGCCAGTTGCGGCCAGCACCCAACCAAGCCTCCCCCAACCCGGCGCAATTGGCATCATTGGCAACAACCGTCGGTTTGCCCGTTGCAGCTTCTAACCAGTCTGCTAGGGGCACATCTTGCCATTGGGGGAGGTTTATGGCAATTTTAGCAATACGTCCGGCAGCATCCGCAGGGCCAGGAGTACCCACACCAATAGCTATAGCCATATTATCAGGATCTAGTTGAGCGATCGCATCTAGTATTACCGCCAAAACTGCCTGTGGTGTAGCGGGTTGGGGTGTAGGCACAGTTAAAGATTTGATACAAGTACCATCAACTGCAAAACACCCCAACTTAATTGCAGTTCCCCCCAAATCGATGCCAATAACCAATTACTTATCTCCTCAATCCAGTTCTTTAGTATCAATAACACTAGAACTGGCATGAGTAGTAGAAGAAGATGAATGTACATGGGCTTTTCCCTGCCATGATGGTACAGGGGCACCATGTAAAATACTAGCCAAAGTGACCGAAAGCATAAATCCGCCAGCAGCGGCGGCAATTAAAGAAAGGTTATCTTTCACGTAAATATCTCGGTAGTAAATACAACAAAATAATAAACTAATACAATATATCCGTTATTGATGGCTTTTTAGCAATCAAACAATTTTGGATTTTAGATTTTAGATTTTGGATTTAATGGATAAATCTGGAAGCTTGTACCATCAAAAAAGAACTAGTCACATTTCTCCTTCTCCCTTTGTACGGTAATATTTCCTTGTTAACTCCAGGCTAAAAGTAGTAACAATCATTAGTGATGGGATTCCGGAAGAAAAGAGGAGGGAAGGAGTTCGGAGTTCGGAGTTCGGGGTTCGGAGTTCGGAGTAGGGGCGGGGTTTCCCCGCCCGGAGTGATGGAGGGAAGGAGTGAAGGAGTGAAGGAGGGGAGGAGTGAAGGAGTGAAGAAGGGGAGCATCCCAAATATTAAATATTGTAGTGCGGGCAGCGTTCGACGGCTCGACTGAGCTTCGCCGAACGTCTGAGCTCACGCCGTAGACGTAGTCGCCCCGGAGGGGCTAGGCTTGCCCGCATCACATATCAAGGGAGCTTTCCGGCTTCCACTACGTAATATTTTTGAAAAATTGGGATGCTCTCGTGAAAAAGTAGGGGTAGGGTTTTCCCGCCCGGAAGGAATGATAACTGATAACTGATAACTGATAACTGATAATTGAACCTAGGTTACTGAAATATGGATATTAAAAATGGTTTTGTCGGTACTGTGGGTAATACTCCACTAATTCGATTAGATAGCTTGAGTAAAGAAACCGGCTGTGAAATTCTTGTGAAAGCTGAATTTCTCAATCCTGGTGGTTCTGTTAAAGACAGAGCAGCCCTGTATATCATTGAGGATGCGGAAGCAAAAGGCTTACTTAAACCAGGTGGAACGGTGGTAGAAGGAACAGCCGGAAATACGGGGATTGGACTAGCACATATTTGTAATGCTAAGGGTTATAAATGCCTGATTATCATCCCTGAGACTCAATCCCAGGAAAAAATGGATGCTCTGAGGGCTTTGGGTGCGGAAGTTCGCCCAGTCCCCGCAGTGCCTTACAAAAATCCCAATAACTATGTGAAATTATCCGGCAGAATTGCTGCGGAAATGGACAATGCTATTTGGGCAAACCAGTTTGATAATATTGCCAATCGCCTCGCACATTACGAAACCACTGGACCGGAAATTTGGGCGCAAACCGATGGTACAGTGGATGCTTGGGTAGCTGCTACCGGTACTGGAGGAACCTATGCAGGGGTATCTATATTCCTCAAAGAAAAAAAACCAGGGGTAAAATGTGTAGTTGCTGACCCTATGGGAAGTGGATTATACAGCTATGTGAAAACTGGTGAAATCAAAATAGAAGGTAGTTCCATTACCGAAGGCATCGGTAACAGCCGAATCACAGCCAATATGGAAGGGGTGCCCATTGATGATGCCATCCGTATTGACGATACAGAAGCGGTGCGTATTGTCTATCAATTACTGAGGAAAGAAGGTTTATTTATGGGTGGTTCTACGGGTATCAATGTTGGTGCAGCAGTCGCCCTTGCTAAACAAATGGGTCCGGGACATACTATTGTTACTATTCTCTGTGATAGTGGCGCTCGTTACCAATCACGGTTATTTAATCAAGAATGGTTGGCATCGAAGGGATTATCGTCAAGGGGAATTTAGAATTTAGAATGAAGAATTTAGAATTATTACACTATCGATAAATCGAAGGGCTAATGAAACGATAGATTCATTTTCCTCTCCACGGATGAACCCACATGGCTTGTATCTAGTCTATTTTTTGGTCAGTTTCATACCCTATTGTTTCTATTCTTTTGACCATAAAAAATTATAAATGCAAGGTTTTCAAGCCTCATACCCCTATTTGATTGTACTTTTTTCATCAATGAATTGAGGAGCTTGCACCCTGAATTGATTATGAATTATGAATCATGAAGGGCGTAATTATTTAATTCACAATCGGATGACTACCATATCAAACTATAAATGTATCCGCATCTGTCAAAATCGGACTTGCCGTAAACAGGGTGCTGCTGATGTGTTAGCGGCTTTTGAAGCATTATCTATCCCTGGAGTCAAAATAATGGCTTCTGGCTGTTTGGGACAATGTGGTAATGGTCCAATGGTGTTGGTATTGCCAGATGCTGTTTGGTATAGTGGTGTCCTTGCCAGTTCTGTACCCCTGATAGTTGCACAACATTTATTGGACGGTAGAAAGGAGGGAAGGAGTGAAAGAGGGAAGGAGTGAAAGAGGGAAGGAGTGATGGATAATTTGATATGTTTAGTTGTGGGCAATTATCCGCGAGACTAACTTAAATTAACGGTTTTAGAGATACATTTTTGTTAACTTCAACGAACTATATCATGAATATTCAGGAGCTTCGCCAATCCTTAAAGTTAAAGTGGTTAAATTACTACCATAAAAACCAATCTTGGTTGGTAAAAATGCGGATATGGGGTACTTATGATGGCGAGCGCCGCCCTTCTTCTGGCTTTATTTTGGCAGCTTTATCCGTTTTAGAACCACAACTAGAGCAAGCATTCCCCTTTATTTTAGAACTCAGTAATAATCCAGACCAAATTATTTCCGCTTTAGGACTTAATTTTAACCCCGAACAACAGTTACATTTAGTTGATTCCAATCAACATAATACTGATGGAAATGAGCGATCGCTGTGGCAAGATTTAGTTTATGCTAAGCAAGCAGATAATGGGCATATTTCCCATCCTGAAATGGCTGACGAGCAACCAGCGACGCAAAATATCCAATTGATGACTATGGTTGCAGATGATGAGGTTATTAACCAGCCAATAGCATCCTCAATGGCAGTAGAACAGGTAAATCAACCTTTACCAGGCTTTGGCTTGAAAGAAGCAGAAACAGTAGGAGTATTGGTAAACCAAGGTAATACCGCAGTCAAATCGACTGTAGAGGAGTTCGCCACACCCATACATTTACCAACCAGAATTACCCAAACAGTGACGACTGTAAGTGAGTATCCCATTTCCCCACCAGCCGAACCACCCACAGAAAAAGTTCCTCAATCCGTGCCTTTACATAGCTTTGTGTTGGATGAGAGGACAGGGATTTTTCACCAGCCACCACCAACATTGAGCAATGTTCAGCAACCCTCACAAGTGGAATCTCCTACATACATATTAGGGGAAACAATCTGTGTACCCTCACTTGCTGTGGAAAATCACTTTGGGGAATCCAGCAAATTAGAAAATTTATCAGAGTTAGAAGGTGATAATAACGAAAACGAAGAAGATGTATCTTCTCAAAAGAAAAAGCATTTTAATTTAGCTTCTTGGATTGATGACTTTTGTCAAGGTAGGGGATGGGATAGGGAGGATGCAATTTTTATTCCATTTTGAATCTTTATCGGTGAATATAGGGGACAAAACCCCTAAGTTTCACCAATAACCCTCAACCCTCAACCGTCAACCCTCAGCTGTCAACTCCTTATAAATCAGGATACTGATGAGAGACAAAGGGTACTGCGACAATTTCACCCCCAGCATCCCCTACTTGGACTTGTAAACCGACACCACCCGCTTTAGTACGAATATAACCCAGTCCAAAATCACCATCCACAGTAGGGGTGTAACTCGTAAGTTTACCTACCTTCTCTTCTCCAATAGTAATTAAAGTGCCTGGTGTTGCTGGAGCTGTTAAGCGAACGCCCCAGAGGTTTTGTTTTACCCCTTTATAGGTATTGAGGCGAGCAATAGTTTCTTGCCCAATGTAACAACCCTTATTAAAGGAAATCGTCTGCCATAAACCAACTTCCAGGGGATTATAATCATCTGTTAATTCGCAGTCTGGCATGGGTCGTCCTTGTAAAATACGTAACATATCCCAGGCGCGATCGCTCATTTCCACTGCACCGGATTCTAAGATGATTTCCCGTACAGTATCCTTATCGGTAATGGGAAACATCAGGGTATATCCAGGAGCAGCCAAACCACTACCCACCGCAATCCGCAAACCTTCCACAGATGGTAAAGAAACAACTTGGTGAGTGCCATATGGTTTGCCAATTAGTTCTCCCCCTCCCAGCTTTTCCACCACCGCATCACTACCAGAGCCAATTAAGTTAAAAGTGACAGTAAATTTAGTAATATCACTGAGCTTGACTTTATCAGAGAAAAAGATATACTTATCCATCCATTCCATCAGTGCTTGACGGCGTTGGGGGGATACCAAAAGAATCACCGCATCATCTCGCACATAAGCCGTAACTAAATCAATAGTGCGAGCAGTGGATGTAACGAATACCGTATCGCAACCTTCTCCCGGTTGCAAGCTGAGGAAATCATTGGTACTTTGGTTATGTAAAAATCGCAGGCGATCATCATCTGCTATTTTAATCCTTCCCCAGTGCGTGCGATCGTATAATGCAACTCCTGTTTGTGCAGCTTCAATGGCTGCTATATCTTTGCTATCAATGGCTGATGACATGATGATTTAATGGTGAGTATGGTCATTCAATTTTGGATTGTCCCTATGTCTAAAGCCGAGGGCTGGAAATAATGATAGTAAGCTTATGTTTTCTCCATGATTGAAGCCAACTTAAATAATACCAACAAATAAATTATCCCGTAGGGGCACGGCACCGACAATCTCTCGGATTATAGAACAATATAGCCCACGCCGTGCCCTGATTGAAAAACTGCAAGATATATGACTATCTCCATAGGGCTGAGAGTTTATATATTGAAGCCAACTTAAATAATACCAACAAATAAATTATCCCGTAGGGGCACGGCACCGACAATCTCTCGGATTATAGAATAATATAGCCCACGCCGTGCCCTGATTGAAAAACTGCAAGATATATGACTATCTCCATAGGGCTAAGAGTTTATATGAAGGTGTGTATTTATCAATGTCATATTGGCAACAAATATTACAAAAATCAGAAAATGAATTGAGTATAAATACCACCCAAAATTGGTTCATCAATATTGCTCAACACTTATTAAACCATTCCCTGTTGTTAGTGAATAACACACCCCATCGACTTATAGAAATCGAGTTTTATTACTTTGCTCCTAACCATCAAGATTTTTTTACCCATCGAGACACCCTACAAACGGAACCAGGAAAATGGTATTTCCATCGCCACGGTGGGACTTACAAAGGTGGTACTTTCAAAGGGTTAGATTTGACATTCGGTAATTGCAACGCCCACGGTGGTATTCTCATTCGCAGTATAGAAACATCAAATGGGGATATAATTTGCGGCCCATCTTTATGTGTAGACTATTTATTATCCCAAACCAATAGTAACAGCGTTGCTGCACTGGATGAAAAAATTGCCCAGCGCCTAGCTTGGGATAAAAGCAATATTATTCAACTGAAAACAGAACCCATAGAGCGAACAAAACCAATATTTTCTACTGCTAGGGTGGGATTATCGCTGAAAAAAGCAACTGCATCTAATCAGATGCATTTGTTTATCCTGCGTCCCTATCGCTATCTGACAGAACCAAGAAAAATTAGTAAGGGTAAAGTATATCTGGTGTTGGCGTTACATTCCCAAGGAATGGATATTGAACAAATTTGTCAAACTACAGGTTCTCCTCAACGTAGTGTTCGAGAATATATTAATAATTTTGAACTTGGTAGACAGGAAAAAGACTTTTCACAATACTATGGTATGGTTTTTGATAGGAAACAATTGTCCAGGCTACATGGTACTTGGTATGAATATTGTGAAGTGAATATTCCTACCACTGAAATAGATATTTAGAGTTTATTGATAGATAAATTAATCAAAATAAGGAGAGGGGGGCTGTCAGGTGGGTTGAGGTTTTATATTTAAATTGTAATCATGTGAATCTTTAGAACCCCGACTTTTTCAAAAAGTCGGGGTTATTATCCCAGGAATTCTTATTATTTTCTTACTAAACTCTCATCAATTTCTCATTTATCAATCATAACCTCCTCAGTTTGCTCAGTCATTCTAGTAATTAAGGGTAAAAAACTAAATCACTGGAATCGAGTTAATACAGGAGAAACTATTATGAAACGTTTTTTAATTGCTGGCTTAGGAACCCTTTTATTAACAACTGCTGCTACACCTGTTTTTGCTAAAGAAGTCGCCACCAGTTCCCAAGAAAGTCGCAACCAAGTAACCAGAAATGTTAAACCATTCAACCTAGTTTTTCTCGCCTATCAAGGATATTTTCAAGAGCAAGGTATTCCTAGCAACGGTGCTTTTCTCAATCGTGTCAGATATGGAGATATTAGTGCTGAAGATTTGGTGAAAAGTGCGATCGCTTTTGGTAGACTATCTCCAGATACTATTAATAATCGCAGCTATCTCAGTGCAGTAAATAACCAACTCTACAGCCTTTCGAGAGAATAATTTATACCATTTTGAAAAAAGAATGGAATATATGGGTGAATGCGTAGGGAACATCAGTAAGATAATTTCATATCGCGGTTTCCACTTGGGTGCAATACATTCGCTTACCTCACCCCTTCCCCTCTCCTTATTAAGGAGAGGGGTGTCGGTTGGACGGAGTGAGGTAAAATTTGTATTCTACTCAACCGAAAACCGCTATATACCAAAAGATTATGGATGCCGTGTCCTGACAAAGAATGTATGCTTCGCAAACATTATTTGAATTGGTATTGGCAGCATTTATAACTTGAAAACCTCAGAACCCTGGCTGTTTCAAAAAGTTGGGGTTCTTGTTTTTAGCTGATGATAAAGTTAATGACTATATTCAAAAAGTTGATCAAGATATAAAATTGCGATCGCATCTTATCACAATTGTCAAAAATTATATCCAAAATACTAACCAAGAATATGCTGTAGTACAAGCCTTACATGGTGCATATGTCGCTTCCCAACCACCACAACCCCTGACAATCGAAGAAATGCATGAAATTTTGATTGAACTTTCTTCACCTTTAATAGGATATTTAGGAAGAGATAAAGGTGCTAATATGAATAGCGATCGCTTTTACTTTCTACGTTACTTACCAATCAAGTAAAGCATATACATTATACATATATAACGTTGGCTTTCGTTCCTTCACTCCCTCACTCCCTCACTCCTTCACTCCTTCACTCCTTCACTCCTTCACTCCTACCCTTCAGGAAGCCGCTTCGCGTCTACACTCCCTCACTCCCTCATACTGTTTCACTTCATTGGTGATACAAATCATGGACTTGGGCGCACGCAATGCGCCCCTACATATCCCCTACATATGTATCAATATTTTTGTGAATTGGTATCACTCCCTCACTCCATCACTCCATCACTCCTTCACTCCTTCCCTCCTTCACCTAGGACGCAATAATTGCACGAAGGTATCACTCACCGTATGATCCTTAGTATCCGCCGCATATTGAATCAACTTCTCCCGCAATTCCCGCGCCGCATCCAAGGGTAGTAAGATTGCCAGCAAGAAATAAACTCCGCGAAAACGCGGGTCGCCCATGTGGTCAATAAGACGTTTTTCTGCCTCCGTACCGTCACCAAGAAAGTTTTGTACCAGGAAGAAGTCCATAATCTTATCGTGGCGGAAGAACCATTCTTTCTTGTCATCACCGTTTTCTTTCCACTGACAGCTGACTACCATTTTATACTTCTCGTCTTCCATGCTCTCCAATTCCTGGTAAAATTCCTCGGCTGGTAATGCACTTTCATCGTTGAGGCGCATTTGATAGACAGCTTGGGAGAAGGTTTTCAGGGGAAATTCATGTTTCCATTCTTGCAAGTATTCCGCCGCCATGTGGTTGTATTGCTGTTGCTGGAGGTGGAATAAGTCTGGATGTTCCCCTTGTGATAGCATCAGAGCCACCAAGGTTAAATCCATCGGGTTGGAAAGTACGCGTTTGGCTGCGGCTAGTTCTTCCGGTGGTTGTTGGGGGTGGAGGGTTTTTGTCAGGTAAGTTTTACAGGCTCGTTGGTATGCTGTACCTTGGATTTTCCCATCTGGGGGTAGGTGGGGTTGACGGGAAAGTAAGAATTGTTCGATTTGTGTTGGTTGTAGGGGTTGGATGTAATAGGTTTTGGCAGTGGAAGGGGATATCCATTCTAGGGGCTGGGTTGTCATAATAATATTGCCCCGGAAGTAGCTTTCCACAAATTGGGTGACTTTTGCCCTGGTGTCGGCGGTAACTTCGTTGAGTCCATCGATGCAGATGTCAATGGCACCACTGTAGATGAGGTTTTTTAGGAAACTTGCGTCCTGTGCTTGTCCGTGGAGTTTGGCTTGGATGGCTGCAATTACACCATTTTCACACTTGCGGGCAGGTAAATATACGATGATTTGCTGGGAGGCTTTCAGGAGATGGCGCAGGAACATGGATTTACCCAAACCAGAATCTCCTTCTAAGACGATTTGTCCTTTGATGGCGGGAATTGCTTGGGTAACAGGTAGGGATGGGTTACTTGAAGGATAATTTCTTGTTTGGGTAACGTGGGATTGGGGAAAATAGGCGTTGTCGTCAAAATTATCTAAACCTGCATCTGCTAGTAGGGAAGGTTGGAAGGGTTCTAACAATTTGCGACGGAGGAAGGGAACCCAGGTGAGGAGAAAGCCGACGTAACCCATACCGATAATCTTTCTTACCCACGGGTTCCAGAAGAAGATGGCTTGAATTTGGGGATATTTGGGATATGCGAAAATTAATGCTAGCCAAAATAGGGCGTGAATTATGATTGTATTTCTGGCTTTGAATAACCATTGCCAACCTTGGAGGTTAACTATCACTGACTGTACTGCATCAGCGTTGGGAGAGTTGACAGCTTTGAGGTTGTTGTAGTGAGATTGCAGTAAGGCGATGTCTTGGGGTTGCCAAGTTACGTTTTTGTAAGCGACTATCATGGCAATTTGCTGGGCTAAATCATTTCGTAAGTAAGTTAAACCCTGGCTAGATTCCCAAGCGGTTTTAAATACTTTCAGGGTTTTTACAGCTTCATTGTGCTTTAATTGTTTGGGGATTGTTTCAGGATTAGGAGAACCCAACCATGTCAGCAGGGTTTTTACCTCCTTATTACCCCCACCTGTAAAATAGGTAAGGAAACGCCATTTTTTAAATTCGTTATGACTGCGATCGTACAAGTTATTCAGGACAACCACAACTTGTTTTAACTCTAGTTGTTTTATCTTACCCAACGCCTCTGCTGCACCAGAACGAACGGATGAATTCACCTTTTCATCCTTGAGGATGTTGACGATATCGGGGATGTATTTCGCCGCCGATTCTCCAAAATTACCC
>JAAUYI010149339.1_pt1 | contig 19850 bp, 26 predicted proteins | sample 7278041 | NCBI WGS metagenome assembly JAAUYI01 (sample SAMN14350216, study PRJNA611818) | marine sediment metagenome | isolation source: surface marine sediment (0.6m) | place: French Polynesia: Moorea | collected 2018-08
ATGCCTGGGTAAGTCAACCTATGCCCGTGTAGGGGTGATTGCTAATACTACGCCTTTGGAAGCATCCTGGCAGGGTCGGAGCATTACTTTAGAGTTTAGTAACGCTTCGAGTGCCGATGTCAAGATTTATGCCAACGAAGGAGTAGTGCAACTATTATTTTTTGAGGGAGAATCTTGTGAAACTACCTACGCCGATCGCGGTGGTAAATATCAACATCAAGGTTCGGGGGTTACTTTGCCTAAAGTATAACTCGTAACTCGTAACTCGTAACGCATAACAATAATTGTAGTTTATGAGTGGTAAAATTCAATTTATTTGATTACTTTTTCTCTAATGAATTATCTACCAATTGATGAAAAATCTAAAGCTTTTGCTTTAAGAAAAATTAAAGCCTATGGATGGTTAAAAAACAAAAATAAAGAATGTATAATTATCGGAAAACAACTTTTTAGATCCGCCATAAGTATCGTAGCGAATACAAGAAAGGCGATTTTTCCTCAGTCGCTTAAAGACAGAATTAGCAAACAAGAAATAGCTCTAAAAGAAGCAAGAGAACCTCAATATTGGTTAGAGCTATTAATCGAATCCGAGCTAGTGAACAAAAATAAATTTCAACCATTACTATATGAAGCTAACGAGAGCGGTAAAATACTAACATCTTCGACAAAAACGCTTAAACAAAAATTATAAGTTATCAGTTACAAATTATGCGCTATAAAGATCCTTTGAATGATGGCAAAAGTAGAATCGAATTAATCGATTCTATGGGAAATGATTTGAGTATTGTTAATGATGCTAGGGCATCTTTTGAAAAGACTTCTGATAAGTTAAATGAAAAAGATATTAAGTTAATCAATTATTTAATCAAGCACGAACACACATCACCTTTTAGAGGTGTAGTCTTCAAATTTAAGGTCAAAGCACCTTTATATATTTGTCGTCAATGGTAAACGGTATCATGTATGTCAGACAAATTGAGGTGTATTAATGACTATTGAATACAGAGAAAATGATAGAACTCTTAGAGGCAAAAATGCCAAACGCAAATATCGTTATACTCGACGTGTCTTATTAAGATGCGAATTATGCGGTGCAACAAGAGAGGTCAATTGTACTCGCAAAATTCAACAATCACCAAACACATCTTTGTAAATCTTGTGCTGTAAGGAAAATAGGAAAAAACAATAAAGGTAAATCAGGATGGAATAAGGGAGATGTTAAATCTTTCTCAGAATGTCGAGTAGGAAAAGTCTATATCAACAGCAGTGGTTACTGTGAAGTTTACGTAGGAAATGCTTTTGATAAGAAGCAGAGAAAAGATAAATATCGCTTATTGCATAAGTTAGTGGCTCAAGTTAAAAACGGCGGTTATTTATCCAAACACGATCTAGTACATCACGTAGACGGAGATAAAACTAACAATAGTCCTGACAATTTATTCATATGTAAAAGCAAAGCCATACACCAAGATATACATACTCAGCTTGAAGAGTTATCTATGACTCTTGTGAAAGCAGGAATTATTCGATTTGACCATACAACAGGAAAATACCATCTGCCCCAGTTGAAAGAAATTTTAGCTGCGTACTCCGTGAATTCAGGGAAAACCTACGTTTTAGAGATTGATTCTCGTGGAAATATGGCAATCCTGAGCCAAGCCGATACAATATCGGAAGGTGCAACGACTATCCCATTAGGGAGTAGGGTTCAAGCGAACTCGAAGCGCGGAGAATCCTAACTGAGAAACAGAAGGATTAAGATATAGTCTGATCTTGCGGGAAACCGTAAGAGGTTAGTCGGAAGCGGATTAACCGTAACGTTACTGGGAAACACGTAATTGCCAGCAATCATAACGAGGAACAATTGGGTTGGAATGAAAAAAGTTTTCGCTATGTAGCAATTGACGATAGCAATGAATTTTATCTTCCGACCACATTTAGAAAACAGTCAAAAAATAACAAACAAGCTACTATCGGTGGCTTGGATGAAGAACTAAATAATAAGGCGATCGCCATCTACAAACAACAATGTGAAAGTAGCTATCAAGCCTATACTCAATTATTAGAGTTAGGTGTGGGCAGAGAACAAGCCAGAGGAGTTTTAGTACCTTCTGTTTATACTTCTTGGGTATGGACGGTTAGTTTACAAGCCCTGTTGAACTTTATTGACTTGCGTTTGGGTGCGGGCGCGCAAAGCGAGATCGGCGCATATGCCCAGGCAATTGTAGAACTTATCAAGCCAATTGTTCCTGTATCAATGGAAGCATGGGGAAATAAGGAATAAGGAAGGAGGAATTAGGAACGAGGTATGAGGTATGAGGTATAAGGAACGAGGAACGAGGTATGTTGTTTCTTATTCCTTACTCCTTACTCCTTACTCCTTACTCCTCAAGCATCGCGATAGTAGAACGTTTTTCGGTTTCTTGTTTGATTGCTGCTACGGTTTCTTCTAGGCGATTTTCATAGATCTTAAAAAAGAGACCATCGCTTATAGTTTTGGCTGGTTCAACTACAACTTTATGAGTTAGTAAAACTTGGTCTGGAGGCGCACTAGGATAGGGAGATACGGGTTCTAAAGTCCATTCCCCTTTGAGGGTTTCGATGTCCCCGTCTACGGCTTCAAAAGCGATTTGTTGCGGATAGGTTTCGGTATTGGCAATCTGCATTCGAGATTCAATACTAAAAACCAAGGTCTTAATTTTATTAATCTGTTCAAATACTTTGCGATCGCCCTGTTGTTCGATTAACTCACTACTCTTAACCCCTGGTAGAAATTCGGCAAAGTTTTCGTAATCAGTCAAAACTTGCCAAGCATTTTCTACGGAAGAATTAGCTAAAATCCGACAGGTATAGTTTCCTTTCTCGCCCAGAAAAATTACTTCTCCCCTTCTGAGAGCTACTCTTTGTTCCAAGGGTAATATGTCTACAGGGCCATCAAACAGTTTGGCATTGGCAACGGGACTAAAAGTAATACTCAAGATAAAAGCGATCGCTCCTAGGATCGGTAACACCCAGGAACGGTATTTTTGACGATAGATTTGGCTGAACAATTGGTATAGTCTCTTAGGAATAAAGGTTTTTTTGGTTATTTTAGCTATACGTAGATCGAAAGTCGTTAATGCACCAAAATAGTCTGTTCTAGCTTAATCTATTCTTTAAATAATGTCTGAAAAGTTATACATAATTGCAATCGAGAACATTCAGTGGGCTTAGTCTCAATTGTCCTACTCTCAAATCAGTCTATTCCCCCTCCAGGGGATGAGTATTTTTTACTAGTCAAAACTACGCTACGATCGGCAAGAAGATCGGGAATAGGCTCAAAATCCTTAAAATACTGTCGATTGCGACCATCGCAGATAGTAATCTTTCCGATGTTTAGTCACGATAATTTTTGATTACGAGAGGAGAACGAATACAATGGCTTACGAATTACCATCTCTTCCTTACGATTACAACGCTTTAGAACCAGCAATTTCTCAAAGCACTTTAGAATTTCATCACGATAAACATCATGCTGCTTATGTTAGTAAGTACAACGATGCTGTCAAAGGCACAGAATTAGATAGCAAACCGATAGAAGAAGTAATTAAAGCGATCGCTGGAGATCCCAGTAAAACAGGATTATTTAATAATGCTGCTCAAGCTTGGAATCATACTTTTTATTGGCAATGTATGAAACCCGATGGTGGTGGTACTCCTGGGGGAGAATTGGCAAAAAAAATTGAGGCTGACTTTGGCAGTTTTGATAAGTTTGCCGAAGCTTTTAAAAATGCAGGTGCAACCCAGTTTGGTAGCGGTTGGGCTTGGTTAGTTTTAGATGGAGATACTCTTAAAGTCACGAAAACTCTTAATGCAGATAATCCTTTAACTAGCAAACAAGTCCCCCTATTAACGATGGATGTTTGGGAACACGCCTACTATCTCGATTATCAAAATAAACGTCCTGCTTATATCGATGATTTTCTCGATAAATTGGTCAACTGGGATTTTGTAGCTAATAATTTAGCTGCTGCCTAACTAAAAAACGATTATTGGCGGGTATTCAATCAAACTTTAGTTAATATCCGCCTTTGCCAACTCAGATTGAATAAATAAGACCATGATTCACTTCAAAAACTCTCAAAAGCGCAACATTCCTCAATGGCAATCCTACAAAATGAGACAAATCATTATCGCTCGCTGGCAAGAAATTTGGATGGTAGTAGAAGCGAGAAATGAAGCGAGAAATGAAGCGAGAAAAACTGGCTCGACTCAATAAGAGCGTAGCGAAGTAGGCAATCTGAAGTATTGCCAGTCGTCTGCGACGACGGGGCTTATAAAGTGCTTGACTTGCGTCAGCGCATATTCGTCCCTCACGATCTAAGCTTACGGACAGGACGTTAGCTTATCGCTCTATTGGATACTATCAATTTTTTGCCAATGACTATCATGAAACCTAGTTATCCTCAGATTATTCTCTCTTTTGCCTATCGAGGCTGTAAAGTACAAATAGACCGCGATAAATTGGATGGACATTGTATTTATGCTGCTTGGGTAAATCATGACCGAGGCTGCACTGTTGCTGTTCCTATTACAATGACAACTATGGACGCAATACGCCAAGCAAAACAATGGATTGACACAAAATTGTAATAATTTGAATTAACTTAAGCTTAAGACCGAGCGCGATTACCAATAGCAAAACGGTCGAAAATACGGTATGTAAGCTAATGCAGCAGCTAGTAGGGAAGCTTTTTCGCTCGATTGTGGTCTTGAGTGCTGTAGCGATCGCCTAGTGTATTGGTATAGGCGATCGCTATATTACCATAACTATTGGTTTAGTGGTTTTTCTGCAAAGAATTATATTGTTCTCGGTCGATACGACCAGATTCGTATAAAGTAGCGGTAATATCAGAGATGCTGAGAACCGAATGAGCGCGATAGCCATTGTCTGCCAGCCGCTCTTTTACTCCCCCTTCGTGATCGATAAAGACAACGATGTCTTCGATTTTTAAGCCAGCAGATTTTAACTTATCTGCCCCCTCCATGACACTTTTGCCACTGATCAGAATATCGTCAATCACAACTACGGTTTCTCCTGGATGAAAATTACCTTCAATTAAACGGCGAGTACCGTGAGCTTTGACTTCTTTACGAGGGAAAATCATCGGGCGTTGCAAATTCAATGCTAAGCCTGTAGCCGTAGGTAATGCACCATAGGGAATTCCCGCAATGCGATCGAATTCTAAGGTTTTGACAATATCCCCATAGGCATCGAGTACTTGATTGAAAATATGAGGGTTAGAAATAATTTTCCGCAGGTCAATATAATAAGAAAAAGTCGCTCCCGATGCTTGGACGTATTCACCGAATAAGAGACAGCCAATATCAAACAACTCTAAAATTAAATCTTGATAGGGATGTTGAGTTAACAAACAGACATCGGGTGTCCAAATTTCGCAGCTTCCCGCCTGATTCATTTTTGCTTGACGGTAGGTGTTAATCTTTTGATTGAGACTCTCTACTTCTGAAGCCAGATTGTCATTAGCCAGAAAGTCTTGGGGAATGGGAATTAATAATCCTTCTCCAGTGCTATTAAGTCCGATATTAATTAATGATTCTAAATTATTATTTTTACTCCACAGGCTACGTAGTAAGATAGTTCGCTCTGGTGCGATCGCCCTAATTTTAGTTAATATTTCGGGGTTAGTCGTACCGACTTCTAGATATAGCTGTTCGGGAGTCGCCCAAGACTGAGCTTCTTGGACTACCTGTAAATAAAAGGGTTGTTCTAGGTTGGGATATCGCTGTAATACTTCGGCTTGAGGGTTGGAGGTATGAGCCAGGATAAATACTGCCTTATCGGAATAAACCAAAAATGGCGCGGAATGATCCTGTCCTGCGTAGGGAGTTAGGGTAACAGCGTCTACCTGCCATTGAGTAAAGATTGTTTTCGCAAACACGGTGCTGGTGTTGAGGTCGCTATGCTTGGCATCTAAAATAACTGGTATAGATTGGGGTATTGTTGCCAAAATTCGCTCCAATAATTGCAATCCAGGCACACCCAAAGCTTCATAGAAGCCTAAAGTTGGCTTATAAGCACAGACGCGATCGCTCGTTGCTTTAATTACCCACAATAACCAATTTTCAATGCTCTCGATTAGACGCTCTCCATTGTCTTGAAGATATTTCGCAGAGATCATTTCGGGGTTAGGATCGAGTCCTACAATCAATAAGCTATTGTTAGTGGCGATCGCCTGGTTTAATTGATCCGTAAAATTCATTTTAAAATTCCCTAGGCAAAAACTAGAATTCACTCAAAATAAGCTTCGAGCGTGGTAGTATTTTTGAAACTAGATTATTTGAAATAAACATAATATCTTACTACCGATGTCTCAAGCTCTATTGGTTCGGCTACAGCTTGCGTTAAGTATTTTTGCTTGTTTATCTGCCAATCCGATACTTGCTGAAGCAAGACTTGCTTTAGGCTAGGAAACCGAGTCCTACGTCCTTCGGACGCGCTTCGCGAACGGACTTGTGCCGCGAAGCAAATCCTTTAGGGCTTCGCAACCGCCAAGCTTCCTTGCTCAGATTATCCCAGATGGTACGGTCAATACTCAAGTCAATACCAATGGCAATGTAGCCGAAATTACAAGAGGAGAGATAAGAGGCAGTAATCTGTTTCATAGCTTTCAGGATTTTTCCGTACCCACAGGGAATGAAGCTTTTTTCAATAATGCTAATGACATTTCCAATATCTTTAGTCGAGTAACAGGCGGTAAGATCTCTAATATTGATGGGTTGATTCGGGCAAACGGTAGTGCTGATTTATTCTTAATCAACCCCGCAGGCATTATCTTTGGAGAGAACGCACGGTTAGATATTGGTGGCTCGTTTTATAGCAGTACTGCGAGTAGTATTCTGTTTGAAGATGGAGAATTTAGCGCAACAGATTTAGAAACTCCTCCTGTGTTAACCATCAATGCCCCCATTGGTTTGAATCTGCGGGATAATTCTGGCAACATTATTAATCAATCTATTAATGACAACGTTGGTTTACGAGTAAATTCAGGAGAAACTATTTCCTTTACAGGTGGCGAAATTATTTTTGATGCTGGGAAAGCTAGCGCACCAGGAGGAAAAGTTGAAGTATTGGGAAATAAAGTGAGTTTAATCAATAATGCCAGAGTCGATGTTTCTTCAGCAACAGGAGGAGGTACGATTTTAATTGGTGGAGATTATCTAGGTAAAGATGTCTTGATCAATGCCACCCGAACTTATATCGATGATAGTGTCACGATTAATGCAAATCCTGCATTTCTCACAAATTGAGTTGAAAGCCTAATTTGATCCTTAAAAGTTGATGGTTTTTCCTAGCAATAGAAATTTGAGATATCTGCGCTCGATAATGAGGCTAAATTAGGAGAAAATTCGCCAAAGAGTTCCCAAAAATTAGTCGATAATCAAAATTATCCATGACAAGATAAATGGCAATTTATCAACAGCCATTTAAGAAACTATTTAATTATCTTGCTCGACAATTAAAATTGTCCAGAATCGGGAATAGCAGAATTCTAGAATAAGCGATCGCTATAATATCTTGGTATGGGCAAGCAGTAGCCATAGCGATTAAAATTAAAATTCTTCTAGTACTAACCGTTATTCTAGCTCCAAGCTTTAACGAATTGTTCCTACCGTAGCCTTGGCTAGAGAGGTTTTTCTTAAACAATTTTTACGGAAAGCTTGCATCAAAACATAAGCCATAGAAGATAGCCATAGTCTGAGTTGATTACTATCATTGGAATCTGCTATCTATTCGGTATTGAGAAAAGCACAAACAGAAGATAAATTATCCCCAAAACAAGATATCAGAGCATTGGCGCGATTTTTAGTTGCTGTTTCACAAGGAATTGCTGTTTTAAATAAAACTTTTGCCGACCCCTCTGTGATTCGAGATGTAGCGAAAGTGGCTCTCAGTTTTTGGTCGCAAAAAGAAGATTAATTTCTTAATTTATAATTATAACTTATACGAAAGAGCGTTGTTTTCTGTTCCGTTACTATCGGATCGCCAACTACTCGAACTATTGCTAAAATTACTGGATGGAAATTTATTATTGATGCTTTATTATTATTGATGCTTTATGTGTAGCAAACATTTAGCCAATTGGTATTATACGATCCATCTGAAATATACATTATGTTGTGTATGACGTATGTAGTTTAGATATTATTATTGATTTTAAACCTGCGCTTAGGGCAAGATTTCATGAAAAATTCAGTTGAACAATATTTAGAGTTAGCGTGCCAGATGCAACAACAGGGCCAAAATTCTCAGGCTATAGAAAAATATCTACAAGTTTTGGCCATTCAGCCTAAGCTTGTTCATGCACTTAATGAATTAGGGGAACTTTATGAAACAGAACAACAATTTGACCAGGCTGTTAATTACTACAAACAAGTAGTTGAGTTAAAGCCTAACAATAGTTTTTTTTATGCTAGGCTCGCTAGAGCAATGATGGGGCTAAATAATTTTCAGAGGGCAATTACCTTTTATCAAAAGGCAATCTCTCTTAATTCTAATAGTCGTGCCTGGGTTTATCACGGTTTGGGTGATGCTCTCATGGAAGATGGTCAAACTCAAAATGCGATCACTGCTTATCGCAAGGCATTAGACCAACAACCCGTTAATCCTCGCTTCATACAGTCTAAACTCAATAATGCTTTGGATGTAGCTCAAGAAAATCCTCTCAGAACAATTTCGCTTCATATTAAAAAAGATGCCCCCTATACTGGAGGACCAATTCAACATTTCGAAATAGTGGGCAGAGATACAATTATTAGTCTTTTACAAAATGGTTTAAGACCAGATCATACTCTCCTAGATTTTGGTTGTGGAGCATTACGTCTTGGGTATTGGCTTATTCGTTTACTGGATAAGGGTAATTATTACGGTATTGAACCAGTTTCTTCCATGATAGAAGCGGGCAAAAAGTATTCCCTGGGAACAGACTTGATCGATCTTAAACAACCACAATTTTCTGCTAATTCTGAATGTGACTTTTCAGTATTTGGGGTTCAATTTGACTTTGTCGTGGCTCGGTCTATTTTTACCCACATGACACCAGCACTACTTAGAAAAACTTTGGAATCATTTCAAAATAATAGTAAACAAAACGCCGTCATGTTAGCTTCCTACTGGCCTTTAGAATACAGTCATGAAGGAGAAATAGGAGATCAATTACCACTCACTGATTCTCGTTTTATCAAAGTTGTAAAATATAGTCTAGCAACAATTCAATCTTGGTCAGCAGAGTTTGGTCTTATAGTATCGGAATTTAGGACTAATCCTTTAATTAATGAACAAGTATGGCTTAAGTTTGAGCGAGCAACCAAAAACCCTTCCTAATCAATCGTACCATTCGCCTACTGATTAGGCATTGAGTTAAACTAAGCCGAAGGGTCACCCCTCCGACTCGTCTGCAAAACTGATCGACTGAAAAACTCAGCGTATAACTGAACTTCCAGTTTGACAAAAAGCGGTAAAGCGTGCTGTGCCAGGGTTCAGGGAAACTGACTCCCGACATTTACTAGGTACAAATTAAGGAAACTCCCAATAAATCTAAGCAAGACTGTTGGAGTGGAGTTGGTTGAGTTATCTTAGAAAAAACATATTCTCCACCTGAGTTAGTATACTTAACTTTATTCAAGCAAATTGTTCCTAAGTCTTCTAATAAAGTACGAAAACTGTGAACTGGTAGCTCTTGACAACTCAAGAAGCCAACTTCTACCCCTACTTTAAGATGGGTTTTTCAGTGTTTTCAGGCTGTTCATCTGGTTTATCTCAATCATCAACGACAAATTTCCAATCTTACTGATACTCGTGTGTCGATTTTGCGTTTTCTTGGAAGCCCCTGCCAAAAATATTATTTAATTTGCTAGCCTCCCTGCGAAATGTCCGATAAAAAAAGGCGCAGCTATAAATCACTACGCCTACAAATATAGAGATGTTTTGGGAAACATCTTTTATTTATTTTCTATTATTTTTAACCTACTACGCCTAATGCACCAGCACCCGCAGAGGCGATCGCACTAATTAAAGCAGTTAGAAACAACCACCAAGAAGAAGCAGCAGCAGCTTTACGAGTTTCTTCTACCTGTCTTACAGCCGTTTTCTTAGCGTTTTCTAAACGCATAGCAGCCTCAGTTTGAATTCGTTCGACACGCTGCAAAGCGCGATCGCGAGTTCTTTCGATCTGATTGATAATGCGGTTGGCATCGGCTTCAGAAATATCTTGACGAGAACTCATAATTGCGACTAAGGTGTCGCGATCGATACTAGAGAAGCGGTCTTTTAGGGCTTCAAAACCAGCTTGAGGGTCACAAACAAAATATTGATGTCGCGTTTGATGCCTTCATAAGCTAGTTCGGGGCGATCTAATACCAATTCTCATGCATTAACAAGAGACTTCGTAGTAGTAGTCCGCCAACTTTGATTTGAGGGATAAATATTGATAAGTATCTCCCCCTGCTACATGCGGCTCAAGCCTTTGTCCTGCTACATGCGGCTCAAGCCTTTGTCCTGCCTGCCCTAACCCATCAATTAATTGTTGACAGAGTAGTAGCGCGTCTAGATTAATTTGTTGGGTAGTAAAAATTAAATAATGTAGTGCGGGGCATCGCCCCACGTTACTAAGTCAACCCAATATCTTAGTCTAGATGTGCTCTTTTGGTTGGGTTAAACAAGCACGCGCAACCCTTCCATAGCTTATGGATGTTGGGTTACTCTTCGAGAACGCTTGCGCGTACGTACCTCAACCCAACCTACATTCAAATCCTTCCGAGTTGGAATCTTTGTTTGAATCATTACTCGAACTACCACCAGCCATAGATATTCCCGCAGCGATCGCTAAATTAGTAATTAATCTTCTCGAATTAGAAGAACACTCGACGATCTGATTGAAGTGTAGCTTCAGCGAATTATACAGAAAATATGACTTTTTGAATAATTCCCGTCTGAATACTTATTTATCTCTATTTCCCAATAGATTAGAGGATTTGTGGCGGGCGATCGTCTAACTTTAGATAGGTAATAAACAATAAGGATTATCTTGGGCAGTCTATTTCTCTGGATAGATTAACTAGTCGTGTCTATTGTTTTTTGTTGTTAGTCTTTGGTCGGCGTTACTGACGATTATCAATTTGAGCGCGTTGCAGACGACCAGAAAAATCGACGTAAATTGTTTTCCAATCTGTAAAGACATCAAGGGCAGCACTACCAGCTTCGCGATGACCGTTTCCTGTTTGTTTGACTCCGCCAAAAGGAAGATGGACTTCTGCGCCAATAGTAGGACCGTTGATATAGGTAATACCAGCTTCTAGATCTCGCATCGCCCGAAAAGCGCGATTAACATCTCTAGTATAGATAGATGAAGATAAACCGTAGGGCGTGTCATTGAGAACGGCGATCGCTTCTTCAAAGGAATTAATTTCGATTAAAGCTAACACGGGACCAAAGATTTCTTCACGGGCAATTCTCATCTTGGGAGTCACTCCATCTAAAATAGTTGGTAGGAAGAAATAACCGTGTTGGAACTGTTCTCCTGTGGCCACTTCTCCGCCAATCAGTACTTTTGCTCCTTCATTGCCAGCAACTTCTAAATAATTCTTGACTCGCTCTAACTGGGACGAATTAACTAAGGGTCCTACTTGGGTTTCCGCATCTGCGCCAGCACCAAGTCGTAACTTACTGGTTTGTTCTAATAATTTGGTAGTAAATTCAGCTTTAATCTCGCGATGCAGTAGTAGGCGACTAGTAGCAGTACAGCGTTGACCTGTAGTTCCAAATGCTCCCCACAAAGCTCCCTCAAGAGCTAACTCCAGATCGGCATCTTCCATGACAATTTGAGCATTTTTGCCACCCAATTCCAAACAGACTCGCTTGTGGGTACGACCGCAGGTAGCACCCACCTCTGCACCAGTAGTCGAAGAACCAGTAAAGGATACCAAATCGATGTCTGGATGTTCTAACAATGCTCGACCGACTACTTCACCCGATCCGTGAATCAAGTTAACCACACCAGGAGGTAAACCAGCTTCCTGAAAAATCTCTGTGAGTACAGTAGCACAGGCAGAAGTATCGCGAGCGGGTTTGAGAATAATTGTATTGCCACACACCAGAGCGGGTAGAGCTTTCCAACAGGGTATGGCAATGGGAAAATTCCAAGGAGTAATTAGCGCGCAAACCCCAATTGGTACGCGCACGGTCATGGCAAACTTATTATTTAGCTCTGAGGGAGTGGTTTGACCAAACAGACGACGACCCTCGCCAGCATAGTAGAAAGCGCAGTCAACTCCTTCTTGTACGTCACCGAGGGCTTCAGTCAGGGGTTTGCCCATCTCTCGGCTCATCAGATTTGCTAGTTCTGGTTTGCGTTGCAGCAATAGTTCCCCGACACGATGGACTAATTCTGCACGAACGGGTGCGGGGAAAACTCGCCAAGTTTGATAAGCTCGTCTGGCTGCTGCAACTGCTTTATCGACATCATCAGCATCCGAACTAGGAAAGGTGGCAATTATTTCGCGCCAATCAGCAGGATTGCGACTTTCATCACTCGTCGAACGCTCGACCCATTGACCATCAATATAATTAAGGCATCTCAGTGACGTGGTATCCATCATCTAACTATCCTAAGACTCTAATATGATGGTAACTGATGGCAAGAATAAAGATTAATCTTTTCCTTAAATCTATAGATAGACGCGATCGCCTTCTTATTTAATCTATTCTCTAGTTAAAGAATCTATAATTGCGATTTACATGACTTATACTGACACTCACGAGCCGACTATTACTATTGCTAACATAGCAGAATCGACTATTATTAATTACTTTGCAACCATCAATCAAGAAGATTTTACCGACACTGCTGCTTTATTTACTACGGATGGGGAACTGCTCGCTCCTTTTGAACCACCAATTGTCGGCCCCGAAGCGATCGCTTCATATTTATCTAAAGAAGCTAAGGGAATGGAACTAATACCGCAGCAAGGAATCTACGAACCCGTTGAAGATGACAGTCAAAAAATCAAGATTGTCGGTAAAGTCAAAACATCTTTATTTAGTGTTAATGTAGCCTGGTATTTTAGCTTAAATCAAAACCGAAAGATAACTACACCCAAATCAAATTACTAGCATCGCCACAAGAATTATTAGGATTAAAAAATCAGCTCGAATCCGTTTGAATAAGAAACAACAGTTGATTAACGATTTAACCGATAAGTATTCTATGTAAAACAGTAAGGCGATCGCCTGATAATTCTCCAGCTTCTAAATTAAACTAGTAATCGCGATCGCCTAAATCTTATCTCTCCATTAGTATAGAAGATATTTAGTATCGATTCATTGCGGTATTGTCTTTTGTTTTCAAGGTAATAGATCGATAAAAGAAATAATTAGAGGTTTGGTTTTAATTTGGGAATTATTAGAACCTGTCGAAATGTAAGGCAAAGTTGAATTTATCTAAAATTCGCATTATTAATTAATAAACCCACAACAATACCTATTTATATTACAAGAAACTTCAAGAACAAGGCGATCGCTTTATTAAATCAATTCTTAGTTTTAGTGGGAATATCTTCTCTTTCTGATTCAGAATAAACAGTTACTAAAATTATCTTTAATTATCTTTTCCCTGGTTTTAAGACAGGGCTATTTCATTCTAGGGCGTGTTTTAAAACTATAACCACATGATAAAAGACGCTATAGTCAGCATGGTGAGGTAGTTTTCAGACATTTTTTCGTAGCGAGTAGCAATACGACGATACTGTTTTAAGCGGTTGAAACATCTCTCAACTAAGTTCCGCATACGGTATAGGGCTTTGTCAAATTTACCTCCTCGATGCTCATTAACCTTTCGCGCAATTGTATAGCGAATTCCCCGTCGGCGCAGATAACGCCTAATTTTTCCACTGCTGTAGCCCTTATCGCCACTAACTCGGCGGGGTCTGATCCGAGGTCGTCCCGAGCCTTCTCCTTTGACAGAACCTTGTTCCATCAACGGCTCCAACAAGACAGCTTCATGGCGTTCCCCCACGCTCACCAAGAAGGTTATCGGTCGTCCATTGCCATCACAACGTAAGTGAATTTTGGTACTGAAGCCACCTTTGGACCATCCCAGAGCTTCACGCTCTTGAACTTGTTCAATGGCTGATAATTCACTGTTAGGGTCTAGCTTTCCCCGAATAGCCCCAGCTGCGTGTTGGTGAGCGCGGACGACACTGCCATCGACAAAATGGAGCTCCCAGTTGATTTTTCCTGCTACCTCAGCTTGTTGTTGTAGCTTTTGTAAAATGCTCTGCCAGATTCCCTGTTGACGCCAACGGTAAGGGACTTGCGTGCAAATAACTTACCAGATAATCTGATTAATGAAGCGACTTGTAACGACAAGATAGCTATGTAACCCGAGTGCTGAGTTTTGATGCTAACAGAAAAAATTAAATCAACCTTGAAAGATGCTGCCAAAAAACTAACAGGCTCAAAGAAGAGGGCTTTTATGGCGAAAGTAACCCAAGATTATTTGAGTAGCTCACCTCGTCAAGCAGAAACTCAACTAGGATGGTCAAGAAAAGCGATCGCTACAGGATTAAAAGAATTAGAAACCGAAATAGTTTGTGTCGATAACTATCAAGCAAGAGTCAGAAAAAAAACAGAGGAACTACTACCCCAATTAGAAAAAGATATCTCTGACTTAATAGATAATCATTCTCAGGCAGACCCCCAATTCAAGTCAACTTTTAGCTATACAAAAATTAGTGCAAGAGCAGTCAGAGAAGCTTTGATATCAGAGAAAGGATATACAGAGAAAGAATTACCCTGCCGTCAAACTATTGGGGATATTTTGAATCGAATGGGTTATCGTTTAAAAAAACTCAACTCGTCAAACCACTGAAAAAAATTCCGGAAACGGATGCCATTTTCAAGAACTTAGCTCAAGCTAATAAAAAGGCAGATGACAATCCCAAAGTCTTGAGGATTTCTATAGACTCCAAGGCTAGAGTCAAAATTGGTAGTTTATCCAGGGGAGGAAAAGCGAGATACAAAGAAGCTATTAAAGCATCAGATCACGATCATAATTGGTCTGAAACTTTAATCCCATTTGGAATTTTAGATTTAAATCAAGAAAAATTATCAGTTTATTTCGGAACCTCTTCCGAAACCTCTGATTTTATTGTAGATTGTTTGTCAATGTGGTGGCTAAATAATCAACAGAATTACCCAGAATTAGAAGAATTAGTAATTAATCTGGATAATGGAATCTCTCATCGTAGCGATCGCACTCAATTTATCAAACGAATTGTACAGTTTTCTCTCAAAAATCAATTAAAAATACATCTAATTTATTATCCCCCTTATCATAGTAAATATAACTCAATTGAAAGATGTTGGGCAGTTCTAGAAAATTATTGGAATGGAGTTGTTTTAGATACAGTCTCTTGTGCAATTAACTGGGCATCTAACATGACCTGCAAAGGTAAACATCCTAATGTTCATTTAATAGAAAATATCTACCCCAAGGGAATCACAGTTTCATCATCCGAGTTACAATCTTTTCAACAATTTTGGCAACCTTCTGAAAGTTTACCCAAGTGGGATGTCACTATTATTCCTCCTTGAATGGTAGCTTATTTAAGCGCAAGTCCCTAAAAGCGTCCTGAGACAGTTTGCCAAGGTCCGTACTGTCCTGGCAGATCTCGCCACGGAGCACCAGTACGTAAAATCCAGAGAATGCCATTGATAACCCGACGATGATCGGTGTACGGACGACCAATGTCAGGCTTTGGGGGAGGAAGCAACGGTTGAAGGCCTTTCCACTGATGATCTTTTAAATCACCTCGACGGGTTCGGAGGAAGAATCATGGATAGATGCTAAATACGTCAATCTAATATTTTCAAGCATTTTAACGACTTTTAAAACACGCCCTAAATCAACTGTTTGCTGTAGAGCGGTTGCCATCCTACAGCACCATTAGAAGAACTTTGCTGGGCATAGATTATAGAGATGGCAACCATCGCCAGAGGAAACACAAGAGAGAATTTAAAAGAAACAACTGACCCAGAAAAACTTGCCAATTTTACATTCATAGTTTATAATTTGCGTCGCCAGAACTAGTTATTTCTCCCTCTGCGGATTGCTTCCTGCCTTCTTTCAGCGTCGTTGAATTCAACGACGGGAATTGACAGTTTTGCCCTCAAAATAGGTTGCGTGACGGAACTTTTGCGTGACGGAGTAAATCGAGAGTTTTGGCAAAGATTATCTAAAGATTATCTAAATTGGGTAATTATGTGGAGGACATTTAATTATTTTTTCGTCATCATGCTTTCTAGAAACAATCAAAATTCCAAATTTTTAAGAATTTACAAAATCGTGAGACAGTTCGACTGGTGACACATTGGACTCATCTGCGTCGTAAAACTAAATAGTAAAGTAAGCACTAAGAAAAGGTTTAATTGATGCTATGAAGAGCAATTTTAATCAAAAAAACTATATTACTTCTCAACAACCAGAGCAACAGTGGTCTTTATCATCGTCTCGTGACTTGGAGCTAGGATCGTTGTCTATTCCAGTCGATCGGACTTCGGAACAGTATTTAAGAATTTGCGTGCAAGAAAAAGTATCTCAGGGAGACTATGCCCTGGCAATCTCTCTGCTCAATCAGTTAATCGCTCTTTGTCCCGACAATGCAGCGAACTATAATAATCGCGGGCTAATCTATTTTCGTAACAATCAAATTATTGAGGCTTTGTGCGATTTATCCCTAGCGCTAGAAATCGATCCTTATCTTGATAGTGCTTATAATAATCGAGCTAATTGTTATGCAGCCCAAGGAGAATTAGCCGAAGCGATCGCCGATTACGATCTGGCTCTAGATCTAAATCCTGCTAACCTCCGCGCTTGGATCAATCAAGGAATTACTTTCCGCGAATTAGGACTATACGATCTGGCAATAGAGAATTTTGATATTGCTTTGATTATTGGCGATGCTTTAGAGGAAAGAGTTTATCCTGAAAGGGGAAGAACCTACCACCTCAGAGGTGATTGGAATTGTGCTGTAGGAGACTATCAAAAAGGTTTAGCTATTTTAGCGACCAAACCCGAACTGGCAAGATATAGAAGCAAGGTAGAGTCTTGGTTGGAGCGACTTCTTTATCCTTTGCAATCTATTTAGATAATCCTTACCTCATTCCTGATTCCTAGTTCTTTCTTCCTGATTCTCTGGTAGCCAGTAGATACGGCTTTGGTTGGGAGAAGTCAAAGAACTATATTGTTCCATTAAACTCTGAGTCTTTTGCGGATCGAAATTATGGTTGAGTTGCTTTCTTAATTTAACCACTCTAGCCTCAGTTTCTCGTACTTGTAGGCGTAATTCTTTTAATTTTGCCTGTTGAGAAAGATGATAGGGCAAAAGTCGAAACAAAGAGGCGATCGCAGCAATAACAATTGCCCAACTTAAAATCAGCTTCAGACCAATTTCGGCGGTTAACGCTCTGTAGGGACTGTGACTACGACGAGATTTACGGCGGACTTTTTTAGCTGATTGCCGATGAGAAACCATGTTTGAGTACTGCCATTAATAATAATTTAAGGATTCTAGACTAACAACAAAAAGTCATTGTTGCCAATCCAAAATCCCGTATTTAATCTCTTAACTGTCGCTAGTTAATCGAGCAGCACTTATTTATAAAGCTCAGTGGAAAGACGAATTGCCATAATTCCAGCGAACAGGGCAACTACAAGAGCGATATAAATTTGAGTATCTGAGATAGACATTGGTTTACTCCTATTTTTTAAGAACGAGATATTCCATCCTTAATTTGCGTCATAATCGACCCCAAACAAAACATCTTGTAACAAGATGCAACATAATTAAAAAGAAAACTTAAGTAAAAACTAGGAGAAACTGGGAGAAAATCATCAAATTGATAGATTGGTGAAGATTGTCTCTTAGTCGATCCTAAACTCATACCGATTAAAATTTTCAATCTGATTTAACTAAAAAACATACTGAATGCTAGAAAATATAGTCAATTATTTTACCAGTGCTGGGGTCGAAGTCTATTTTATACTGCTGATTTTGACAGTTTTAGAAGCAGTTTTGTCTGCCGACAATGCGATCGCCTTAGCAGCAATTGCCAAAAGTGTCGAAGATCCTAAGTTACAGCGTCAAGCTCTCGACGTTGGGCTTGTTGCTGCCTACATCTTAAGAATAATCCTGATCGTCGCTGCTACCTGGGTAGTCAAATATTGGCAGTTTGAGCTGTTGGGGGCATTATATTTACTCTGGCTAGTTTTTAATTATTTTTTTTCAGGAGATGATGAGGAAGAAGAACTCGAACACAGGAGTTTGGGCTTTAAATCTATTTGGCAAGTAATTCCGACTATTGCCATTACTGATTTAGCTTTTTCCTTAGACAGTGTTACTTCGGCGATCGCAATTACCGAAGATACTTGGTTAATTGTTGCTGGGGGTACAATTGGAATCTTAATCTTACGTTTTCTAGCTGGTTTATTTATCCGCTGGCTACAGGAATACACTCACCTCGAAGATGCGGGATTTATTACCGTGGGTTTTGTGGGTTTGCGTCTATTGCTAAAAGTTTGGCTACCAGATACTTATATCCCCGAATGGGTGACCATTGCGGTAGTGGCAATTTTCTTTACCTGGGGTTTCTCGAAACGAGAAGTTATAGAATCTGATAGCAAGAATTGACATACTCTCCCGTTAAGCTGACGCTGTAACGGGAGATTCTAAATCTCGCGACTTAGATTTTCTGCTTCGTCCCGCGCCAACTAGAATATAGGCTACAGGTATTAATTTCACACTTTCTAGAATTTGCCCAAGCTTTTCTTTCTGCCAGCGCATAGTTGTCAACCTTGCCACAGGCAATTAGCCAAGACTCAAATATTGAGACTTGTTCGACAGTTGGCTTGAGTTTGAATTCGTATGTGCGAGTTATCATGACTAAAATCTACTTTATTATACAAAAGATATTTGACAAATACAGTTTTATTGATAAAACCCCCTAAATTTCTTAATTTCAGGGAGTTTATGAAGCAAAAAATAGTAGCAATCTTTCTAGATATTCTCTGAGAGAAAGTCGCTAGTAGAATGTTTATAACAATCTACTTACATTTTTTACTATTATTCCAAGATTTTCTAGTAGTAGTTACACTATCTAAACGACCTTTGTTGTCAAACTCTTTAACTTTTGTGAAAGTGCTTCTATTTACACCACCAGCTATAGATTCTAGATCTTCTTCGGATAATGCTTCAGAAGTTTCTGGTTCTTGAGGAATTTGATTAGCTTCAACTTCTTGACGCTCTTCATATTCAGACATACTTTTGTTTCCTTATTTAAATAACTACAGTGAAGATTGAATTGATATCTAAAAACCTAATTTTTAGATTGTTTTATAGGTAACTGCTGAACCTTTCAAAACTTTTATTTCAACCTTATGTAAATCATAGTAATTGAATTTATCTTCTTATACAATGCATTATCTATAGATAAAAATACAATATTTTTGTTTAAAGAAAAAATAAACTACAGTAAATAAAAAAAGAATTCTATAGCGGTTTCTAGTTCACTGAAACACAGTTGAAACCTGCCTCCTGCCCCCTACCTCAAAACCAAAGACTTTGTATCTCACCAATTTGAACAAAGCTATATTACTAAAAAGATATTTAAGAAATTCAGTTTTCTAGAGAAAAACTCCCTGAACCTTTTGATTTCAGGAAGTTTATAGAGCAAGAAATAATGGTAACTTAGTTCAACTATTTCGACTAATACTAATTAGTCTTATAATCAATTA
>JAAUYI010071859.1_pt1 | contig 19802 bp, 17 predicted proteins | sample 7278041 | NCBI WGS metagenome assembly JAAUYI01 (sample SAMN14350216, study PRJNA611818) | marine sediment metagenome | isolation source: surface marine sediment (0.6m) | place: French Polynesia: Moorea | collected 2018-08
CCGGCGGTTTCGAAATCGACCTGCCCGATCGGCGTTTTGACGCCGTTGATCAGGAAATGACCGGCGCGCAGCGCCGTGCCCGCTGCCCGATCCCCGCGGACCGGGCTTTCGACCGTTGCCAGAATCCGCATCGCTGTTGGACGACGAAACGGCGCCGCGAGGGTATGGCCCGGCACGCCTAGGCGATAGGCCATCCGGATCAGCGCCTCGCCCGCGCTGCTGCGCGGTGCAACGACATCGGTGAGCGCCAGAGCGCGCGAGGGTTCGACCGGCGCTTCGGTCTCTTCGTCGGGTTTCTTTTCTTCGCGTAGCGGGTCTTCGTCGGACTTCAACGGCACTGCAGGGCGATCATTGAGGTCCTCGATCACCTCGTCGAGCAGCGGATCGTCCGAATTGCTGAACAGTGTTTCCATCACGCCTGCCCCTTCAGCGCTGCGATATTGGCGGCGTACTGGTCTGGCCCGCCCTTGAAAGTGGCCGATCCGGCAACCAGCACGTCGGCCCCGGCTTCGACACACTGCCTTGCGGTTTCGGGATTGACCCCGCCGTCAACTTCGAGATGGATCGGGCGACCTTCGGCCTCGATCATCGCCCGGATACGGCGGACCTTCTCCAGCTGCGACGGGATAAAGCTCTGCCCGCCGAAGCCGGGATTGACGCTCATCACCAGCACCAAGTCGACGAGGTCGATGAGATTGTCGAGCACGTCGACCGGTGTGCCCGGATTGAGCACCACGCCCGGTTTTTTGCCGAGCCCTCGGATCGCCTGCAGCGTACGATGGACATGCGGTCCGGCCTCGGGATGCACGGTGATGATATCGGCCCCGGCCTCTGCAAACGCTTCGAGATACGGGTCGACAGGTGAAATCATCAGGTGGACGTCGAAAGTCTTGTCAGTGTGAGGGCGCAGCGCCTTAACCACGTCAGGGCCGATGGAGATATTGGGCACGTAATGCCCGTCCATAACGTCGATATGCACCCAGTCGGCCCCCGCCGCATCGATCGCGCGCACCTCTTCGCCCAGCCGCGCGAAGTCGGCGGACAGGATCGACGGCGAGATCAAAGGTGCAGGCATGCTTGGCTTTCGGCCCGATTTGCGTGGTTAACGCAGTACAGGAGCCGCGAATCGCGCCACAAGCGCGCGAAGAGTCCTTTTCCACCGTGGATAAGGTGAATTTACGAGGATGAACGGCGGTTTCTTGCCAAATTCAGCAACAATTCAGCGCTATTGGGCCAGTCACTCGGTAATTCTCGCGGGCTTGTGCGCAGGCTTCCGGTCTGCAAACTCGCGCCGCATCATCAGGTTATCACACGAAAAGACGGGTAAAATGAGAGCATTTGCGACAGGATTGGGCACGCTCGCGCTGTTGGCAGCGGGTTCCGCAGTGCCAAGCGCATCGGCCCTTGCCCAAGCGTCGAGCGTCAGCGATTACCGCAACGTGATCGGCAACGACATGCGCAAATGCGCCCCGGGTCAGGGACCCGCCATTCGGGTGACGGTGAACGGGGTGAAAAGCGCGACCGGCAAGGTTCGCGCGCAAGTCTATCGTGGGACCAAGTCCGACTGGCTCGAAAAGGGCAAGTGGCTGAACCGCATCGAGATTCCCGCGCGCAAAGGGCGTATGACCTTCTGCCTGCCCGTGCCCGCGAGCGGCTCTTACGCTGTCGCTGTGCGTCATGACGCCAATGGCAACGGTTCAACCGATATCCGTCAAGATGGCGGGGCGATGTCGAACAACCCCTCTATCAACATCTTCAATCTCGGGAAACCCAGCGTCAGCAAGACCCGCTTCAATGTCGGAAGCGGGGTGAGTTCGATCTCAATCGCGATGAAGTACTTCGGCTAACTTTGCTGGCGGCGATACTTCCAAAGCGCCCATAGGACGCCCGGTGCTGCCAGGATCGGATAGCGCTCGCGAAACGGCGTGACTTCGACCGGCATCCCGGTGTGGCGCTCGATCTTCCACGCGGCATAGCGGGTCGCACCTTCAAACGTCGTGCTGGCCTTGATCAGCCGCACAACATTCAGCGGCTTGCCCAACCGTCTCCGCCGCTTCCACCATGCGAGGATGCTCGTCCGTTCCGCTTTTTCGAGTTGCGGCCAAAGTTGATCGTTCTCCGCGCGAGGATCGATGCCTGCAGCTTCCAGTGCGAGCGGCAGCAATCCGTCGAAATGATCGGCATTGACTGAGAGGATGTCATTCTCGCGCCCCGGCCTTTCGATCCGGAACTCCGCTTTGTAGGTCGCCTGGAATAGGCCGCGCCAGTATTCCTCGGCTGTCGCTTGCGGTGGTCCGAGAGCGACAGCGAGGCGCGCAGCCGTTTTAGCGGCATTGGCAATAGCGGCAATCACCTCGTGGCGGGCGTCACCGTCCCTATGCCAGACCAGCGCGCTCGGCTGCACGAAGCGCGCCCAGATTGTCGTATCGGCAAGCTCCCCCGAAGCGGCTTTCGCGAAGGTCGACAGCGCCATGGTCGCGACCTTTCCGCGCAAAGTCACATCGCCATGCTCGCGCTCATGATAGCTGACCCGCGGCCAGATCGTCGCCTGCTCGTCGCCGGGGAGCAGGATGTAGAAGTCCAGCACACCCTCGAGCGAGCCGGTCCTTAAATTCGATCCATAGAACAGGACGGCGCGCGCACCGACCTGGTCCGCCAGAATCCGGGCAAACTCGCTCACCACCGGATCGACCGGCGCGGCGAGGCGGGTGGAAATGCGCTCGGCGAGCGCGTCCATCACACCGTTCCGGTCATGGAATGACGAATTCCAGCTCGGGCCCCTGCTCGACGCGGTACTGTCCGGCGGGAAAGGCTTCACCGTCGAGGATGAACTGGTCGTCGATATCGAGCGTGAATTGCGAGGCGCCCAGCTGGTGGATGCCACGTTCGCGCAGTTTGGCCTGGAAATAGCCTTTCATCACGACCGGGACCAGCGCCGTCGTACGGCGCGAAATCTGGTCTACGGCGACCAGTTTCAGACCCTTGCTTAGCTTGCCGAACGGATTGATCCCTGCCGGCAGGGACTCGAGCGTCGAAGCGAACAGCAATTGTCGGAAGTCCGGATCGCCAAGGCCGCTATGCGCCATCGGCGCTTCGGCCTTGCCTAGCTTGATGTCTATCCGCGAACCCCTCCGCCATTTGTTCGACCGCGAGCCGAACAGCGATTGTGCCAGCGCCCAAAGCGCGGTGACACCCACGGCAATACTGTTGAACGCCCCTAGACGGTGCGCACTCTGGCCAGCTTGCGTGGCTGTGGTGAAAGCGCCTGCCCCGAGAACGAAACCGAGCACATTGGCGCCATCGGCGCCCGGAGTGGAAATCTCGATTGGGCGACGGTGGATCCGTCCGCCATTGTCAAATGCGTCGGTCGCGTCCTGCAGTGTCCAGTCGGACGGCACGCCAAGGTCGAATGTCAGGGCGTTGGTCTTGCCCTTGGGCAGCACCGCAATCGCGGGCCAGTCCTCACCAAAGATCTCGTTGCCGCAAGTCAGCACATCACGCACGGTCCCGTCGCCGCCATTGATGACGAGCAGGTCGATGCCGCGAGCCGCCAGTTCCGCAAGCGCGCCGGGCAGCTGCGAACGGTCACCGGGTTGGGCAATGAACACGTGCGGGCAGATGCCGCAATCGAAGTCCGCCCCCTTGTTGCGGTGGCTGCGAGGATTGTAGATCACGCCCACCCGAGGTGCAGTACCAGGTTCGCGCGTGGGCCGGGCAAGCGCCGACGCAGCGCGATCGGCCTTGGCGCGCGGCAGCTGCGAAAACTCGTAAATCGGCGTTGCCATACCGGACCCTTAACCGTGAAGCAGTGAAAATGTCACTGCCAATCTGCCCCCGCAATGTAACATTCGTTCGCGGTTGTGCGCGGGTTACATCGGGCCTCATGGTCTTTTCGCAAGGTGTCGGCCAGGATTTTCCTACGCAACCGTTCAATTTATCGATCAGCCGTTGGTCCTTTTCCGACAGGTTGAGCAGTCGCGCGATTTTCCTGCTGCTATCCGCCTTCAAGGGCGTTACGATCCCCGCCATGCTGACCTCCGCCCTGCTCGATTCCGCCCGCTCGCTCGCCCCCGACATCACCGCCCTGCGGCGCGCGATCCATGCCGAACCCGAACTCGGGCTGCACACGCCGATGACCATGGCCAAGGTGCGCGAAGCGCTTGCCGATCTTCCACTCGAATGGCGCAGCGGCCCTTCGACGACCGGCTCGGTCGCGACGCTGGTGGGTGGAAAGACTGACGACGGCTCTCCTCGCGTTCTGTTGCGCGGCGACATGGATGCGCTGCCGATGGAGGAGAAGACCGACCTCGAATTCGCCTCGACCATCCCCGGGAGGATGCATGCCTGCGGGCACGATACGCATACGGCGATGCTGGCAGGAGCCGCGCGGCTCCTCTGCGAACGGCGCGAAGAACTGGCCGGGACGGTCGATTTCATGTTCCAGCCGGGCGAGGAAGGGCACCACGGCGCGCGCTTCATGCTCGACGACGGGTTGATCGATCCGCTGCCCGACGCCGCCTTTGCGCTGCACATCATGCCCAATGCCCCGTTCGGCGTGCTGGCCGGAAAACCGGGACCGCTGATGGCCGCCGCCGACCAGTTCAACATCACCGTCACGGGCAAGGGCGGGCACGCATCGATGCCCCACGACTGCGCGGACCCGGTTCCGGCAGCCGCTGCGATCGTCGGGGCGATCCAGGCAATGGTGACGCGCCGCTTCAACGCAGCGAGCGCAGTCGTCGTTACCGTTACCCAGATCCACACTGGCACGGCGCATAACGTGATCCCCGATGACGCGATGCTGGCGGGGACGATCCGAACGCTGTCGCCCGAGCATCGCGAAAATGCCCATGCCCTGATCGCCGAAACCGCAAGGTCGGTAGCTCGCAGCTACGGCGTCGAAGCGACATGCGAGATCGAGCGCGGTTTCCCGGTAACGATCTGCGATAGGCGCGCGGTAAGCGTAGGACGAAAGGTTGCACAGGAGCTCGGCGGTCCGGAGGGTTGGCGCGATCTCCCGGCACCCATCATGGGTGCGGAAGATTTCTCCTACCTGCTCGAAAAGGTGCCCGGCGCAATGTTCTTCCTCGGTGTCGCACCCGAAGGCGAGGACTGGACGCAATGCTGCGCGATCCACTCGCCGCGCATGCATGTCGACGAAAGCGCCCTGCCGCGCGGCACGGCGATCCTCGCAGGATGTGCGCTGGAATTCATCGAAAACGGGTTCGGCTAGGTCTCGCGGCTCCAAGGGCGATGGAGAAATTCGACAATCCAACCGACGAAGCCCTGATGGAACGGGTGAAGCAGGCCGACAAGGCTGCTCTTCGCGTGCTCTATGATCGTTATTCGGCCCCGCTCACGGCCTTTGTCGGGAAATCATTGAGCGATCCGGTCGACGCCGCCGATATCGTCCACGAGGCCTTCATCAGCGTGTGGGAAGGGGCCGCGAAATTCCGCGAGAACACCTCGTTCCGTGCTTGGCTCTACACCATTGCTCGCAACAAGTCGGTCGACCGCCTGCGCAAGACCGGTCGCGAGGTTTTGGGCGAACCCGACACGACGATCCCGGACCTCGACCCCGATCCGGCTGCGGTCGCGGAGATATGCGAAGATCGCAGCCGGGTGCGCGCGTGCCTAGAAAAGCTGTCTGCGGCGCATCGCAAGGTGGTCTCGCTGTCGTTTTTCGAGGGGCTCACCTACCGCGAGATCGCCGAGATCGAGGATGTCAGCGAAGGCACGGTCAAGAGTCGCATCTTCCACGCAAAGAAATTGCTGATGCACTGCCTGTCGCAGTGACGCGAGGGGGTTACTCGGCCAAGTCGGCGATCACATCCGTTCGTTGCGCTAATTGCTCCGCTGCGGCGGCCTTGGCCTCAGCGTCGGCGAAGGCAATGGTATACAGCCCGATCGCCGATGGCCCATCGACGATCCGCGCCTCGGCTTCAGTCAACACGGCGCGCATGTCGGCTTCGCTCGCCCCTTCGGTTACCGCGATCCGCAAGGTAAATTGCGACGCTGCATCATCGCCGGCGAGCGTATATTCGACCGGGTCTTCACCCGTCGCCGGGGTGATCGCCGGGACCACCAGCGCCTGCCAGCCGAGCACCGCCATCGCCACGCTGGCCGCGACCTGCCATCCGGCAAAGCGGCGGCGCTTCCAGAACGGCTCGTCGTCATTTGCGGCGACCGGCGCGGCGGCATTTCGCGACGCGGCTATCTCCCGCTCGATCCGCGCCCAACCCAGCTCATTTGGTCCGACCTTCGCAGCGTCCTCGGCGGACACCTCGCGCGCCGCCTGCCACAGTGCAATCTCGGCAGCGAGGTCGCTGTCCGCCTCGGCTGCTCGAGCGATCACCTCTGCGCGCTCCGCATCGAGCGTGCCCAGCACATAGGCCTGGATGTCTTCAGGTGGGAAAGCGTGGGTCGCCGTCATAACGCATGTTCCTAGCAAAGAATGGTGTCCTGCAAACCTCCATCGTATTGGCGCACGGAATGGTTCAATCGTCCCTGCGCGAAAATTTTCGTCCCAGCTTCGCAAATCAGCCTGTAGGATGCGAAGCCGATGATTCCTCTCCGCTTCATCATCGCGCTGGCGCTTGCCGGACTGCCCCTGACTGCGGCTTTCGCACAGGACGGCGCAGACATCGTTGTCCAGAGCGACACGCGGCTGCGCTATGAATTCGCTGACGTCGCGGGCCAGCCGGAGGACGGGGAAGCGCTCACATTGCGGGTGCGCAGTTCGGTCGAGATCAATCCAGTGCGCGGGCTGAGCCTGCTCGCCGAAGGGGAAGCGATCGCCTCGATTCTGCCGGACCGGCTCAACGGGTTCGTGACCGGCGGCACGCGCCCGGGTATCACGGACGAGGAAACGATCGAGCTCAACCGTTTGCAGGTCGAATTCGCGCCGAGCGAGCGGCTCGGCGTCACCCTCGGCCGCCAGCGCATCGCGCTCGACGACGAGCGCTTCATCGGCATCGTCGACTTTCGCCAAAACCAGCAAACCTACGATGCGATCACCGCCTCGGTGCTCGGTCCGGCCGATCTGTCGATCCGGGCAGGCTACATCTGGCGGGTCAACCGCATCCTCGGCGGCGAACAGCCCGACGGCGTGTTCGACAGCGACAGTTTTTACATCAATGCCGCGCTGCCGACCGCCATCGGCCAGTTCAGCGCCTACCACTACAATTTCGATCTCGATGATCGGGTCAACGCTCCGATCCGCTCGCAAACCACCGGTGGCGCCTTTCGCGGGCGCGCCTTTCCGGGCGATTTCGGACTGTTCTACGAAGCAGGCTATGCGCGGCAGGAAAGCGGCGGCGCGTCACCGGACTATGCAAGGGTGGCGCTGGCGGTCGAACGCGGCGAGATCGCGATCTCGGCGCAATACGAACTGCTCGGCAGCGACGATGGCGTCGCGTTCCAGACCCCGCTTGCCACTTTGCACAAGTTCCAGGGGGCAGCCGACCTGTTCCTCGTGACCCCGCCCGACGGGATCGAGGATTTCGAGCTGAGGACCGAATGGCGAATCGGCTCGCTTGGTCTGCTGCGCGGGACCAGCCTCGCCCTGCAATACAACGCGTTCTCGCCCGCCGAAGGGCCAGGGCGCTATGGTGACGAATGGGGCGCCGAACTCGGCACGACTGTCGCATCGACCCGCTTCTCGATCGCCGCCGCGCACTACAAGGCGGACACCTTCGCCGAGGATACGACCCGCGTATGGTTGACCGCAGCGAGGAAGTTCTGAACTCCAAATGATTCTGAACCAATGTTCATCTTCGCGCGATACAGTGCAGAACCATCACAGGAGCGCCCGATGAAAATCCGCGCCATCGCCATTGCACTCACCCTCTCCGTCGCCCTCGCCGGATGCCAGGCCGCGCGCCTCAACCCGCCGCAGGACGCAGAGATCTCCGCCGATGCCGATTTCGTGATCGACGACACCGAGATCGTCGTCGTCACTCCATCGCAGCTCGAGGCGCGCAATCTCGTACGGCGCGCGACGCCGCTCGGCTACCGGGTGCTCGCCGACGACACGCTCGACGGGTTGGGGCTGGTGATGCTGACGCTCAAGGTCCCGGCGGGGCAGGACGGGGGCTCGGCGATCCGCGAGCTCGAAGGGCTCGAGCCGGGCGTCACCGCCGGGGTCAACCATGCCTACGCCCCGCAGGCGCAGGCAAGCGGGAGCACCGCGCGCGAATATGCGCCCGACCTGATGAACTGGAGCCGTACCGGATGCGGCACCCAGACCGCGATCGGCGTGCTCGACGCCAAGCTGGTCGGCCCGGCCCGGCTCGATGTCACCAGCGCCAATTTCTCGCGCAGCAACGCCAGCGAACGGGCATTGCACGGCACGCAGATCGTCACGCTGATCAAGGACTCCGGCCTCCTGCGCGCGCCGCGCGTGTTTCACGCCGATGTGGTCTCGCCCAACACGCGGCTTGGCGACACGGCGAGCGTGGATTCGATGCTGCGCGGGCTGGACTGGCTGATGCGTCAGGACGTGCGGCTGATCAATGTCAGCCTCGCCGGACCCTACAACAAGATCCTCGACCGCGCCTTTGCCAATGCCGCCAGCGCAGGTGCCGTGATCGTCGCCCCGGCGGGCAATGCCGGGCCGGGCCAGCCGGTGCGCTACCCGGCCGCGTTTGCCACCACGATTGCTGTCACCGCCGTCGATGCCGACCGCCAAGTCTATCGCAATGCCGTGCGCGGACAGACTATCGATTTCAGCGCCCCAGGTGTCGATATTGCGATCAAGCTTCCGGCGCGGCGGATGTTTGTCTCGGGGACCAGCTTCGCCGCCCCTTTCGTGACGATGCGCATAGCCGCGGACCCACAGCTTGCGAAGTTGGCGCAGGCCCGCACCGTTCGGAGGCGATTGGCGCAAAGCGTGATCGATCTCGGCTCGTCCGGGCATGATCCGGTGTATGGATTTGGCCTGATCAAGGCACCTGCAGGCTGTGCCCGAACTTAGAAACCCGTTCTCGCAATGGTCCGAGCCAATCTGCAAGTCGAAAGTCCGAAACTCAATCAATTCTCTGCCGTTAAGAACTACAGCGATACATTGCATCGCGCCTCAATTGATTTATCGTCTCTCCATCACAGTGTTTCTTATGCTTGTCGATTGGGGCAAATGAAAAAATTCGAAGGCGACAGCGGTCCTGAAGAAGAACCGCTACGCATCCGTCGCACGTCATACTCAGACCAGTTCGGCGCAGAGGGCGTGTTCGACCTCGCTGCGCTCAATCTCAGCATTCGTCAGGGCGACTCGTTCGAGCGAATTCCCGTTCATGCGTCGATCTCATGTGGCCAGCCCGCAATTCCCTTCGACGATGAAATCCTCCAGCTTAACACCTGGCGTGTTCTCATGCGGATCCAGCTTCAGAACGCGATCATCGCAGAAGGGTCAATTCGAAAGTTCGTCCTGCAGCAGGGCGAATACAAAGTGTCTTCAACTGTTTCAGGAGAGCTGATGACGGTTGACGAAATTCAGCGGAATCTTTCGGCATCTGCAGGCGCAAAGGCAGAGCCCAGACCATCAATTTTCACGGCAATGCTCAAATGGGCGAGAAGCAGCAACAAGTCGAAGAGCAGTCGCGAAACAAGCGCTGAAACGATCGAGGCGCGTAACGAGATTGTCCTCTTCGCCGAGTTCGGCAAGAACAGCATCATCTTCGGCGACAAGGATTATGGCGATGCGCGCAAGAAGGACAGCTTCCTCGCCAATGAATACCCATTCGACCAGGGCGAAACGGACGAGCCGCTGTTTTGCATAACACCGATAGACAAATCCCAACCCGTACGCGCGACAATCTTGACTGCGGTACCCTTCCATAGGTTTGACGCAGGTCTGGGTGATCGTGCCGCTCGGCTGAAGAAGGGCGTGGACGAGGAATTGGCGCACCGTGGCGAGCACGCAATCGAAAAGCTGCGGGCGCAAATGGCTTTTGACGACATGAAGGCGCGGATCACGGAGAACCAAAAGAACAGTGACCTGTTACCTGCAAGACGCGAGGGCGAATTCGTAGTTGCGATCGAGAGTGTAGAGATCTTCTCAGATCAAATGTCGGAGTTCGAATTGTGACCGAACTCCCTTTTCTCAATGAGAGCGATCAACACCACATCGCACGGCTGCTAAGAGCCAATCCGGACAAGGCCAACGCAGCATTCGTTACTTTCGCAACGGCGCTCGGTAAGGATTTGTCGAAAGACTACCGCGGCGCGAACCTGCAGGGATATTCCTTGCGCGGCCAGGATATGAGCAAAGTTGACCTGACGGGCGCCGATTTGCGTTTTGCCGACTTGGTCGGCACCACTTTTCCGGAACAATCGCGATGCCTGATCGAAGGGGCGTTGCTCGATGACGAAGGGAATAAGGCAAAACAAGACCCGGCCAGAGCCTGGCTGGTGCGCTGGGCAATGTCGATCGACCTTAGAGATCGGATGAAACTGATCAACGAGATTCCCAGAATGTTGAGGTCACGCAGCTCGGACTGGACAGTGGGCGAAGTCGAGAAGGCGCGCAGCTTCCTAGATATCGCGCAAATGAAGCGCTGGCCTGAGGAAAGCGTGCTCGAGCAAGAACTCGCAATCGAGCTTGGTCGGCAGGGGTCGGATTCGAGTGAATCAGAAGGGGCAGGAGAGGCTCCTAGTCGCAGAGTGACTATCTGGCGGGATGAAACCAACCGAACCAAGGAGATCGGCGTTACATTAGGAACGTCGCAAACCTGCATCTATCTGCCGGGTCATGGGATTGCGATCAGAGAGCCGACGGTTGTTGCGAGGACCGCTTCGCGCACGATCAATGAGGAGGACGTGGCCGTCGGTGAAGCCGCTCTCAAACTCTTCCAGGACAGCGGACCGGGAGGAGATATTGAGCTGGTCTATCCCGTTCGCGACGGTGCGATCGCAAGTCAACGTAGTGCCGTCTATCTGGCAAGAACGTTGATTGAAGAAGCGATCGGCACGCGTGAGTTCCGTGAACGGCTCCATATCAGCACAGCCTTTCCGACCGGTGCCACTTCAGTGGAACGAAAGGTACTGCTCGATGTCATGAAAGAAGCAGGTGCTAGCAAAGCAGCGGGAATAGACAGTTCCATGGCAGCAGCTATCGGAGCCGACTTGCCGGTCACCGAAGCCACAGGCTCCATGATTGTGAACATCGCAAGCGCGACAACTGACGCCATGGTGATTTCGATGCGCAGCCAGATTGTCGAGCGATCACTTAAGGTTGGCACCGATGATTTCGTCAACGCCATCAGCTCTTACATTAGCCGGCACTTCAATTTGACGTTGGACCGATCGCTGGCGCTAGAGATATTCCAGACATATGCGACGGCATATTTCCTAGCTGATGGAGAAGGTGAACGTTTCCTCATCGAAGGCGTCCACACGTATGATGCGAATCTGAAGGAAATCACGATACACCAAGGGCATGTTCGTGAAGCGATTTACGAACCGTTGGATCAGATCATCGAATGCATTCGTGTCGTCCTTGAAAAGACACCACCAGAATTGGCAGCAGACATTGTTGATGGAGGCATTGTGCTTGTCGGCGCCGGAGCAATGCTACCAGGCTTGGAGGAGTACATCCGCGAAGAGACCGGGTTGCATGCCTTGGTCAGCGCAGAGGCCGAATCCGCAACCTCCCTTGGTGTCGGCGAGACTCTTGAAAGTGAAGGGATCTACGACAGTCTTTTCGCAACGAGTTGACGCTGCTCTGGTGAGGAGGCGCAAGGTTCCTAGTTGAGAGAGCGCTGTCCTGCATTCAAAATCCCGCAGGGTCCTCTTTCTGTCTCACGATCCCCCCAATAGAATTGTTGCCAATCCGAAAACCCTGAAATAGGCCCCGCCGACCCCGAGCGTCCGCCCGGGGCGGGTTAGGAGTGATTCATGCGACTGTCGAACTACGTGCTTCCCTTGCTGCGGGAGGACTCGAGCGATGCGCAGATCGTCAGCCACCAGCTGATGCTGCGCGCCGGTCTGGTGCGGCAGGTCGCGTCGGGAATCTACGCGTGGATGCCGCTGGGTCTCAAGGTGCTCGACAAGATCGGCCGGATCGTGCGCGAGGAGCAGGACCGCTCGGGCGCGATCGAGATGCTGATGCCCACCATCCAGCCCGCCGACCTGTGGCGCGAATCCGGGCGCTACGACGCCTATGGCCCCGAAATGCTGCGCATCCGCGACCGGCACGACCGCGACCTGCTATTCGGACCGACCGCAGAGGAAGTCATCACCTCGCTGATGCGCGGCTCGATCAAGAGCTACCGTGACCTGCCGCGCACGCTCTACAACGTGCAGTGGAAGTTCCGCGACGAGATCCGCCCGCGTTTCGGCGTGATGCGCGGGCGCGAATTCCTGATGAAGGACGCCTATTCCTTCGATCTCGACATCGACAGCGCGCGCCACAGCTACAACCGCATGTATGTCGCCTACCTGCGCACATTCGCGCGCTTGGGCCTGCACGCAATCCCGACCAAGGCCGACCCCGGCCCGATCGGCGGTGACATGAGCCACGAATTCATCCTTCTGGCCAACAACGGCGAAAGCGACGTGTTCTATCACGAGGAATTGGCAGCGGGCGCACAGCCGCAAGTCCCCGATTTCTCCGACAAGGATGCGATCGACGCCTTCGTCGCCGAGCGCACGCAATACTACGCCGCGACCGACGAGATGCACGACGTATCGGTCGAAGCCGAACTCGGCGACAAGCTGCAGAAAGCACGCGGGATCGAGGTCGGCCACATCTTCTATTTCGGCACCAAGTACTCGGAATCGATGGGCCTCAAGGTCCAGGGCCCGGACGGCGATCTGGTGACCCCGCAGATGGGGAGCTACGGCATCGGCGTCTCGCGCCTCGTGGGTGCGATTATCGAAGCCAGCCACGACGAGAACGGGATCATCTGGCCCGAGACAGTGGCCCCGTTCCGGGTCGGCATCATCAACATCCGCGCCAGCGACGAAGCCTGCACAGGCATGGCCGACCGACTGTATGGCGAACTGACCGCAGCGGGTGTCGAAGTGCTCTACGACGACCGCGACGAACGCGGCGGCGCAAAGTTCGCGGGAATGGACCTGATCGGCCTGCCTTGGCAGGTGATCGTCGGCCCAAAGGGTGTAGAGCGCGGCGTGATCGAGCTTAAGTCCCGCGCCACCGGCGAACGCGAAGAGGTGACGCCCGAAGCGCTGCTTGCACGGTTCCAGAAGAACTAGGCCTGCTGGGGATTCCTAGAGCGAGGCGGCGCGCTGCGTCGAGAGCCTGCCGAGATCGGCTTCGCGGTCATGAGCGGAATGGCCGCGCTCGATCCGTCCTCTGGCTTCCGGAGAGGCAGGCCCGGCTTGCGGGATTCGCGTGTCTGGAGTTTGGCGGGAGCGATCGCACTTACGAGCTGGAATTCGGCTCGTGAAGACAAAAGCATGGCCCTACAGAAAAACTTAAGTGGTCGAATCCCTTATTGTTTTTAACGTCTTGTATCGAATCAGTCGCAGGATTCGCTTTTGTCATTATTTCGAAGAGAAGCGCTCGAGAGCGCGGAAGACCGCCTGCACGGCGAAGTCGTTTTCACGCAATCGCTATCGACCACGATCATGGTCATGGCGCTCTTCGTGATCATCGCAATTGCGCTGACCTGGGTAACTGTCGGGAATTACGCGCGGGTCGAAACCGTGCCGGGAATCCTCGTTACCGATCGGCCGAGCGCCAAGGTGGTTGCTCCCCAGCAGGGCACGATCGTCGAACTTGCAGTTCGTGAAGGGCAGCTGGTCAAGAAGGGCGACCGATTGCTGGTCGTCAATTCCGATCGCGAAGCGGCGGCCGGAGGCGATGTTGCAGGGCGTAGCATCGGTGCGCTCGAGACCAGACGGCGACTCAACGAGGCGCAGGTCGCCATGGCTGCGAATCGCGCAGCAACCGAACGGTCGCGCCTGGCTGCGGTGATCGCTTCGGCCGAGGCACAGGCGGAAAGCCTTGAGGGGCAGATCGACCTGCAAAGGGAGGTGGTCGCATCGAACCAGCAAATCTTCGACCAGATCGAAGCAGTGGTCGAACGCGGCTATGTCTCGAAGGTCGAGTTCGAGCGGCGCCGTCAAACCCTCCTTTCCTCGCAACAGTCGCTCGCAACGCTTGAGCAGAATCGAACCGAAGCACTCGCTCGCGCGGTGCAGGCCCGCAGCCAGATTGCCGGAGTGGGAGTGGAAGAGGCTCAGGGCATTTCGCAGCTTCAGGACAGCCTGCAAGCGCTCTCGGCGGAACAAGCCCGCCTTCAGGGCGAGCAGAGCTACGTCATCGCCGCTCCGATAGATGGCCGGGTAACAGCGCTCGCTACAGGCGAAGGGAGACCGGCAACACCCAACCGCCCCTTGATGGTGATCGTGCCGGACGACGCCGAACTGACCGCAGAACTGTACGCGCCGACAAAAGCGATCGGGTTTGTCGAGCCGGGCAAGGAAACCCGCCTGTTGTACGACGCCTTTCCCTATCAGCGATTTGGCAGCTTCCAGGGCAAAGTCGATTCGATCTCTCGAATCGCGGTCGATCCTCGTGAGACGGAGATCCCGTTTCCGTTCGAAGAGCCGGTCTACCGCGTCAAAGTGAAGCTCGATGATCAGGACATTGAGGCCTTTGGCGAACCCACCCCCTTGCAGGCAGGAATGACGCTGCAAGCCAACATCGTCCTCGAACGCCAGAGTTTTCTGGCCTGGTTGCTGCAACCACTCAATGCGGTGCTCAACCGGAACTCGTGAATTCGCAGAAAAGACAACAGGGCGGGGAGAGAGAAATGAGATTGCGAAACAGAGAAATGGCTGAATTGCGGCCCCTCGCACCGCGAGAAATCGCAGCGGTAAGTGGCGGCATCACGGTGGTGGGCAGCCGAGGGAGTGGATCGGGCACCTTCACCGGGGGCGAAGGATGGACAGGCAATCCAGGCGGATTCCTGGGAGTCGTCGGCACACCAGAAGTTCAGGCGGCAATACTGGCAGCGGCCGGCATCACCGACCTGATCGACGAGATTCTCAACGATCCCGACCGCGCTCCGATCGATCTCGATAACGATGGGATCGACGACTACAATGGTGCGATAATTGTCGATGGCGCTCTACCAGGCGCCGATCCGGCCCCGCCGCCAATTCCGGGATTGACGGATAGCGGCCCCATTCCATTGCCGCCGATCAACTTCGATCTGCTTTCTGCCCAGGCACTCGATGCGATCGATGATGAAGCCGTGCACGTGATCGACACTTCGGCTCTCGGAGAGCTTACGCCCGAAGAGCAGGCTGCGGTCGACGCCTTTGCCGCAAAAGTGAGCGAGATCGATACGGAGATTAAGGCGCTCGACGATAATGAGGTCGTCAGCACTCCATACGGTGATTTGACGGGGGCCGAAGTCAAAGAGATCTGGGCCAAGACCGATTTCGTGATCAACCCTGCCGGAACGCTCTATGACAACGGTACAACCAACGGCGAAGCAAACTTCAATGGCGGGAACCCGATTGCGTCTTTCAATCTGGATATCGTCAAGGCTTATGGCGATCTTGCCAACGGTCTGAACTTCCTCATTCTTCATGAGGTGAGCCACTTCTTTGGCCCGGCCCAGGCGTTCCTGAATGCGGTCGGTGGCGGCACTGCCCTTGAACTCTTCACCAACGATCTCGCGAGAGCGCTCGGCCTTGCGCTTGGACTTTCTACAGAGTTTCCTCCCGGCTTCGATCCATTCCCCGGATTCACCCCGGGATTTCCGGGGTTTGCGCCGCCTCCGCCCCCTCCTTCTGATCCGGAGCCCTTGCCTGACCCGGGAGCCGGTTCAGGTTCCGATCCCAACCTCCACCTGTTCTGACCGGCTCCAACTGGTGACGCGCAACTGAAGCGCGCGTCACCATCGCTGCCCCTCTGTGGAATGAGTTAGATGAGCATAAATAGAAAAGTCGCAATCATACTCGCAGCATTGGTCTTGTCGGCCTGTGCAGCAAGCCAACAGGTTTTCCGCGCAGAACCCGCAGCAATTCCTGATTGCTCTCCATCGCAGGCCGCCGCGAAAATTTCCGAAGAGCGGCTGGACGATCCGGGCGCTGCCCCTTTCACCATCGAGATCGAGGTCGATGGAGGCGACGGCCTCAAGCTCACCTCGGCAACCCGCATCTCCGGAGAATGCGCCAAGTCTATTCAACGTCGGCATTCGGGCTTGATCGGGCTGCGCGACGGCGGAAGCCTCAGATATGAGCAGGACCCGGCTGGTCGGTGGATGCTGAACGAGCTGCAAGGGCCCTACGAACACCCTTTCGCGGTGGACAATGTCCCGGTGGAGAGCCGAGACATGTACCGCGATAGAGGCCTTCGCTTTGTCAACGCCGATCGAATGTCGGTTCCAGGGTTTGTGGGGTTGTGGTCGGGTCCCGCCGGTTCCCTGATCGCAGCGATGCCGGACCCTGCGCGACGAAACTTCGAACCCACGGTTCTGCTTAGCACATCCCATACGGTCCACGGGCTTGTGACACACTTCCCCGCGATAGACTCACCTGCGGGAACCCTCACGCTGATGATCGATAACGGTGATGGAACGCTGAGCTCGTACGGGTTTCAGTGGGTTTACTCCGGTCTGGCCGGTCGGAAGTGAATTCTCCCCTAGATCTCGTTCAGTTTTCGGGGCGGCAGCGGACGCCCTACATTCCTCAGGGCGAAGCCAGCGAATGCGCGCTCGCATGCCTCGCCATGGTCGCGGGATTCCACGGCTACAAAACCGATCTCATCGCCCTGCGGCAGCGTTATGGCATGAGCCTGAAAGGTGCGAATCTCAAACAGGTGATGCAGGTCGCCGAGGACATCGGCTTCAATGCTCGACCCTTGCGGGGGGAGATCGAGGATATGCCGCATCTGGCCATGCCGGCGATCCTGCATTGGGACCTCAATCATTTCGTGGTGCTGACGGCAATCAGCCATGGAGTGCGCGGCCGGCGGTATCATATCCACGATCCGGCACGCGGCGCGATTGTCCTGGGCGAGGAAGAGGTGTCGCGGCACTGGACCGGCGTAGCGCTCGATCTGCTGCGCTCGGAAAGCTTCAAGCCGAAGATCGAGAAGAAGCAGCTCAACATCACCCAGCTCTGGTCGAAGATGACCGGGTTCTGGGGCACGATCAGACAAGTCGTGTTGCTGTCGCTGGTGATGCAGCTCGTCGTCCTGGCAACCCCGTTCTTCCTGCAAATCTCGATCGACACGGTCTTCCCCGCCTTCGACAGCGACCTGCTGCTCATGCTCGCGCTGGGATTTGGCGGGCTGGCCGTGATCAACCTGCTTGCGAGCTGGCTGCGCTCGCTGGTGCTGGTCACGCTGAGCAACTCGCTGTCGTACCAGGTGATCGTCAACCTATTCAGGCACCTGATGCGATTGCCGCTCGACTATTTCGAGAAGCGTCATGTCGGCGATATCATCTCGCGCTTCGGATCGACCCAGCCGATCAGCCAGCTGATCAGCCAGGGGATGATTGCGGCCTTTGTCGATGGCCTGATGGCGATACTCACTCTGGCGCTGATGTTCGTATACTCACCGCTGCTTGGCGGGGTCGCCTGCGCTGCTCTCGCGCTGTATGTCGGTCTGCGTATCGCGTTCCTGCAATCGATCAAATTGCGCAATCTCGACGTCATCACCACGATGGCGAAGGAAAACTCGAATTTCATCGAAAGCGTTCGCGGCATCTCGGCCATCAAGGCGTTCGGGCAGGAAGGCAACCGTCAGAGGCTTTGGCAGAAGAGCAAGGCCGATGCAGTCAATGCGCAGGTCAAGCTGGGGCGGCTACAGGCTGCGTTCGACGCGCTCGGCCAATTCGTGATCGGCGGCGAACGCGTGATTTTCGTCTACATCGCCATCACCCTTGCGTTCGACTCGATCCTGACGGTCGGGATGATCTTCGCGTTCCAGGCCTACAAGCAGCAGTTCCTCGATGCCGGGATGCGGCTGACCGAACAGGCGATCAACTACCAGATCGTCAAGGTGCACCTGACCCGCATAGCCGACATTGCCCTCTCGCCCCTTGAAGAAGGCGAAGTGGAAAAGAGCAACGAGGAGCCCGACTTTTCCAAGCCGCTGACGCTCGACCGGGTGTTCTACCGCTACGGAACAAACGAGCCGATGGTGCTGCAAGGCGTTAACCTGCAGATTGAGCCGGGCGAGTTCATAGCCATCACCGGCCCCTCGGGCGGTGGCAAGACGACGCTCATGAAGATTCTGATGGGGCTGTTCGAGCCGAGCCAAGGTGCGGTGCGGCTCGGCGAGCGACCAATCTCTTCCTACCGCAAAGGCAAGTATCGCCGCCGCATCGGGTCGGTCGCACAGGGCGACATGCTCTATGCCGGATCGCTGGCCGAGAACATCGCCTTCTTCGATCCTGAAATCGATATGGAGCGGGTGCGCGAGGTTGCCCGGATGGCGCAGATCGACGCCGAGATCGACGCCATGCCGATGGGCTACGAAACGCTCGTCGGCGACATGGGATCGGTGCTGTCGGGCGGCCAACTCCAACGCGTCCTCCTCGCCCGCGCGCTCTACCCCGATCCCAGAGTGCTGATCCTCGACGAAGGCACCGCCAATCTCGACGCCGAGAATGAGGCGAAGATTCTCGAGACGCTGAAGGGGTTGGAGGTCACGCGCATCGCGGTGGCGCACAGGCCTGCGACGCTTGAAGCCGCGGGCAGGGTTCTGGAGGTCAACGATGGGCAGGCCCTTGACCGCATGGCTCTTGAAATGGCCAAGGCGATGCGAGCGAAGAAGGTGATGAGCTCCCAGAACCCGCAGGGACCGTCGCTTCCTGACACGACTTCATCTCATCAGATCAACCAATCAGGATCAGAAGGTCCTGAGAAGGACGGACCTAGCGGAACCGGATAGCCGAGGTCGAACTCGCGCCACCTTGGCTTGTCTCATCAAAGGCGCGAGAACCGAAAGGACGCAAGTATGCTGCACACGAATGTGATTGATAACTCTGGATTCCGTGCGTTGTCTGATCAGGAACTCGAAGCCGTCGGGGGCGGTTACTATCACGAGGATCCGCTTCCCGGAGGGGATGGCACTACCGGCGGTTTTCAGCCCCCACAAATAGCGTACTTTGCCGCTACGGGTATTTGGGTTGACAATCCTGTCATCGCCGAGGCCTTACTGAGCAACGTTGGCGGAACCGGCTTCGAAGGTGGTGATGACACCGAATATGTCGGCGAAATTATCGTAACTCCAGACATCCAAGACTACCAGCATGGGACAGGCACGTTCTATGCACATCTGCACAAGAATGGCGACTACACCCAGTTTGAAAAGATTGATGGCAAGTGGTCAGTTGTCGCTTGGGGTACGTGGCAGGTCACAATGCCCGGATTAACTCTTGAAGGCGGTATATTCTCGGGCGTTGGTGGCTCAATCACCGGGCCTGGATATACGTTTACCCCCACTGGAAGCATTTACGACTAATAATGAAGTTCGCGTTGTAGACGAACTAGGACATGGTGTGTCCTACTCAGGCTCGAGCTGGCAAGTTTTGCGCCGGCTCGAGCCATTTGGGTCGGTTTGGGAAGCATTGGTGCATTGCATGAAAATCATCTCCATAGCGGTGCTCGCACTAGCCATGGTCAGTAACGTCAACTGTGTCCCGGAAGGTAAGCTCGTGTCAGAGGACCTAATTCAGATCGAGAAGATTTCTGGCTCTCAGTTCTGCGCGGCTTCCGGCGCAACTCCAATTGAGAATGCTGGCCAATTGAGTGAAGCTAAGCCGGAGTTCGGACTTGATCGAGGATCGGACGAGGCGGCAAATAGTCGCGTACTC
>JAAUYI010049047.1_pt1 | contig 19760 bp, 17 predicted proteins | sample 7278041 | NCBI WGS metagenome assembly JAAUYI01 (sample SAMN14350216, study PRJNA611818) | marine sediment metagenome | isolation source: surface marine sediment (0.6m) | place: French Polynesia: Moorea | collected 2018-08
AGTTTTTCTGCGAGCAGGAACGGGAACTCAGACTCGTCCTCGATAACATCGAAGACCGGATCTATCACCGGCTGCATCATGGCACAGGCGGCGTACCCATTGGCCTTGGTCTTGAGGAAGCCATGACGCTCGAACATGGTCACTGCGCAGGGTAGGACAATGTCCGCAAACATGGTGAATTCGGAGGCATTGGTAGTCAGATGAACGGTAAAGGGCACCTTGGCAAGCGCCTTTTCCCAGAGGTCGGTGCCATTGCAGGAGAAGACAAAGTTGTTCATATAGCCGATCAGCACTTTAAGCGCATATGGGTCCTCGTTGAGAATACCCTTTGCTGCATTGTTGGTAGAAACACCTCCTCCCGACTTGCCTTTACTCAGAGCCGGCAGCTCCAGTCGACCACGCTGATCGATCTTCTCCATCTTTGAGTGTTTCTTGGCAAGTTTATCCATGTGCTTGCCGAGAATGTCCTTGCTGTATTTGTTGACTGGGATTTTGGCGGTTTGCAATGAGCCGCCCTTGTTGTCAATGCTTCCCACCAAACCTCCCAGGGCGTGAACTGCAATGGCAGAGTAACCACCGCGAGCCTGCATGCCGGCACCAGGGCCCATCCAGACAGCCACATGCGGAGCGGCCTTGGCCATGCCGCGTGCTACCCGGACAATCTGGACCATGTCGACACCACAGATTTTCGCTGCTCTGGAGGGCGGCATGTCCTTGACGGCGATATTCCACCATTTGACAACTCCATGGGTCTCTTTTTCACTAAAATCCGCTTCATTGACCTTCACTCCCGGCTTGAAGCGGTTGCTACCGTCTTTAAAATCACCGACGAATTCCTTGTGCCACAACCCTTCGGAAAGGATGACATGGGCTATGGATAGAGCAAGCGCCCCGTCTGTTCCCGGCTTAAGCGGCAGCCACTCCTGGCCCTTGGCGGCACTGGTGGTCAGCCGCGGATCTACAGCGGCTACGGTGGCCCTGTCCAGAGCATCACCAAGCCGTTTGATGGTGGCCGGCACCATCCTGTTACTGGCCACCGGGTCACATCCCCAGATGAGGATATACTTGGAGTGGCTGATATCATAGTCACGGTAGGCCCAGTAGCCTTCGGTGTAGTAGGAGCCGAACTTTTCCGCTTCGGCACAGGTGGAGCTGTGGGAGATATTGTTGGGCGAACCGATAATCTTGGGGACACCGTAGTAGATAATATCCCGCATATAGGTATAGCGGCCACGCATCACACAAAGTTTCTCTGGCTCCTCGTTCTTGCGAAGCTCCATGATATTGTCAGCAATGGTTTCAAGAGCTTCATCCCAGCTTATCGGCACGAATCCTGGATCTTCCCCCCTGCCTTTCTTTGGGTTGGTCCGTTTCATGGGTACCTTAATTCGATCAGGATCGTAGACCTTCTGCAGGTTAAGGTGACCGCGCGGGCAGACCTTGCCGTCGTTCTGCTTGGAATAGCGGTTGCCCTGTACCTTGACCGCTCGACCGTCCTGCACAAAGACCTCCACAGGACACCAGGTGGTGCATCCCTGGCAGGTGGTGGGTCTCCACTCACCCGGCAATGTGCCGATTCTTTTGTCGCTCTCTGATGTGGCAAGGGCATTCATGCCGGACTCTTTTTCTGTGCACCCGCTCAATGCTGCCGTGGCTCCGGCAGCCACCGTCAGTTTGAGAAAATCCCGTCTTTTGATTTTCATACATACCTCCCCACTTTTCTTAATTGATAAAGCTGATAGATACACAACTTCTCCGGACAAACCTCTCCCCTGAATAGTTGATGTGTTGCACTATTCATGCCACGGCTTGTACATGGGAATTATGTTACGCTGGCGTAACGTCTGAGGAAGACCTTCTTCGCAAAACAGATGTCTTATCTAATACTTACCTTCAAAATCTGAAGACAATCTACTTGCTATGCCACACTGTAGTAGTAGCACCAGGCTGATGGACTATAATATCAGCAGATTAGCTGCTTATTGCGGAAAAAAATGTAACGCCTGGGTAACACTCTTTTATAGAGGATGGTGATGCTTCACGACGAATAGATATTCAGCCTTCAATATTGTGGAGATTGATTTTCTCCCAGAGCGTTTTTCTGCTGACTCCGAGGATTTCGGCAGCCTGGGTTCTGCTGCCCTTGGTGAGGCGAAGAATGGCGATAATATGGTTTTTTTCAGCTTCGGAGGTTACTTCCTGTAGTGAAACTACAGATGTCTTGGCTTTGATAGACCGGGAAATGTGCACGGGCAGATCGGCAGGCCTGATAACTTCATCTGCTGCCAGGGCGATGCAGCGTTCCACCACATTGAGCAATTCCCTGACATTACCGGGAAAAGGATAAGCCATAAGCAAGTCTATAGATTCACGGGCAAAGGAGACCTTGGTTCCCATCTGGTCGTTGAACTTGCGGGTGAAGGCTTCCACCAGCAATGGGATGTCTTCCCGGCGTTTGCGCAAGGGAGGCAGGACCACCGGGATAACATTAAGCCTGTAGTATAGATCCTCCCGGAAGGTTTCTTTTTTTACCTCTTTCTCCAGATCTTTATTCGTAGCGGCGATGATACGGACATCGACTGCTACCGTTGAAGTGCCACCAAGCCGCTCGAAGGTACGCTCTTCCAAGACACGCAAAATCTTGGTCTGGGTAAGCAGCGGCAGATCACCTATTTCATCGAGAAAGATGGATCCGCCGTCAGCCAGTTCGAACCTTCCTTGCTTTCGGCCGGCTGCACCGGTAAAGGCGCCTTTCTCATAGCCAAAGAGCTCGCTCTCAATAAGGTTCTCTGGGAGAGCCGCGCAGTTAACCCGAATAATCGGCTTATCCTTTCTGCTGCTCTGAAAATGGATGGTTGAGGCGATAAGTTCTTTTCCTGTCCCCGATTCTCCAAGGATCAGGACAGTCGAGTCGGTTCTGCTTACCTTATCAAGCAGCCCGAAGATGGACTGCATGGCCTTACTCTCGCCAATTATGTTGGGAGCTCTGTAATAAAGTCTGATTTCGTGTTTGAGTCTTATATTCTCCTGAGTTATCAATTGAAGATTGAGCGCCTTTCTGGCGGTTTTGATTATTTCGTCGAGGTCGAAAGGCTTGGTGATATAATCGAAGGCACCCAAACGCATAGCTTCGACTGCATCATCGATACTGCCGAAAGCGGTGATCATGATAACCGGTGTGGCCGGCAGTTCCCGGAGGCTTTTTTTGAGGATCTCCATCCCACCTGCTCCCGGCAAACGGATATCAGTAATCACCAGGGAAAAGTCTCCATCCTCCAAGGCCTGCAGAGCAGCAGCGCCATCTTCCAAACCATAAACCGTATATCCTTCAGCCTTGAATGCGTCGGTCAGGGAGATGCGCAGTATTTTTTCATCTTCAACTATAAGTATGCTCTGTTTCATTTTACCTCCGGGAGAATGAACGTCACGGTAGTACCACCTGACTCGATACTCTGCAATGAGATGTCACCTTTGTATTTTTTTACTAGCTCATAGGTCATCCACATGCCGACGCCAGTACCCTCGTCGGCTTTTTTAGTAGTGTAGAAAAGATCGAAAACTTTCCCCAGATCAGCGGAGGAAATACCCAACCCAGTATCCTGAATAACAAGACTAATCGAACCATCGAGCCGGGTTGCACCGATATGCAACGAACCACCCGACGGCATAGCCTGGATGGCGTTGAGCATGGTGTTGAGCAAAATCTCCTCGAGATCATAGGGCGCGAGTTGGACGGCAAGATCGTTCTCGATATTTGTTGAAAAGCTGATACCCTGCCGCTTTATTCTATAATCGAGAAACTTGAGCACACCTGAGAGCACCACATTGATTTCACTGTGCCTGTCCTCATTCTCTCGTGGGCTCGCACTGCTCAGCAACTGACTGACCGTTTGTTTGATACTATTGAGCCCTTCCTCGACGAGGTCGAGGTAGTTGCTGCGGAAGCTGGCATCATCACCTTTCTTACGCAGCATGGAAACGCAGTTGAACAATCCGCCCAGGGGGTTGTTAATGCGGTGCGCAATGCTTGAGGAAAGAACACCCAAGGTGGCAAGTTTTTCGGACTGGAGCAGCTTCTCGTGAGCTCGTTTCATCTCTTCGTTGGCACTGCGAATACGGCTGACCATATCGTTGAAGCTTTGGGTAAGATGGGCCAATTCGTCGTTTCCGGAAACGGGGATCTCTTTTTCGCTCATCTCCACTTCCACCTCCGCCATGGCGAAGTTGAGATCAATAATCGGTTTGATAAACCGACGACTGAGGAAATAAATAAGGGCGGAAAGAACGAGCAGAGCAATACAGGAAAGCACCACTATCAGTTCAATGAAGGCACGTATTTCGCGTGCCACCGATTGCAAAGAGAGAGAGAAATAGAGCAAACCCCAGCGCTTGCCCTCGATGGAAAGAGGGGCGGCAAATTCCAAGGCACCTGCCGATTCGGAAGAGGTATTTACCGTGCGTACGGCAACGTCGTCTCTTTGCAGGCTCTCCTTGATAAACGGCGTATTGTACTGTTTGCCGTACTCACTGAAATCATTGTGAGAAATGACTTTAAAGCTATTATCGAGCACAGCGACAAAGTTGAGATCGAGTTCGCTGTGTTCATAAAGATCGCGCATATAGTTGTCGATTAGGCCGCCTTCCTCGACCAATCCCAGCATTTCGTAGATCAATTCGTTGATAATAAGCGCACTGACTGTCTGGGCCAGAATACGTCCCTGCTTTTCCTTAGCCGAATAAAGAGTGTTCCGGGTCTTAAAAGAGGCCATAACGCTTATGGTCGCAGTGAGAAGCAATACAGCAACGAAGGCGATGAAAATGAACTTTTTCTGGATTGAATGACGCATTATACCAGCCTTTCAGAAAGCAGCTTTAGGATGACACCCTTTGCCACAGCCTTTGGGGACATCGTTGATCAGTTGCCGAATACCGCTGTAGTCGGCATCAGACGATGCGACGAAACCACCCTGCAGGTCCGGATCCAGCTTGGCAAGAATTTTTCTGCCTTCCTCGGTTTCCCCCATGCCAAGCAATGCCTTTTGAAAGGAACGCATGACGTCGTAAGGAGTATGCGGTGAGACAACAATGGGACCTGTGGGTATGGGATTTGAGACGGCGATAACTTTAAGGCCGTAAGGTAAATAGCGCTCGGCTGTGGAAAGCCGCAGGGCACCGGCATCGAACTCATTGCTGATCACCTTCTTGGCCACCGTGTCATGATAATTGTAGTGTTGGTACTCCTGCAGATTGTTGAGATGTATGCCGGCCCAGGCCAGCATATAGCGGGGAATCAGGTTACCGGAGGTGGACCAGAGTGCTGCAAAAGCAAACTTCTTGTCGACCAGCTGGTCTAGTCCCCTGATATTTCGCTGATCATCGACCACAATAACGCTTTTGAAAAAGGTTTCCCCGCGAGCCGTTCTGCTTTTTACTATGGGGCTAGCATCATAGCGCTTACGAGCATCCAGATAGGTTAGTGGTCCAAGAAGAGCGAACCCTATTCTCCCTTTGCCAAGACTATCAACCACTTCTTTGTATGTTTTTTCAAGGTGCAACTCGGTCTTCATGCCGGTGGCCCGGGTAAGGTAGTCGACCAGCGGCTGGTAGCGCTCGTAAGAAAGGATTGGATTATCCCGAGGAAGAACCCCTAACCAGATAGTCTTGTCGGATGGTTCTTTGGGCTGAAGTTGTGCGGTGAGGCTGGCGAGAGCCTCATTGTTGTTTTTAATAAATGCCCGCATCGCTCGAATTGAATCATAATTAGAGTCGGGTACTTCGACGAAGCGCTCGATGCGCATGGCGGAAAGGATCTTTTTGCCGGATTCATCATTGTGCATGTCTAGGAAAATCTGGCGAAGCGATTCCTTGAGAAAAGGGGTAATAGTTGGGGGTACCACAACCGGTGGAATACCAAAGGGCGGAGAACGGTGGATTATCTTGGTCTGAGAGGTATATGGAGAGTTTGAAGCAACCATGAAGTCGTAGACGATGGAATCGACGGCTGCAGCATCAGCACGATTTTTGGCAACAATCTCAACTGATTTGTTGTGACTGTAGCTGTAGAGAAATGATCCGAAGAAGGTTTGCGGGGTCTCTCCCATTTTGGCGAGAAAATATGTGGGATAAAGTTTGCCGCTGTTGCTTTTAGGATCAACGAAAGTGAAGGTGGAACCGCGAAGATCCTTGAAAGTGGAAGCCGGGTTGTCCTTGTGGACGATGATGTTTGAATAATAGTGTATTTCACCTTCAACCTGTGGGGCGACCAGCAGTTCCGCACCAAATCGGTCATTGTCGAGCACATAGGGAGAGGAGCAAATAAAGGCAACATCCACTTCGCCGTGTTCCAGCATGATATCGATTTCATCATAGGTTGTCCGGTGGACCATCTCAGCTGGTGTTCCCAGTTTTTCACCAATATATTCGACAACCTGCTGGTAGTATTTGACAGCACTGACGGGAGTTATCATGCTTGCCACACCTGCTCGGATAATCTTTTCTTCTGATAGGGACGTTGAAGGGCAAAAAAGAAAGGCTAACAAAGCCAGAGTGACGGTTCGTTGCGATGACATGGACTAAGCCCCCGGTAAATGTTGGATGACTGCCTTATGATATATTGAAATTAATGCAAAATTGATTCCATTGGTTAATTTCCCTTAGATCGATACTAATGTCAGTAATAAGCCGGTTTGAGTTTCAACGGTATCTTTTGTTTTTTTTACCTCTTGGGAACAAGTGATTTAGATGTTGCAGCCGGGATGCTTGAAAGCGCTGATGACTGCCCCACAAGCCGAGATAAAATAAGGAGCAGAGCTGGTTCTAATGCTCTGCCTAGGTAAATTCTCTTTCAAAGCTCTTGCTATTTTTTACCTAGAGGTCAGCATTACCTTTTTTTGCAGAAGACACAATTCTTTTATCAGTAGACACGTACCCATCTTCCTTACCATTTAAGATTGCGAACAGAGTATACTTAATTTCCTCAGGTGCAGGTATCCCAATGAATAGAAAAAAGATCGGAGGCAGTCGATTCTTTCTCCAGAAAAGTACGTTATTTTGAAAAATCAATGAACCTTTTTCGTTATAAATCACACGCTGTGGAAGGTAATGAAACATTTCTTCATCTAGCCAGAGACTAGCATTGATTTCTGGCACTAATACCCCTCTCATCGGGAGTTGCGATTCAAGAAGAAATGCAGCTCTCAGGCCGATTCAAATACCCACCAATCAAATTTGTCTTTTATCTACCTTTTGCATGGGTTTCATGAATGCGGAGCGTAACACTGGAAACTCTCAAACCTTTGTTCATCAGCAAGACGAAAAAATTCTGGAAAAAGAGCACAAAAGACGCTAGGTTGATGGAGATGCCAATTATACAGGGAAATTCTTGGCATACCTCTGGGGAAATGTGGAGATACGTCTTTGTATAAAAGACGCTATTAAATGAAGTACTTTATCGTAAACCCCTCTGAATGTTCAGTGGGTTGATATGAAAAGTAATCATTCAAAAGGAGGAGAACGCATGGATAGGAGGGACTTTCTCAAAACTGCCGGTGCCGGTGCTGCAATAGTTGCTGGATCTGCTATTGCCGGTGCACCTGCCGTCCACGCAGAGAAGAAAATTCGCTGGAAAATGGTGACAACCTGGCCGAAGAACTTTCCCGGCCTGGGTACCGGAGCGAACAATCTGGCTGAGCTGATAACCAAGATGTCCGGCGGTCGTCTGGAAGTAAAGGTCTATGGCGCCGGAGAGCTTGTACCGGCTTTCGAGTCCTTTGATGCCGTATCGCGAGGAACAGCGGAAATGGGCCACGGTGCAGCATATTATTGGAAAGGCAAGTCGGAAGCTGCGCAGTTTTTTGCCGCAGTCCCCTTCGGTCTCAATGCTCAGGAAATGGCCGGCTGGATCTATGAAGGCGGTGGCCAGGAGCTGTGGGATGAGATCTATTCAGACTTTAATCTCAAAGCCTTCTCCGCCGGTAACACTGGTGTCCAGATGGGCGGTTGGTTTAACAAGGAAATCAATTCCGTCGACGATTACAATGGCCTGAAAATGCGGATTCCTGGTCTTGGTGGCGAGGTGATCAAGCGGGCGGGAGCAACACCGGTTTCATTGCCGGGTGGTGAGATATTCCCTTCATTGCAGTCAGGCGCCATTGACGCAACCGAATGGGTAGGCCCCTACAATGACCTTGCTTTCGGTTTCTACAAAGTGGCCAAATATTACTATTGGCCAGGTTGGCATGAGCCAGGCACAGTGCTCGAGTGTTTTGTCAACAAAGACGCCTACTACGGTCTGCCGAAGGATCTGCAGGAGATCGTCGCCGCCGCCATGAAGGCCGCCACGGCTGATATGCTTGCTGATTTTACCACTAAAAACAACGCTGCTCTGGTTGAACTGGTCAGCAAACACAATGTTCAACTCAAGCGTTTTTCCGATGATGTCCTCAGGAAGATGGGTGAGCTGAGCAAATCCGTCGTTGAAGAAGTCGCCGCCAAGGATCCGATGTCCAAGAAGGTCTATGAGTCCTTCAACAAATATCGTGATCAATCGGTCGACTGGGCAAAAATAGGTGAGGTCGGTTATAGTCTGGCTCGCGCCTTGACCTTTGAAGGCTAGTCATATCTTGCTGTGAACCTAAGTAAACTGCCGTATTTCCATGCGGCAGTTTACTTTTTTATTGTACCGGTGGACACCACAGAGATTTTACGTTGATTATGTTTACGAAACTTGCAGACTGGATTGATGCAACAAATGACCTCGTCGGCAGAGGCGTTTCCTGGTTGACCCTATTCATGGCCATCGTCATGTTTGTCACCGTGATCTTACGCTATGCCTTCAATATGGGCTGGATCTGGATGCAGGAATCGGTCATGTTCATGCATGGTTTTGTGTTCATGTTGGCAGGAGGCTATACTCTGCTAGCCGAAGAGCATGTCCGCATCGACGTCATCTATCGACCCTTGAGCGAGAAGAAAAAGGCGGTAGTCAACATCCTCGGTACCATCTTTCTCCTGTTTCCCACCTGCTTTGTCATCTTTTATTACGGCTATCCCTATGTCAGCGACTCCTGGAGCGTGTTTGAGGATTCCAAGGAGGCGGGCGGCCTCCCCGGAGTCTTTCTCCTCAAGTCGGCAATTCTTGCTTTTCCCATTCTGGTTGGTCTTCAGGGAATCGCCAAGTTCATTCGGGCGGTCAACACCCTTAAATCATAACCTTTACCCTGGCTAACACCCAAGAGACAAGTCACCCATGCCATATGAAGTCTATCCGATATTGATGTTCGGGCTTGCAGTTTTCATTCTGCTGATGGGATACCCGGTAGCCTTCAGTCTTGCCGGAACATCTATCCTTTTTGCGCTTTTCGGCGTTTTTATGGATGTGTTCGACCTCAGCTTTCTTGCTGCTTTCCCGGAACGAATCTACGGCATTATGGGGAACCAAACCCTCATTGCCATACCGCTCTTCATTTTCATGGGGGTGATGCTGGAACGCGCCAAAATATCGGAAGAGCTACTCGAGACCATGGGATTGCTCTTTGGTAAGATCAGAGGTGGCCTGGGTATATCCGTGTGTATTGTTGGAGCTCTGCTTGCTGCATCGACAGGTATCGTCGGTGCTACCGTGGTGACCATGGGCTTGATATCCCTGCCAACCATGCTCCGCTTTAACTATTCGCCATCTTTTGCCACCGGAATCGTCACCGCCTCTGGAACCCTCGGACAAATTATTCCGCCCAGCATTATCCTCATCATCTTAGGTGATGTGATCAGCTCCGCCCATCAACAGGCGCAGCTGGCCATGGGTAACTATTCGCCGACATCGGTCTCCGTCGGTGATCTTTTTGTCGGTGCACTCCTGCCCGGTCTGGTGCTGGTCGGCTTATACATTGTCTACATCGGCATAATTGCTGCCTTCAAGCCGCAGATGGCTCCCGCATTGCCCAAAGAAGTCCGGCAAAGCGTTGCCGGTCGAAAACTGATCTTAAAAGTTATTCAGGTACTGATCCCACCAATACTGCTCATCACCGGTGTTCTCGGTTCAATTCTGGCAGGACTGGCGACCCCCACCGAGGCAGCTTCGGTCGGATGCGTTGGCGGTATTATCCTGACAGCGGTGAAAAGGCAACTCAACCTCAAGATGTTGCGGGAAGTGATGATAACCACCACCCATGTCAACTGCATGGTGTTCATCATACTTCTCGGCGCAAGTATGTTTTCCCTGGTTTTTCGGGGTTTTGAGGGAGACGAAGTCGTTCATGCGATGCTGACCAATCTCCCGGGTGGTATGGTGAGCGCCTTTTTTGTTGTCATGCTCATTATGTTCATCATGGGATTTTTCCTCGATTTTTTTGAAATCACCTTTGTGGTGGTTCCCATTGTCGGGCCGATCCTACTGATGATGGGATTTGATCCGATCTGGCTTGGCGTCATGATCGCCCTTAATCTCCAGACATCCTTTCTGACTCCACCCTTCGGTTTTGCCCTCTTCTACCTGCGCGGCGTGGCCCCTGAATCTGTGACCACCATGCAGATTTACCGAGGGGTGATACCCTTTATTATTCTCCAGTTAGTCATGCTGGTCATCCTCTGGTACTGGCCGGAGCTTGCCACCTGGCTGCCCGAGGTTATCTACGGGGCTTACTGAGTAAACGGCAGTGAACTTAAGCTGATATGACACATCATTATTAGGGGGAAAACGAAACGGAGGGTTTTCTCGGCAAAAGTTACGATCCAAACGAATATGCCTGGTCAAAGACTCATCTTCTTGCCATCCGAGATGGACAATAGCTGCCGGGGCGAGAGAAAATCACCAAGATCCCACCTGAGCACACCAAACTGGTAGTCATCATGGTCATCTGAACAGTTTGTGTAATATCCGGAGAGCATGATATTGCCTTCAAGATGAATTGTTGATGGGTATCCGCAATCCGTTGCCTCCTCTGGAAACTGATGGAGAACGAAGGGAGCCTGCCATGTGGCGCCGAGATTTTCCGAGAATCTGCAGCCGATTGCCATCAATCCTTTATTGCGAATACCGTAGGTAAGTAAAAGCTTTTCATCGCCAAGGCTGAGCAGATGACCAGTGTGCTGCATCGGCAGGGTAAGTGGTCCCTGGTCCTGCCAGCGGGAACCTTCAGATGAACAGGTGAAGAATCTGGTATGATGATCGATATGGGTGCGAACGGCTGCCATCTTTAAAGATTCTGCAAAGGCGAGCCAGGCCTCATTGGTGTCTCCGTCACCGATCCGGCTGTGCACAGACCAGCTGTGCTCTCCGTCACCACTCTGGATGAGCCAGGTATAGCTCGGCTGCCCCTTGCCATAACCTCTATAGACCGTCGCAAAGAGATTGCCTTTTGCATCACTCGCTACAAGACCATGGGGAACACAGGAATCTTCAATCCCCTCGATGGCTACATCGCGCTGAATCTGCCAGGTTTTTCCACCGTCCATAGATTGTGAAAGCCAGAGGGACTCCAGACGGACAAATTTGCCATCGGCGATGGAAAAGCCCGTTGACAGAATATTAACTGTGCCATCATGGCCAACTCCACAAGCGCTATGCATTCTGTTCTGGCCCGGCGGTCCCGGTGCCGGAGTGCTCAGATATTGCCAGTCTGGTGCGTCTTTTGGGCATGACCAAAGCTCCAGACTCCCCTCCTCAAGACCATGGCTGGGCCTGTTAAAGATAACTGCACCGATGAGGTCGCCCGATAACAAAAAAAGGTTCGGCCAGGCGCAGGCATCCTTGAGAATAAGCTGGGATTTAAATATCATGACCGTTTCAAGCCAACATCAACAGAAGAATTAACGGCAAGGCGAGTAACGCGGCTGACAACATCCATCGTTCTGAGCCCTGTCGACCCCGCAGACGAAAAACCACCGCCGTAAAAGCGGCAACAACGCCCAACACCCCACTGCTGCCAGCAATACATGCTGCCACAAGGCCGCGATTGCGACAGCCTAATGCGACAACCAGTTCCGCCGGCAGAGCGGCAAGAAGGACAATGCCAAGAGAAAATAAGAGCGGCCAGAAAATATGAGGGAAAAAAGTATTCATGGAAATCATTATTTAGAAATTAAACAAGAACAAATAACTTTTTCTTTCTTCTCTTTATGGTGCCGGATCTGGCACTAAACCGGGCAAATAATATATAAAATTTTTAATCCTTGTTACCATCCTGCTCGGCAAGTTGACCTGGGAATGCTTTGATGTAAACATCATGCTTGGCATAGGGAATTTCAATTTTCTCGGCGTTGAACCGTTTATAAATGCGATCGAGAAGGACATCAACGGCCTGGCCCCGCAGTTCCGGATCATTAATCCAACATAGCAACTCAAAATCAAGGCTGGAGGCACCGAATGCTCGAAAACGTACCCGAGGATCGGGTTCTTTCTCGACGAGCTTTTCTTCTCGGGCACTTTCCATGAGTATTTCCCGAACACGATCGATATCGGAACCATAGGCAACCCCGACCTTCACCCGCAGGCGCATTTTCACATGATGACCGCCAGACTGATTGGTGATACTGGAATTACCGATGATAGAGTTGGGTATGGTTATTTCGACATCATCTCGAGTGAGAATCCGAGTGCTGCGCAGTCCGATGTTCTTAACTTTGCCTCGCTCACCCTGATCGAGAACGATGTAGTCTCCCACCTTATAGGGAGAATCCGCGAGAATGAAAACTCCAGCAAAAAGATTGGCAATGGTATCCTTGGCGGCAAAACCAATAGCCAAACCGGCAATACCCGCTGAGGCAAGCCAGGCGGTCATATCGATATTCCAGATAACAAAAAGTGCATACACGCCAAGCCCGAGTATGAGAATCTTGGCAGCGTTATCAAAGAGAGTCAGAGTTCTGTTCTGAATAAAGGCATGCGCCTGAGAGATATTGGCGAGGCGCTTGAGAAACAGCGTGGCAAATCTGGAGAGAAAGATGATCCAGACAATCAGCCCAATGGTGCGAATTCCCTGGCCAAGAATCATGGTGATTTTCTCTGACATGGGCATGATCTCGATCCCGGAATAGATACCGGTGGCCAGGAGAGAATAGTATACCGGCGGCCGCAGCAAATGGATGACGCTTTCATCGAGATTAAAGCGACTTTTGCCTGTAATCCAGCGCAGCAACTTAAAGAGCAGCCAGGTAATTAATGAGGCGATGGTGAAGGTGAGCAAGATAACAGCCGCCCCCTTTACCCATAAATTACCGGTAAAAAGTGTTATAAGTGGGTCGAACCAGGTAGGAATTTTCTCCTGATTCGATTGCGCAGGCGCGGCAACGGTGTGTTCTGGAAAAAAGAGCAATACAAGAAAAGAACAAGCATATCTCAAAAACCAATATCGCTGCATACCTAGCTCCTGGCGAAGATTACTTGAAAGTGGGGCAAGTAGATTATACACGTATTTCCCCGCTATTCAAGTATCACGCTATCTATGTCGGTAGACCGCTAACCGCAATATTTAAGGAGTTGAGGTGTTCTGCTAGACAAGGAGCCTTGAGATTTATAGTACTGGAGAATATGAATCTCAATGGCGACGAAGGATGGCGGGACAGATCGACTCGCCCGAAGGGTGGAAAACTATTGTTGCTTTATCTCAGGACAATTTGTACCGGATAAAAAGCAAGAAAAAACACTCCCTAATAGAATGAAATATCTATTTGTTAGCTCTAATAATATATTTTTTTCATGAAATATTGGGGATAAAATGACAGCTATAGTTTGGCAACAAATTTGAGTATCTTGGCAACAACAGGCGTCAATCTGCCACGATTGTAAAGATCGCCGATTTTACGAATTATCTCGGTCTGAGTCGGGTAGGGATGAATGACCGAGGCAATTTTACCAAGGGAGATATCATTCACCATCGCCTGGGTTATCAGGGAAATCATATCACCGGCATGCTCATGCACAATTGTTGCCCCGAGGATCTTCCCTTTCTTAGGATCGGCCAGAATTTCACAAAAACCGCCCTTTTCCTCGAGTACGGCCCGGTCAACATCGTTAAAATCCATGGCATATCTGGCAAACTGCTTTCCCTGCTTTTCCAGTTCATGACCATAGGCACCCACATGAGCTATCTCGGGCTCCGAGTAGGTAACCCAGGGAATAAGTAAATCGCTTGCCTTTTTCCTGCCAAAAAACAGGCTGTTTTGGATAACTATCCGAGCGAGAAAATCGGCAGCGTGGGTGAATTGAAAGGCTGAGGACACATCCCCGCAACTGAATATCTTGGGATTTTTGGTTCGCAATCGGTCATCAACAACCACCGTACCACGCCCGGTAAGTTCGACACCGACCTTTTCCAGGCCGAGATCGGTCGTGTTAGGCTTACGGCCGGCCGCAACAAGAAGAGTATCACTTTCCAAAACGCGTTCGGTGCCCCCGACCTCCAGGTGCATGCGTTGCCGCCCTTCATCTCCTTCGATGCTGGAGATCTTGGCACCGGTGTAGAGTTCAACCCCCTCATCAATGAGGGTCTGCTCGATTACCTTAGCCGCTTCTCTGTCCTCTCGAATCAGGATCTTGGGCGCCACTTCGACAAGCTGCACCTGACAACCGAAACGGCGAAACGATTGCGCCATTTCCACCCCAATCGGTCCTGCCCCGATAATGGTCATTTTTACCGGACGCTCCTGCAGCTCAAAAATATTCTCATTGGTGAGATAGGGAGTCTCTGCTAACCCTGGTACCGGGGGTGCTGAAGCCCTTGCTCCTACGGCAATCACCGCTTTTTTATAGCGAAGCGAAGATTCTCCTGCCTGAATTTCACCTTCACCGGTAAACCGGCCGCGGGCAAGAAAGACATCAACTCCCAGCTTGGTAAAACGAGTAACGGAATCATGCACCGATATTTTCGCCCTCTTGTCGCGCACTTTTTCCATCGCCTCGGCAAAAGCGGCAGCACCGTCGTCTGTCAGGCCACTTTCTTTTTTCCGATGGAAATCCTTGGCTGCAGCAATGAGTGCCTTTGAGGGTACGCAGCCGACGTTGAGGCAATCACCACCCATGGCATGCTCTTCCACCAGAGCCACATCGGCTCCCAGACCGGCTGCTCCGGCAGCGCTCACCAGGCCGGCAGTACCCCCACCAATAACCACTAGGTCATAGATTTTTTTTGGCTGGGGAGGTGTGTAATCATGAGGGAAAACATTATTTTTCCAGGTTTCAATATTCTTGGTCATGATCAACCCTCTGTATTGTTGTTCAGCGTTCTCATTTTGGGCATTTGCTATATAAGACAGAACCAGGCAAAAACTTATTCCCACTACTTGGTTTCAGAAAAATACTGTACATCAGCACTATAAAAACTGCGATGTAAGGACCGCTAACGATAATGTTGCATTATCTCGGCCACCACAGAAATGACTTGAAATTGATCCTATCACTTTGATCAAAAACAATGCCTTCCCTTTCAAGCAACTCCTTTTGCCGCTCATAGCCATTGCCTCTTGGCAATGAGATTTTTCCTTCTCTATTGACCACACGATGCCAGGGAAGATCATGTTTGCGGGAACTGGAGTGGAGAATTCTGGCAACCTGACGGGCGCCCCGACTATTGTTGGCATGAGCAGCAATAATGCCATAGGTGCTCACTTTCCCGAAGGGAATGGCAGCTATAATCGCAATTACCTTAATGGTAAATGGTGAGTTCATTAAGAAATATTTATGTCTTGTATAGGTGGAAATCAAAATTTAATCTGACATATTCAACATCAAATTCTAATTTCAGCTGATAATCCAAATGTAAATTATCTTTGGTAAGGTTTAATCTGAAGTTACTCCATTTTTGTCTAATTCTCTTTGCTTGATCGCTTCCACCCTCTCAGGTAACATATCAATCTGACGTCTTAATCATTGGTTTTACATTGCCCAATGGCATATTCATTTCGATTGCAACAATGACGATAATTTGATTAGGGTATTGGGAAAGATTGAATTTCCATAGAGCTTTTAACTCAAGTCTATTGCCCAAGATTTCTGATGAAGGTGAACCTGCCAGTGTTTTCTTTTAATCTATAGAGGTTTGCCGGGCGTCCCCCTTCCGAGCGTTTTTCTCCTGTGGCTGCCAGCAAATCTGCCTGTTCTATGCGGCGCCTGAAAGATTTTTTCTGCAGCTTTTTGCCAATGAGAATTTCATGGATGTGCTGAAGTTCCGGGAGGGTGAATTTCTCCGGCAGGGCATAGGCAGGAACGATGGAATACAACGCCTTTTGCTTTAAACGTTCTCTACCTATTTCAATAATCTTCCTGTGATCAAATGCCAGGTTAAAGGTATCAAGGGTGTTGAGGTCTATCCAGCGCACCTCCGAAACCGATGAGATATTTGCTTCACAGTCCTGAAACGCAAGCAGGGCTGTATAGCATACTGTCACGGACCAGCCTCGTTTGTCGCGGATATTGTTGCCAATGGTCACCAGTTGTTCAACATACGGTGGTACGACTCCGGTTTTTTCCTCCAACTTGCGAATAACAGTATCTTCAAGGGAATCATCGCGTTGCAAGTCTATAAAGCCTCCGGGGAGCCCCCACTTCCACTGATCAGGATGGTTCGAGCGTTTTACCAGCAATATTTTAAGGCTTTGTTCATGATAGGTGAACAGAACTGCATCCACACTGAGTATCGGTGTTTCAAAAGCTCCTTTGTCATAGCTTTCCAGAAATGCTTTTTCGTCCATGGTAAATCCCTCAATATTATTGATCTATTAGGAACACCTTACCTGCCTTGAATGAAGGAAGCAATCTTTTTGTGTCTATTAGCCACTTTTGTGCTTGACAGATTAGTGTCTTTGTGACACTATATTGGAAAGTGACACAAAGACACTAAGTAAAATCACAAAGGAGGCTCTACATGATAGGAATTAAATATTTCAAGGCAGATTCATCAACATATGTGTTAAAGACCGCTGATGGAAAAATCTGCAAGCAAGGGAAAGGTTTAAGTTTTTTCTACAATTTAGCAACCACCTCGGTTGTTGCCATACCGGTAAATGTTCAGGAAGCACCGTTTATTTTTACACTTCAGACCTCTGACTTTCAGGAGGTAGTTGTTCAAGGTCAGGTGGCCTATCGTATCGATGAGCCTGGAAAAATCGCAGATGTACTCAACTTTAATCTTAAACCCGATGGAAAAACCTATATCTCAGAGGACCCTCTTAAATTAAGTGACCGGGTGATTCGTGCCGTTCAGGCCATTGTTCAGGCTAATGTTCAGGCAGTGGGCCTGCGTGAGGCACTCATGATTAACCAAGCACTGGTAAAGCTGGTGCTGCAGGAGCTCGGCAAACAGCCATCTCTCAGTTCACTGGGCATAATAATTGTCGATGTCACAATTGCAGGGGTGTCTCCATCTCCAGAGACGGCACGTGCTTTGGAGGCCGAGACCAGAGAAGCTATTCTCAAGGAGGCTGATGATGCAATCTATGCAAGAAGAAAATCGGCTGTGGAACAGGAGCGCACCATCAAGGAAGCTGAACTGCAGACGGAGTTGATTATTCAGGAAAAAGAACAGGAAATTGAGGAATCTAGAATTGAAAACGAGCGGGCTATCCTACGCGGCAGTGTAGAAACCGAGCGAGAGCGTCTGGAGGCAGATATCGGCGCGGAAACTCAACGCAAGAAACTCGTCCTGCTCAGAGCTGAAAACAGGAAAGAGGAATCAGATGCGGAAGCATATTCTATATCAGCACGTATGAATGCTTTTAAAGAACTCCCCGTTGAAAATCTCAAGGCCATGACGCTTGCCAACATGCAGCCCGAGCAAATGATGGCAATGGCTCTTGAAACTATGGCAGAGAACGCCGGCAATATTGGTGAATTGAATTTTGGTCCAGAAGTTTTTGGAAACTTGATAAAAAAGGCGGTCCGAAAATGAGTACAGCAAAACAGCGGAATCGTTTTATCCTGGTAACGAGGAAGACCAGGCTGCAGGAGCTGGTGGAGCGTTTTAATACCTGGCCCCAGGCAAAATTTTATCTGGAGCACAATGATGCAGATGTTGATGATTATCTGGCGGAGCATGACCTCTACCAACGATGTCTTTTGGAGGCTGAGCACATCCTCAAGCAAAGAGGACGATTTCAGCTTCTTGAGCGACAATTTTTACCAAATTATGCTTTTCATCGCGAAGATATCGTCATAGTCATCGGTCAGGATGGACTGGTTGCCAATACGCTGAAGTATCTTGATGGGCAACCTGTAATCGCGGTCAATCCAGACCCTGGACGCTGGGATGGCAAACTTCTGCCTTTTACCATGGCTGAGCTCGAAGATGCATTGCTGAAGACTGAAAAAGGCATCTTTGATGTCCAGTCCATAACCTTTGCTGAAGCAAGAACGAATTACGGTCAGAGGATGCTTGCGGTAAATGATCTCTTTATTGGACCTAAAAGCCATATTTCGGCCAGGTACAGCTTATCCTGGGGTAAGAAAACAGAAGTACAGTCATCTTCAGGAATAATTGTGTCAACAGGTTTTGGATCTACTGGCTGGTTCCAGTCAATTCTTGCAGGCGCTCTTGGTGTAACAGGAAATGAATCACATTCATTAATTCAGGGCTTTGGGTGGCATGAGCAAAGGCTGCAGTTCACCGTTCGAGAACCTTTCCCCAGCAAGACAACAGGAACTCAGCTGGTATTTGGTGAGATAACAAAAACCAGGAATTTACAACTAGAATCATATATGCCAGAAAATGGGGTTATTTTTTCAGATGGAATCGAACAGGATTTTCTCTCGTTCAATTCTGGTTGTCTTGTTGTTATAGGGGTAGCAGAAACGAAGGGACAATTAGTTGTGCCCTGATGAGTGTTCGCTTTAGAATTCATCAATTGCTAATCCTAAACACATGACCGTCAGGGTGTCTGAGGTGGCATTCACGGACGCCCCAGGGCATATCCTCCGGTTCGCAAACGACCTCGATACCCGCGGTCAAGGCCAGACTATGAACCTTATCGACATTCTCCACCCATATGGACATCCAGACGCCTTGGTCTTGAGTTTCGTCACCGGCTACCTGAAAGGTTGTCGTATTTGATCCTTTTCCTCTGCCCCCTTGGCCGTTGAGGCAGAGAAAAATCTCGCATTCTCCCGAGCCAACGCAGCCGAAGCTTACCGGCTCTCCCCATTCCCAATTCTTGGACCAGCCAAGCTTCTGGAACCAACTAAAACTCTCCTCAATATTAGATACATTCAATATTGGGGTAAGACTTTTCGCTTCCATGGAGTACCTCATTACAACTTTTCTTATTTCTCAACTTATCAGCACATTCTCAAGCTATTATATCGTAAATCCTCGAGACGGGGGCAAGCTTAACAAATAGGTATTAGGAAATACTAAAATACCAATTAGTTAAACCTGACACTATTTTATGAAGAATTCTGGCAATCTGGCGGGCACCCTTGCTATCGTTGGCATGAGTGGCAATAATTGCGATTCCCTTAGTGGTAAATGCTAAGTTCATGGCAATTATTTGTGTCTTTTATTTGTCGAAATCAAAATTTAACCTGCCCCTTTGATTGCAACTTTTCTTTGGAAAGCTATAGCCTGCAATTGCTCAATTTCTATTCAATTTTAGAAAATTAGGTCTTATTACCCTCACAGGAATAGTTTAAAGGTGCGGTTATACTTAAATGGATTAGGTTGCCAAGAAATATCTCTTCTTACGTGGATGCAGATATCCTGCAAATGACGACAGGTCTCTGTAAGCAATTCCACCTTAACGATTGTTCTAACTCTAAGGACAACTTCATAGAAGAT
>JAAUYI010102725.1_pt1 | contig 19754 bp, 12 predicted proteins | sample 7278041 | NCBI WGS metagenome assembly JAAUYI01 (sample SAMN14350216, study PRJNA611818) | marine sediment metagenome | isolation source: surface marine sediment (0.6m) | place: French Polynesia: Moorea | collected 2018-08
CCGAGAAGCCCTACGGGTGCGCCACTTGACGGCAGTTGACGGCAGTTGCTTTATGCCGGGGAACCCGTCCACCGCACTGCCTCCTTTATGCCGGGAAACCCGTCCACCGCACTGCCTCCTTTATGCCGGGAAACCCGTCCACCGCAGTGGCTTACCGCTGCGCGTCTACGGAGCGTCGCAATGACACATCAGAATAATTAGAAACTCCAGATTTCAACATGGATGAGGTTTAAAAGCATCGTAAATGCAGATGATAGCTATAATTTACAGGATAAGCGATCGCCTATTGTGATATTTGTGGAAAAATAGGATACACTTACTTTTTAGTCAGGGAAAGCTAAACCAGTCCTAGGATCGCGGATATATAAACCTAGAGTGAGCGATCGCATGACTTCATCCCACACTGGTATTAATTGTTCTGCTTGGTCGGCCCAATAATCAAAGGTAATCAAACACTGAATATTAGAACCTATACCTATACAAGTCCGGGAAAAAGCCTCCCGTGGTTCTTCTTGGGTGTCAATAAACTTAATCTCACACCAGACAATTTTGGCAGTTTGACGCTTGACGGTGAAGACTTCGCTCCTTTCAATGATATTGCGATCGTCCTCTTCCATGACTTTCTTTAAAGTATGCTTGAGGGGGAAAAGACTCCAGTCATCCCTCGGTGGCAGGTGATTGTAAGATACTTCTAGACAGCAATCATCTTTGGGTGGTTTGTTGTCCATAAACTTGAATGAATTATCTTGGGGTTCAAAAACCCATTTTTGGGGAACATTGAAGCGCACAGCTCCCCTACCCGCAACAAAAATCTTATAACCTTCGGGACCCTCCCAGTGATGATCGGGTTTGAGATCGAGGGTTTCTTTAATCCATGAACGATTACTTTTCTTACGCTTCTTTGCCATAGTCTTGGTGCAAATCTGGTATGGTGCGATCGCCTTTCACTTCGTTAATAGTACCAAATTTACTGTAGCGTCAGTTGATAAATTCTTCTAGTGTTCCGCCACATTAGTTTTGAGGGCTAGGGGACAGATCCCCGACTTCTAAATCAATATCCGCACATCGCCAGAGCTGAAAGAATTGCCGGAGATATACGTTGCAAAAAAGCTGCGGAAGTCGCCAGAATACCAGGACTTATTTCTTCATCAAAGAAAGTGTTAGAGATTAGTGAAAGTCGAATGAAAGACTATATAAACAGCATTCCAACCCCTAAATATTATGAATAGTTAGATAATTGTAATGTAGTGCGGGTATCTTGCCCGCATTAGATATCAATCGCGTCCTGATAAAAATGAAGTAACTCGTTTCACTTTTATGGGAATTGTATGGCATTTATCCACCAAAAATACTCAATACCAACTCCTGTGGTTCACCAATCCAAGAAGCATTTTCTGTATGATCCTTGAGGTCATCTCCTGTGAGTCCATGAAGGAGAATATTTAACCCTTTCCTATTCGCCTCTAGCCAGGGTATCAGCTTTTCATATTCCTGGGATGGAAATGCAAGTTGACAACTCCAGCAGGGATGAGGACCAACAGGCTTTTGGTGAATTCTACCGACTTGAATGTTGAACAGTTTACCTGCTTCCTCACACAACTCAGTGGCTTGCTGCAAGGTTAATTGGTCAAAGTAAACATGAGCATGATAATTGTCATGTATGGGTTTTGCTGGAGGTTTCATAGTCACTTCTCACAACTAATAATGTAAGTGTTGGCACTTATTATTTATGGCGTTGCTGAATCAGGATATGATATCATGTCCGTTTAAATAACCGTCATTGCGACCGAAGGGAAGCAATCCCAAAGACCTTGTGTTCGCGGAGCGTGTCCGTACCGAAGGTCGTCCCGGAGGGACTTAGGACTTATGCGTCGTTTCACTTCGTTCCACTCGCTGCGGACATACTATGGGTATGCCCCCGGACATGATATGAAACGTCAAAATAACCTTTATTTTTCTTTGTAACTTTGCGCCTTTGCGCCTTTGCGTGAGGCAAATTCATATTTTCAATCAGCAACGCCTTATTTATGATAAACTTTGCCAGGGACGGTTTTCAATATCATATCTGCAATAAATGCGATCGCTACACATAATCGTGACAAGGGCGCAAGCCGCAGCGCCCCTACAATATATTTGCCATAGATGTTCATTCGTTTGCTGTTAACAGAAAAATTTCAGCAAACAAATAACCTAAAAGCATGGCTACAGAATGGTTTATGACTTCCACACATTCTCAAAAAGTGCTGAAAATGCTCAATGACAGGTTACTCGAAACTTATGAAAGATACTACGGGGACTTGCAAATTGGGGATATGTCTCCCCAGGAGTTCATCACAACCTACGGATGCATGGAGGAGCGGCTGAATGGCAATTTGAAACTAGGAGTTACAGTCCCTGAGGAATCTACCCCAACCATCTCTACAAACTCAGCTAAAGCCAATTGCAAGTCTGAATCATCCAATGATTGCCAAAATGTAGCTTGAGAAGCGATCGCTATTTTCCTCTTGGCATTTTCACAACTACCCCTATCAACCATCTTCACTGGTTTTGATAGGGTATTAATTGTTGCTTCTATTTTGGCGATCGCTTGCACAATATCAGGGTTAGAACTGCGTAAACCCCGCATAATTGATAGTTCATGAGTTAATTTCTCAATTTCTTTGGCATTAATCACCTGTCTAGTCGCTGACTGAATTTCTAGATGTTCAATTAATTGGGGTGCATTTTTACACAAGTCTGCAATGGTCTTGGTAATTATTTGTCGCAGTCGGGTACATTTGGAATTTTTACAGTGATACTTTCCAGGTTTGCTGTAATTTACACATCGCATATATTCGGTTCTAGTTTTGTGCCGGGAAACGTTACGATACATACTTCCCCCACAATGGGTGCATTTAATAAAACCTGCCAATGGGTAATTTCCACGAGTTGATTTTGCAGAGCTGCGATATTTGCGATTCGCTGACAATTTACGTTGAATTGCATCTACTGTGGCTGGGGTAATTAGGGCTTCGTGGGTATTGAAATTAATAATTGGTTGTCGATTAATACCTTTTTTCCTTTTGACAAAATAAGCTGTATGTCCTTGCAGAGCCATGTTTTTCACCCAATCTCGCAAACCAGATACAGAAAAAACTATTTCATATTCAGTGTAAATATAATTGCAGACATCCTTGAGCGATCGCATCTCCAATATTAAATCAATCATCATCTTGGCTAGCTCAAAGTAAGTTTTCCCTGATTTCTCGTGAATATGATGATTGGGGGTTAAGCGATGATTTTCGTCTTTGGTATAGCCAAATGGAGGAACACAAAACTTTAGTTGCTGGCGAAAATATTCATTTCCTTGTTTCACCCGTTGGGATAATAGCCTTGATTCAAATTCAGCCAATCCCGACATTTGATTGATACTAAACCACCCAAAAGGACTATTGGGATCTACAGGTGCATCCAATACCCGGAGATTAACATTATGGCTGACAAAAATCTCCATCGCCTTATGGATTGTAACAACACTCCTACCCAAGCGATCGATGCGAGTAATAATAATTTGATCAACATTATCTTGTTGTACCAGCTTTAGCAGTTGATTAAATTGCTTTCTCCCATCGCTACGTCCCGACTCAATATCTATTAATACTTCCGTCGCACCTGCTGCTCTTAATCTAGCTATTTGCTGATTTAGTGCGTCAAACTCCTCAGCTTGTTCTTGGGTGCTAACCCGCGCATAACCGTAAACTCTCATGGGAATCTGCTAAAACCAGTGACAAAATCGGCGTTGCATAAATGCGGGATGAATTCATCCAAAATAAACATCACTCCTTTGCGCCTTTGCGCCTATCCTGCGGAAAGCCCTTCGGGTTCGCAGTCGCTCATGGGGGAAACCCCCAAGACCGCGCTGTCTCACCGCTGCGCGTCTAATGCGTGAGATAAAAATCATCCCCTTAATCAGCAACGCCACAAAATCATATAACAAAGGTGTTTTAGTAAATGTTCGGGTTCAGCAGTTCCAACAACATGGTCTAGCAAAGCCTCGCCACCAATGCGGTTCCCCAAGTTCTTACTACCCACAAACCCCGCTGAATGAACGGGAATTACAGGTATGCCAGTTTTTTTCGCAGCTACCTTACAAACAGCATCAATATCATCACCAATCAAAGCTGTAACGCAGGTAGCATAGACAAATACAGCGGCGGGATTGTATTTATTTGCAACTTCCTGGATGGCTTTATAAAGACGCTTCTCACCACCAAAAATGATATCATTTTCCGTCAAATCCGTGGTGAATCCCATCTTGTATAATAAAGGACCAGAAGACAGACTACCACGACCGCCCCAGGAATTACCAGAACAAGCGATCGGTCCGTGGACTAAATGGGCTGCATCTGTAATTGGTACGAGGGCAATCATTGCCCCATCAAAAGCGCATCCCCCTTGAGCAGCTCCTGGTTGAGCCTGTTGTTTGCATTTAGTTTTTTTATCCTGGCTCCCTTGATTGTGTTCGCATCCTGGCTCAGTGAGCAGCTGATTAATTTTGCCTTGGGTACCGATCATGGCTTAATTGCGGGTAGGTAATTGGTAAGTAATAATTGGCAAGTCGGAATTCGATGGCGGTAAAATTTATGAGATTTGAATCAACAATATTTCCTATTGAAAACTCAGAACTTATAATTTACCGATCGCCCCTTGCTAAAAATGTCTGTGAGATTTTCGTACTCTGCTTTTCGCTCATCCTCACTTGATTGCTGAAACTAGGCGTTGATACAAATTGCAGTGAATATTTTTGTTTCAGCTAGTTGAAAATAGAAAAGAGTACAGAGTTTGCTCTTATTAACCAATATCTCGCTCAAATCATTTTCAAACAAGTAAATATTTTACAAAATATGATGAACGAGGACTTTTTTTGGTGTCTATCTGGAAAGTGGGCACTGCCCACCTTACCCTTCTTTCATTGATGCAAGATATAGCACTACGAAATTAGGTTAGGACATCCTTGAATGCAGCAAACCCATGAGCAGTCAACTTTTGACTTTTGAATGCGTGACTTTTGACTTGCGCGTAGCGCTATATGTGTCTATCTGGGAAATAAGTAATAGTGCAAAAATATTTATACATTCCGACAACGTCAACTCCTTGTCATTGCGAGGAACGTAGACACGTATCCCTCACGGGACGCTTTGCGACTCAGTGGCTTCTCGAAGAGTAGCGATCGCAATATATATTTAATTTTGCAACTACTTAAGTAAAAGGAAAAGGGTTAAAGAAAAAGGCACAATCAATAATTATTTATTATTGTTGCCTTTTTCTTTCCCTTTGGGGCACGCCGTTTGTTTAGAAAAAACCTAGCGAATCAAGTCAAAGGAGATATCTGTCTTACCAGCAATGTTGCTGACCCGATCCATCTCATCTAACAAGGTGTTAACAATCCAGTTGAGGAGGTTGATACCACCTTTGTAACCGAGGGTGGAGTAGCGGTGTAAGTGGTGACGGTCAAACAGAGGATAACCGATACGAACCATAGGAATATTGGTGTCGCGCCACAGGTACTTACCGTAGGAATTACCAACGAAGAAGTCTACTGGCTCGGTGAACAACAAGGAACTAATGCGTTGACTATCAGGTAAGATAATGATATCGCTTCTATGGTGCAGTATATGGATGTTTGGGCTTACGCTCGTGTTTCGACTGATGAACAAGCGGAGGATGAGGGTGCATTAATCAAGCAAATGCGGCGTTTGCGTAGCGCTGGAGCTACAAAAATATATTATGACGTGGAGAGTCGCACCAGTGACAAACGCAAAGGTTTATTACAATTAATTGATGATATTAATGCAATAGCAATAAATCAAGTATCAAAGCTACTATTTATTAGAATCGATCGCCTGACATCATCATCAATGATGTTTTATCAGTTAATGGATGCTCTCAAGAAAAAAGGCATTCAACCTACTGCATTAGATGAGCCATTTGATATGTCCAGCATTGGCGGCGAACTGACAATTGATGTGCGGTTGGCTGCGGCTAAATACGAGGTAAAAATGTTGGGAATGCGAGTTAAGAAAGAACGGGATACCCGTAAAGCCAACAAAAAACCCCATTGGAATGCACCCTTGGGTTATGTGGTGGATGGGGAGAAATACAAACGTGATCATCGCCCATGCGTATGTCTAATTGCCAACAAGCAAGAAATGACAGCTGCCGAATTAATGCGGTTTGTTTTTGATACCTTTTTGACAGTGGGTACAGTATCCCAAACTGTCAAACAGTTACACCATATTTTTGGCATTCAAGCCAATGCAGTACCTAAAACCAAAGACACTAAGGTCAATTTGTTAACCAAAGAAGATGCAATTACCTTAGAAAATATCAATAAATCCCGTGGTGGAGGGTTAAATCTGCGTTACCCACACACAGGCTTAAAATGGTCCGTTTCCGGCTTGCGCTCCATCCTTGTCAATCCCGTTTATGCAGGTGGAACCCCCTACAACACCATAGTTCGTCCCAAAGGACATCGCAAACCCTTTGATGAGTGGGAAGTGACATGGGGAACCCATGAGGATGAAGCAATCATTACCCAAGAGGAACACGAACGGATCAAAGCCACCATCAGAGAGAACCGCAATAACCGTTGGGCGACAGAACAAAAATATACCAATGTATTTGCTGGATTAGTCAAGTGTGCCCACTGTGGTGCAGCTTATAGTCGCCAATGCAAGAAATTGGTCAAGCGTCAAGGCTTTATTCGCCATCACTACCAATGTAGCTTTTATCGGACTAAAGCTTGTCACAATGGGCGCATGATTTCCTCCGATAAATTAGAGGAACAAACCATCGACTATTTAGTCAAGGAGGCTGAACGGTTAGCATCCTTAGTAGAGCAAGAAGTTACAATTGCCAAAGAGCCTGGGGAAATCAAGACACTGCGAGCATCTTTAAATACCTTAGAAGCATTACCATCTAACCCAGCCATCGAAAAAGCCAAAGAAGATATGAGGATGCAGATTGCTGATGCGGTAGCAACTACAAATCATGCCTCGAAACAATATTTAATTGCCAAAGAACGGATTGTCCAGGCTTTTTCTAATCCTAGGTACTGGCTCTCACTCGAACCACAGGATAAACAAACTCTACTGAAAGGATGCGTCAAAAGAATAGTGGTAGATGGTAATCAAGTCACCGCGATAGAATTGCTGCACTTGCACTAAGCAGCTTGAGATTTATCCTGGTTGCGTTTGCTTGTGCCTTTCTTCTGTTGCATTAGGGAAGCTTTTTGTAGTTCCAGTTCCCGTCGCTCAAACTCAATTACAGTCCTCATAATTAACTCTGCTAGTGTTTCACGTTTCATAAAGCCATTTCATCATTATGTTTTGAGCATAGCCCAGAAGCTCAAAACTTCTGTTAACTATGAGCTTTTTACATACAGGTCGGCGTAAATAAACCAACCACCTATAGAACCTCAAAGCTAGAGAACACAATAATGCGTGAATGCGTGAATTTTGCTCCGCCTCTTCGTTGACCCAGTAATGAGAGTTATAAAATAGTGATTAATCACTATTATAAATAGTAACAAATATTCAATTAATGGATGATTATTTTTATTTGTGAGATATTTTTTGGTGGATATTTGATTACTTAAAAATGAAGTAATTGCTACTTGAAAATGAAATTATGATTACTGAAAAACGAAAAAATAATTTCTGATAAAAGCAATATCTTTTGCAGAAAGAAGTAATGACATCATTCTTGATTAAGCTATATCATATGCATGTAAGTGAAAAGAGTGATGAGCAAAAACCATCTGATCAACTCTTAATACTGTTTCTTTTTTAAGCTGGGCAACACCTTTTTCCGAATAAATTAATCAAGCTTGCACTATAGCCTGAAATCGGAATTTGATTTAGCACATCTTCATACAAAGCATTGCTGAATTATGGGATGATTTTGCCGAATCAATAAGGAATTAAACCTCATTCATCTACCTTGAGAACCGTAGTTTTCGCTCTATGAATTTGGGATTACTACTCTGGGAGAAGCCCCTGCGCGTCTACGGATCGTCGCAATGACACATCCGAATAATTAGAAACTCCAGGTTTCAACATGGACAAGGTTTATCGCAGCTTGCACCTACCAATTCATCTCCTAATTATGCAACGCCTCATAAAGAATTGGTATTGGCTTACAGTTCATCTAATTAAATTGCATTCAAGAGGAAAAGATTATGTTAGTCCTCGAAAACAAAGAATTCTTTGAAGAAGTTAGCGATCAAGAATCTGCTACCGTCAATGGCGGTCAAGCTCGTAACATTGTTGCCATTGTTATAGGTAATCGTAACATTCTGAATACCGGCGACGATAACATTCAGACCACCGGTGACGATAACGTAGTCTTAGGAGGATTCCCAGAATGCCTATGCCTTCCACGCTGCTGTGTTGGTTGAGCAAATAATTCCGTAATACTGCCCTTTGGGCATCAGCAAACTACGTAATTATTTAGACGCGCAGTGGTGAGCTAATCCGGTGGACGTAAGCCACCCCTGTACACGGGTGAATCCTCCAGATACCCTGCGGGAGCTTACCTATTGAGGAGAGTGGTATAACCCGAAGGGGTACTCTGGGAAAAGCCAAGCTAACTTCGTCTACACCGGTATTAGTTTTCAGCAGTCAATTCAGATTCAACATAAATTTTTTTCTCCTCACTAGCTGTTGTGCATTTTAAATGCACAATAGCTTATTTTATTTGCTATAGCATAAGTTGCAATCAATAGACCTCTGTTGGAAATTAAATATGCGTCAAGGGGAATGAGCGAATGAGCGAATTATTACCCCATCGATGAATCGAGGGGCTAATGAGATAAGGAAAAGATTTTTTCTCTCCACGGATGAATCCACACGGCTTGATGAGAGTCTATTTTTTGGTCAGCCAGAATCCTTGTAGAGACGCAATATAACTTTCCTCCGGGAGGAGCTACCCTAAGGTGTCTCTACATTATTCTTCACCAGATGTCTAATAATTGCCATTGCTACTTGCTGGGGAGTTAGAGATATTTTTTTCAAGAAAATAATAATCAATCCTCAATTTATTATTATAATTAATTAAACTCACTTATTTGCTTACTTCTTGTACTAAAAGGTTACTGATTAATATATGATAAGCTTACTAGAATTGCCAGCATTTGATGAACGTCGTTCAGGTTCTAGAAAACGAAGCTGGGATCATGAAGATGTTTTAGTAGTCGGTCAGCCAGTACAAATCTCTTTAAAAAAATTGGCTCCCGATCAAAGTGCATTTATCAATTTAACGATAATTGGGGAAATCGAAGTTTTTTCTGACAGTAACCAACCAGTTACTACACAAACGAATCTTTCTCTGGCACAATTTCCAGAAATTAACCTCCGATCAAGAACCTTTAGCGATCGCATTAACGACCGTTCTTTACAAATAACCTTTGAAGATGACAGTGGTCGTCAGCTAAGTCAATTACGAATCAAGCTAACTGTTGTTCGGGTTTGTTTAGATGTTGATGCAGATCGGGATGGAATTATTGAATCAGATAACCCCCATAAAGGCGATTGGCAGTGGGGAATTAATGGTCATGGTGCAGTCTTATTAGTCAATAGCGATCGCGATTTGGTTTATTCTGATGCCCGGACTGATGGCAAAGACAGTTCAATTTCAGGACTGCTTGACCTGAAAGATTTGAGCTTGATGATTGTTCGTAAAGCTGGTTTAAGAGATTTACCTTCTGGATACGAACTTTACTTGTCAGTTAACAAAGATACTGCCAAACGAATTCGCATCTATGATGAATTAGATAGATATGGCTATGAGTTAATTGGCCCAGGAGAAACAAAAGCCAGGATTAGAGACACTGACCGAGATATTATCTTGGCTATTGAACAATTAAGTTATCCTGATTTTGACTTCGATGGTATAATTGAGATTAGTTTAAATCTCGTCAAAGATGACAAATCTATCTATAGCGATCGCGTAGTATTTCGAGTCGCACCCTGGATCATGACTCCGAATACTTTGTCCCCCATAACAGTCTTTGTTTCTCGTTTATCTAATGGACTGAACAAAGAATTTATTGAGGAACTGAGAAAAGTTGTTGGCAAAGCTAACGCACAACTAGATATTGTTCCCTTCGAGTTTCATCGGGATGATCCTTGGATGCAAGACGAAATTGAAATTGGTTATACTCAAGCTCCAGGACATCTAATGCATGTAGTATTGGATTCCCCCCGCGATCGAGGATTAGATAATTTCCCGAAACGTAAATTATTAGGAATTGACTTTGGCTATGTCACCCGCAAAAGCCGCAATTCACCGACAAAATTAGACTCTTTTGGAAATTTAGAAGTTTCCCCTCCAGTAACCGTCAAAGGGGTTCATTATCCCTTCGGTCGTCTTATATTTGGAGGAACTCGCCCAGAAATTATCCCTGAGTCACAACGCCGTCGAATGTTGACAGTCTTGCAAGATTTTCTCTACGCCCAAAAAATTCAAGCACCCTTTGAAATCTTTTCTGACTGGCTGAGTGTGGGACATATTGATGAATTTATGACTTTTGTTCCTGCTCCTAGCTCTAAAGGATTTAAATTACTTTTAGCTGGCCCAGACCAATGTTATAAAATTCTCCAACGTTTACGAGAACAAGGTCACGATCAAGTGTTATTGCGCCAGGGGAAACGATTTTCTAGTGGTCCTGCCGATATCAGTGTGGCAGAGATCCTTGATAATGAACAGTTAGCTGACCATAACCATCGCTTTCAAGAATACATAAATTGGAATCGAGAGGTGTTAAAACAAGAATTAGAATTAAGCGAAGAAGACATTATCGAACTACCCGCTTTATTTGAAGTTGATCGATATGAGCGAGCAGAAACTTTTTTCCCTAATATGGTCAACATGATTGTTCTGAAGCAGCATCTTGGTATTCCCAAACCATTTGGTCCCAAGATTAATCAGCAATGCCAATTTGAAGCTTATGTAAAAGAGGTTTTAGAACCTTTAGGTTTAGTTTGCCACTTTATTGATGATTGGGAACCTTATTTTCTAGGACGAGGGGAAATTCATTGTGGAACTAATACACGTCGCCAACCTTTTGCTCAAAAATGGTGGGAAGTTGAACCTGCATTTTTATAAAGAAAGCGATCGCTTTCATCTAATCTCTTAAAACGCCGTAAAGGGAATCCGGTAGTGGGCGACTCTACTACTAATAGTACCTCGAAGGAAGGCGTTGCTGAATGGAAGTATGAATTTACATTTTTCGATATTATTGAAGAACTATTCTTTGCGCCTTTGCGTCTTTGCGCGAACTTAATTCATACCTGGATTCAGCAACGCCCGAAGGAAGTTCTGGAAACATTAAAATGTGCCAGAAGCCTACACTCCCCTGGCGGGTGAGTGTAGGTAGTTCAAAAAGTCACATTGATAGTAATGTCGGGATTGTTATCAAAGATTTTGATGTAAATAGTCTGGAGAAAGAGATTGTAGTAGTAAGTATTCTCCGTAGCTACAGCTAAAGCATCAGCAGATGCTTCATCGGTAAGTTCGACAATCCGTCTGAGAGGTACTTGTGTTTCAGCAGTTGGACCTGCAACAACTTGAGTCGGCGCATTAGTGCCCAAAAGACTGACGTAGAAAAAGGACTCATGGGGAGGATTGTAATTATCTTGGGTACGTTGAAAACGAATGCGTTGACCGTTAACTATTGCCGTATGGCTTATTTTAGTTAGGCGATACTGGTTGTTTTCTTCGGCATTTCTAGTTTCTCCATCATCATCGAGATAGAGTTGGTAAGTATTGTCCCGACCGGGATAAATATTGAAGGTAATTGGATTTGGTTTACCTTCAGCGTGTAATTGCCCTACATACTGTTCTACTTCCCGCATGGGAATAATTGCTCCTTCCCGGATATAGATGGGAATATTATTCATGTAATAAAGCTCCTGATAATTATCCCAAGGAGCCTCATACTCGAATTCAATACCTCCATCTACTGGCACGTCAAGAGGAAAGATATTATTTTTAAAGCTATACCATTTACTGCCACCAGGTAAGTAAACTGGGCGTTTATTTTGTCCTCCAACTACTACTGGACAAACGAGAATATCTTTACCAACAAAGAATTGATCGTCCAGACGAGAATTGTTGTATTGAGCACTGCTTTCAAATTGACTGCCGTGGTCATCAAACATCTCTGGATCCACCTGGTTAAAGAACAAAGGACGAACGATTGGTTTGCCTGTTTGATTATTTTCATACATTAAATCGTAAAATACTTGAATCAGTTGATAGCGCAATTCAATGTATTTACGACACATAGGCAAAACTGCTGGGTGATCGTAAGTGTATGGTTCTTGTCCTTTTGTCCGTTTTTCTGAATTTGGGTTATAGTTTTCGTAATGATTGCGGAACCAAGGAATAAACGCTCCTAATATAGTCCATCTTACTAACAGTTCGGCATTGGGACGCTCTCCGCTAAAACCACCCACGTCAGAACCGCAAACGGACTGTCCCGAAAGACCCATATTCAGCACTTGAGGTATAGTAAGTTTGAGAAAATCCCAAGTTGACTGGTTATCTCCAGTCCAGAGTCCTGCGTATCTGTGAACCCCCACAAAACCACCGCGAGCAATAATAAAGTTGCGTTGGTTTGCTCTGAGCTTTTGCAGTCCATTGAAAGTAGCTCGAACTAAATTATAGTTATAAAGATTGTGAATTTTAGCAAAGGGTTGTTTTTGAGGGTCAAAAGAGTTTGGTAAATATCTCGATTCTTCGTTATCGAAGAGGGTGACATCTAGAGGGAATGATCGCAAGGGAAGTTCGTTGGGATAAACAAAGCATTGACGAAAATTCCCTGGATTGGAAATTTTTTCGCCGCATCTTTCGTCCATGGCTGGGGTGGTCATATCTTGCCAAATCATATCCATTCCCCAATCGACGAGGCTCTTATATTGGTTTCCCCACCATTCTTGAACTCTCAAACTGCCAAAATCGGCATAGTATCCTGGACCTCCACGATTTCCTCCGTACCAGATCGCTCCTACGAAAGCCTCACCTGTACCGCCAATTTGATTGCCATCTTCGTCCTCTCGGCGATCGATCACAAAAACATCTTCTCTCAGACCGCTATCTAGGGTAGGATAAGGCGTATCATTTCCATTTTCATCAGGCCCTTGACTAATATAGGGAGTAATGTTGGTACTACATTTGTATCCCATTTGATGGAGTTCGTCTAACATTCCTTTGGGATCGGGGAAATTCTTTTGGCTGTTAGTAAAAGTGCGATAGTTATCTTGGAGATCGATATCAATGTGCAGTCCATCGATGGGAATTTGTAGATCTCGATATTCTCTTGCTCTCTCTAATAATAGGTTGCGCGTATTGTATCTAAAACCGTAACCCCCTTGATGATAGCCAAATACATATTTCGGTTTTAGACAAGTACGTCCAGTTAGTTGGGTAAATTCACTGAGAACTCCCGCTGCATCTCCTCCAGCAAAGAAGTAATAGTCTAGTTCTCCATACAAAGCTCCAAAATAATAGGAATTATCGTCATATAAATTGAAGTAGCTTTGGCTAGTATTGTCGAATAAAATTCCGTAACAGTAAGGTCCTCCAGCAAAATCACCTTTTGGTGCCGGATTATATTCCATTAAGAAAGGAGAAGACTGATACAGGGGAATATTAGGATTTAGGGGTCCTGAATTCTCATTTTCGGGAATAACCCGAGGAATGTTATCTGAGTAGTGAAAGTTATCGTAATTAAAAAATGTCAGACGGGAGCCGATTCTGTATCTTTCTGGGCTGTTGTTGTAAAAGTGGTTAACTGGAACTTGTTTTTTATCGAGAGTTGTTCCCGCTTTTTCCCCAAAACCAAAATAGCGAGCATTTTCGGGAGCGCGTTTAAAATTGGCAATTACTTGCGCTCCTGGTATGTAAACTAAATTGTAGTCGGGTTGATCGGCATGAATTAATTGTTCGCCTCGTCCTCTGTAAACCGATAGAGCATATTGGCTTTTTTTTACTCGAACCTCAATTTGACCAGTAAAAATACGCAGTTCGTCTGCTTCTGTGTCTTCTGCGTTATGTTTTATCTGGGTAATATCGATGCGATCTGTTGCTGTAGCTGGGGATCTGGTTGGTTCGTATTCAGCTGTGGGATCAGGGTTAAATCTGACTCGGAAAATAAAAGGGGACAGAAAAGAAATAATAATTCTGTGCCCGCTTTCCATCTCTAAAGTAAATTTTTCTACTGTATTGCCAATGGGATCGGGTGGTGTAACTTGTTTGACTTTCCCAATGGGTTGCCAAACAATACCAGATTCTGGGGTAAAGTTATCTGCTGCAACGTAATTGTAAGACATCTCTTTTTCTCCTGAACAGATAAAACTAATTAGTTTGATTTGGTTAATTATGATGTTTTTTTGCTATCAAGCTCATGGAATTCGATTGCCATCCACATGCAGTCCGTTTAACATAATAATACTGATGCCATGGATAAACAAGTTTATAAATGAGAAAACGATACATAATCAAATATTGTGTTATTTGCTACTGAGCAGTCAGTGGAGGTTAAACAGATGGTTGTGGAGGGGGATCACCGACAGGGCTTTCAGGCATCTCGATATGATTTTGAGCTTCAGTTTTCATCAATACATTTTTCTTACAAGACCAGCATAAAACAATAGACTGCCCCCCGAACCTAACACGATTATTCTATAACCAGAGAGATTTTGGGTGTCGTGCCCCTACCGGACAATTTGTTGTTTGGCCTTTTTGAAATTGCTTCAATGTTATCTTGACAGGGCTAGGGACTATTTTCAAACTATTATGTAGGTTGGGTGGAACGAAGTGTAGACGCGTAAAGCCTACGGCTCCCGCTGAGTCCTAACTCCATAGGAGTTAGGACTCAGCGGCTTCTCAAAGAGTAACCCAACAAATTGAATGAAGAATGTTGGGTTGAGGGACGAAACCCAACCTACAAGTTATGCCAATTTTGGATTTGAAAACACGCCCTAGCAATGCCCACCTTACCTATTAGAAGGTTTTTATTAAAAAAATATTAAATAGTGCTTTATCAAGCTTAAAATAGTGTACTAGATTTCTAGACAAATTATTGATTGTTATAGATTTCAGCGATTTGTTAAGGCGTTGTATAAATGCGGGATGAATTAAGATTTTGAGCCAAGCTGTAATGTTTATTCTTTGCGCCTTTGCACGCCAGTTGCTACCCTGACGGGAAGCCGCTGCGCGTCTACAAGTCGGCGGAGCCCTTCATTCAGAGGCTTTGGAGGTATAGAACCCAGGTTTAAAAATCCGAATTTTGTTGTTTTTCAATGATTTTGCAACCATGACAAATCTATCAATTTTACTATCTCAACAAACCCAAGAAAGAGAAATCATACAAGAAAAAGATAGTCCCTATCAAGCGACATTTACTGTTGAGAATAGGGGACAAAAAAGACTCTTTTCCATAGAAACCAATGCGCCCTTTGAAAAAAAATTCAATGGTGACAATCAACGTCAAATTTATCAAGAATATTTAATCAACCCACGGGAAATAATCGAATCAAAAGATTATCCTACCCTTGATAGTAATCATACTTGGTTCGACGCGCTTTACGCTCTAGCCATAGAAGAAGTTCGTCAATGTTCCGTCCCTAATATTCGAGATGGTTCCTATCTTAATGGACAACCTCTCCCCAATCCACCTGAAGGAGGCTATTTTGAGACAGGTTTATTCTGGACATATGTCTGGACTAGAGATATTTCCTATTCTGTGGATCTGGGTTTAGGAATTATTGATCCGATTCGGGCTTTAAATTCTGTCAAATTTAAACTCTCCCAACGCCGTGAAGGGGGTAACCGACAAATCATACAAGACACTGGCACAGGGGGCAGTTATCCTATCTCAAGCGATCGCGTTGTTTGGTCTTTTGGTTCCCGTGCGTTGTTGCAACAACTCCAAGGGGAGACAAGGGATAATTTTGCCCTTCTTGCTTATGAAGCGATCGCAAATACCATTGAACACGATCGCCAAGTTATTTTTGACCCCCAAGATGGTCTATATCGAGGAGAACAATCATTTTTAGATTGGAGAGAACAAACTTATCCCTCTTGGGTGGCTGACGATCCAGTACAAATTGGTATGTCCAAAGCACTTTCTACTAATTGTTGTCACTTTCATGCTCTACAATTAGCAGCCTCTCTGGCAGGGGAATTAGGCCAGACAACAGAACAACAAAAATACCAGCAATGGGCACAGGATTTACGGCAAGGGATCAGAGCTCACCTCTATCTACCAGAACAACAACTCTATTCTACCTTTATTACTACAACCTTTGCCCCTGGTCCGGCCCATCAATATGATTTATTAGGCAGTGCCTTGGCTATTTTGCTTGATATTGCTGATGAGCAACAAGCCACTCAAATTGTATCTCATTATCCCCATTTACCTAAAGGAGCTGCCGTAATTTGGCCGCAACAAAGGGATACCCTTATTTATCATAACCAAGCAATTTGGCCTTTTGTCACGGCTTATTGGCTGAGGGCTGCGAAAAAGGTGAAAAATGATCGAGCTGTTACCCTAGGGATAAGTTCCTTAGTGCGAGGATCTGCCCTCAGTTTATCAAATATGGAAAACTTTGATGCAGTTAGCGGTAGGGTTGAACTAGATACAGAACAAAAGGAACCTCAGGTAAATTCCCCTCGTCAGTTGTGGTCAGTGGCAGGTTATCTGTCGATGATCTATGACATCATTTTTGGCATCACTTACACAGATTCAGGTATTAACTTTTCTCCCTATATTACCCGTGAATTCCGTCACCATCTCTTACCTAACTCGAATAAATTAGTTCTCAATGGTCTTCCCTATCGGGGACGAAAACTAGATATTTCCGTTAATTTACCCCCTGTAACAGAGCAGATGGAGGGAGCTTATACCGTGGGAGAAATCCGTCTCAACGGACAAGTGATTACCTCAGAGATTACCGAATCAATACTTAGCGATCGCAATACCATTGAGGTAAATTTAGGGTCAGGCAATAACCAACATTCTCCCATTAATCTGGTTACTAACCTCGAAGACTATCGATATAGATTTGCCCCTCGACCACCTATAGTTGAATCCATAAAAGCGATCGATAATCAATTAGAAATTAAGTTTAATCTCAATGGAGAAAATCCAGATGAAGTTAGGGTTAATGTCTATCGAGATGGGGAATTAGTTGCTAGTGGACTCTCTGGCAATCTGAGCACCTGGCGAGATCAAAATACTGAAGGGATGCGATCGCCTAGCTATTGTTATAATCTGGAAACAGTTTACATCAGCAGTGGTACAACTTCCCAACGTTCTTACCCCTTCTGTTATTGGGGTTCCAATAGTAATCGCATCTATTACATTAATGCAGATCAATTTTTAGCGGTTGGCGGGCAACTTTCTCAGCGTCATGGCAGAAAACATTTTGAAAATTGGGGCGAACCTAGCCATAGTATCACAGTCAATATACAAGCTCAGTTTAATGGACCTCACGCCATTCAGGTAGTAGCTGGTAATGGTGCAGGACCTATCAATACAGGGATTACCTGTGCAGTCAAACACTTGCAAATGAAGAATTTACCAAACAATCAAGTAGTTGCAGATGGTTATTTGATCATGCCCCAGCTTGGTACTTGGGATCGCTGGTTAGAGTCTTCCGTTATTTTTAGCCAAGTGGATTTAATTGCCGGTCAGGATTACGAAATCAAGATTTTTAGCGATGCTCAAGCCATCAACATGTCAAGTTTTGCCCACAATGAAAATTATACAGGTGGCAATGGAGGAAGAACAGGAGTTTATAATTATGTCAATATTGCTCAAGTCAAGTTGAATGCATTAACTTGATCGATATCTTGTACTTTGATTTATGACCAAGCCCTAGGGACTGTTTTCAAACTATTGCGTAGGTTGGGTAGAACGAAGTGAAACCCAACATTCTTCGTCCGATTTGTTGGGTTTTGTTCCTCAAACGCCACTGACTATAACGGAGGGAACCTCCCTTCGGGTGAATCCTAAGCCCTTCGGGCACGGCAAAGCCGAACGGATACGCTTCGCGAGCAACACTTTGCTTATGCCGGGGAACCCGTCCACCGCAAGTGTTTCACCGCAACGGAGTGGCTCCCCAACCTACAATTGATACTAATTTTGGGTTTTAAAACACGCCCTAGGCTTGTTTTTTGATCAGTTGCATATTTTTTTATTTGAATTTTTCTGATTCTGTAATAATTTTTCCCAAATGTTTGAGGATTCTTAAAACTTCGGATAAGTTGTTGCGATACTGGGAACGGGTTGCAAATAGGTCAGAAATACCATACTGTTTATTTAAGGTTTTGACAAACAAATAGCTGCTACCATTGGCGATCATTCCATACAGAGGTTGTTCTGGTTTAGCACGAGCCGCCATGTAAGCTAATGTCTGGGGAATCGCTAATTCTAAATCAAAGGTCGTATTTTTTGACTCAATTAGAACAATCCATAATTTACCTTGCAAAACTAAAGCATCAATCCTGCCCCGTAAAATCTCTTCATTATCTCCTTGTGCTTCAATTTCAACGGATACCTCAGTTTTAAATCTATAGGGTGCTTGATAGAAGCCTGCGAGTTCAAGTAATGGAGAAAGCACCACCATTTTGATAGTTTCTTCTAAAAGACTTCCATCCGAGATTTGGTAAAGATAGTTTTGTCGAACTTGCTCTAATCTTGCCTGCTCTGCTTCACTCAATGCAGGTAAATCTGCCATCCACTCGGTAAAAAATTGACTTTCACCACTCAGTGTTAACCCTAATTTTTCCTCGACTTGACGAAGGGTGGTGATGTTTTCTGCAATGGCTATGCTTGTGGTCATAATTCAATTTACATTACCCGCTAAGATCAGCATAGTCCAAATTTACCCCCTTCAAAAAACTACTCCCTTCTCGGTGTAAGATTACCTATCTCCTAAACCTCTCTATCCTCCGTGTTCTCTGCGACTCTGCGGTTTTTTAATCAGTAATCTTTGGGCGGGATAGGAGTAGTATTGATAGAGGTTAGAGGTGCTAAAATTAGCTTCTCTTTAAAATAGCCTGATAGCAAACACATTGTTGAGCGTAAGTGCCACAAGTCTTTCTTAATCCAAACCTTGCCTTGCTTACCGAAGGGGCTAGCAGCGAGCATAGCTTCCATTTCTTCTTTGAATGGCTTTTCACCGTTGTTACACAGAATGTGTACAGGTTCAGCACCTAATTCTAATAAGAAGCTGGTAACACCATGGATCAAGTCGGGATCGCCGTAGATAGCGAACTTCTTACCGTGAATCCACGCATAGGAGTCAGTCATCGCGTCAACTAAGCGACCACGCTCAATTTCTAACTCCTCAGGAATGGGCTTACCAGTCATTTCAGACAATGCCATCAAGAACTCATCAGTTCCCTTCACACCCCAAGGACGGAGAACCTTGGTTTGTTGACCCCAGCTCTTCTTAACAAACTCTTGGGTTTTAACAGTGGAGTAGTGCTGTAAGAAGATGGTATCTTCAGCATTGCAAGCATCTGCTGCATCTTCTAGCTTAGTACCACCGGGGTACATATCGAACTGACCATTGTTGGGAGAATCCAGATAGTCGCTGTTGTCAGAGAGAATTGTGTAGTCAATTCCCATTAAACCGAGCATCCGCTTGATTTCGCGGTTGTTTTCGGTGTAGGTATCAAAACCAGGAACAAAGTTCAATTTA